>Ga0228702_1001455_pt1 | contig 15031 bp, 13 predicted proteins | sample McNCre217_Aug_MG_2_FD_178018 | JGI IMG/M metagenome (GOLD analysis project Ga0228702, IMG submission 178018) | Freshwater microbial communities from McNutts Creek, Athens, Georgia, United States - 20-17_Aug_MG | ecosystem: Environmental > Aquatic > Freshwater > Creek | place: USA: Georgia... | reverse complement strand
TTTTTCTCAGCAACAGGTTTAGCAGACGGGGTATTGAAAGGTTGAGGTGTGCGGCTTTTCATAGAATGGACTGATTCTAGAAACCCCCACACATGTTTAGCTTCTTCAAGAAAAAAATCACGGGCCAACCTGCCGCGGACACGACAAGCAGCGCCACCTCCGCAGCGGATACATCGGCCCCTACTGCTTCGACTGACGCGACACCCATCCAAATGCCCGCCGAGCGCCCCCGCACCAGCTGGATGGCGCGCTTAGGCCAAGGTCTGCGCCGCACGGGCCAAAGCATCAGCACGGTATTCACTGGCACCCAGATTGATGACGACCTGTATGAAGAACTTGAAACCGCCCTGCTCATGGCCGATGCGGGCGTGCAAGCCACCGAGTATTTACTGAAAGACTTGAAGCAGCGCGTCAAAGACACCGCCACCACCGCCCCCGCAGCCGTCAAAGCGTTGCTGGCCGCGTCCATCGCAGAGCTGCTCCAACCTTTAGAGAAACCGCTCACCATCGGCGCACACAAGCCCACCGTCATCATGGTGGCGGGCGTGAACGGCGCAGGCAAAACCACGTCGATTGGCAAGCTCACCCGCCACTTGAGCGACAGCGGCGCGTCGGTGCTACTGGCCGCTGCCGACACCTTCCGCGCCGCCGCCCGCGAGCAGCTCGCGGTTTGGGCCACGCGCAACACAGTAGAAATCGTCAGCCAAGAAGGCGGCGACCCCGCCTCTGTGAGCTTTGACGCCGTCACCGCAGGCCGCGCCCGCGGCAAAGATGTGGTGCTGGTTGACACCGCGGGTCGCTTACCCACACAACTGCACCTGATGGAAGAGCTGAAGAAGATCAAACGCGTGGTACAAAAGGCCGATGAAACTGGCCCGCACGAAGTGCTGCTGGTCATTGACGGCAACACGGGCCAAAACGCCCTTGCGCAAGTGAAAGCGTTTGACGAAGCGCTTGGTTTGACGGGCCTCATCGTCACCAAGCTCGACGGCACCGCCAAAGGTGGCGTGCTGGCCGCCATTGCGCTGTGGGGCCAAGGCCGTGTGGCTGCAGGTGGCGCAGCCGTGCCCGTGTATTTCATCGGCGTGGGCGAAGCCGTGGAAGACCTCGAAACCTTCAGCGCCCAAGAGTTTGCCGACGCCCTCTTGGGTTGACCCGCTCAGGGCTTCAAAACGCCCTGCAAACTCTCGCGCCAACGACCGCAGCGCTCTTGCGCCTCCACCACGGGGTAGCTGTCCATGCGCCCTTGCTTGCGCGTGAGCGGCGGCTGGATGTAATAGCCCAAGCCACAGCGCAGATGAGTTTCGGATGAGTCGGAATTGAGCACGTGCGCGCAGCTCTTGCAGCACTGCACGGCAATTCGCTCCAAGGTCATGGGGGGCATAGCGGGCTCCTTAAAATACTGTGATTATTTTCAGTATATGTTAAAAAACACAGTATCACAAAACCACCTTTACCAAGGGTTAACCCATAAAATCATCAGGGTTTAGCACTCTTCGTTTGGGAGTGCTAATATAGCGAATCGTTATCCGAAAGGACTACAAAACATGACCGCAATCACCCAACAGCCACTCGCCATTGCCAACCCTTGGGGCTTGGTACCGTCGCTGGGCAACCTGGATGCCTACATCACCGCTGCCAACCGCTTGCCCATGCTCACGCCTGAGCAAGAGCAGGAGTTTGCGCGTCAACTCAAAAACAACAACGACATCGAAGCCGCTGGAAAACTGGTGCTCTCGCACCTGCGTTTGGTTGTGTCGGTGTCGCGACAATACTTGGGCTACGGCCTGCCCCACGCCGACCTGATTCAAGAAGGCAACATCGGTTTGATGAAAGCCGTCAAACGCTTCGACCCCGACCAAGGCGTGCGTTTGGTCAGCTACGCGCTGCACTGGATCAAGGCCGAAATTCACGAATACATCTTGCGCAACTGGCGTTTGGTCAAAGTGGCCACCACCAAGGCCCAACGCAAACTGTTCTTCAACCTGCGCTCCATGAAGCAAGGCTTCAAAGCCGACGCCACCGAAGCCACACACCGCAACAGCCTCAACACCCAAGAGGTCGCAGCCGTGGCGAGCAAGCTCAACGTCAAGCCCGAAGAAGTGCTGGAGATGGAAATGCGCATGGCCGGCGGCGATGTGCTGCTCGACCCCACGCCCAACGAAGACAGCGACGAAGCCTTTGGCCCCATCGCCTATTTGACCGATGTGAACCACGAGCCCACAGCCATGATCGCCGCGCACCAGCGCGATGTGTTGGCGTCTGACGGCATCACCGCTGCGCTCAATGTGTTGGACGAACGCAGCCGCCGCATCGTGGAAGAGCGCTGGCTCAAAGTGCAAGACAACGGCTCAGGCGGCATGACGCTGCACGAGCTTGCGGCCGAATACGGCGTGAGCGCCGAGCGCATTCGCCAAATCGAAGTGGCCGCGATGAAGAAAATGAAAGCGGCTTTGGCGGAATACGCTTAAGGCTTAATTGCTGAACGCTGCAATTCCAGTGATGGCGCGCCCCAGAATGAGCGCATGCACATCGTGTGTGCCTTCGTAGGTGTTGACCACCTCTAGGTTGACCAAATGGCGGGCCACGCCAAACTCGTCAGAGATGCCGTTGCCCCCCATCATGTCGCGCGCCATGCGTGCAATGTCCAAGGCTTTGCCGCAGCTGTTGCGCTTCAAGATAGAGGTCAAGTCCACCGAGGCCGTGCCCTCGTCTTTCATACGGCCCAAGCGCAAGCAACCTTGCAAGCCCAAAGAAATCTCGGTCATCATGTCGGCCAACTTCTTTTGAATCAATTGGTTGGCAGCCAAGGGGCGGCCAAACTGTTGACGGTCCATCACGTACTGGCGTGAGCGATGGAAGCAGTCTTCGGCCGCGCCCAGCGCCCCCCACGCAATGCCATAGCGCGCACTGTTCAAACACGTGAAGGGACCTTTCAAACCACGCACCTCGGGGAACGCGTTTTCTTCTGGCACAAACACCTCATCCATCACGATCTCACCGGTGATGGATGCACGCAACCCCACTTTGCCGTGAATGGCCGGAGCGCTCAAGCCCTTCCAACCTTTCTCCAAAATAAAGCCGCGAATCGCGCCTGAATCGTCTTTGGCCCACACCACAAACACATCAGCAATGGGGCTGTTAGTGATCCACATCTTGGCACCTGAGAGCGAATAGCCACCCGCCACCTTCTTGGCACGCGTGATCATGCTGCCAGGGTCTGAGCCGTAGTTGGGCTCGGTCAACCCAAAACAACCGACCCACTCACCGGTGGCGAGCTTAGGCAAATACTTTTGCTTTTGCGCCTCTGTCCCAAACTCATTGATGGGCACCATCACCAAAGACGATTGCACGCTCATCATGGATCGGTAGCCCGAGTCCACCCGCTCCACCTCACGCGCCACCAAACCGTAGCAAACGTAGTTCAAACCAGCGCCGCCGTAGGTCTCAGGAATCGAGACACCCAAGAGGCCCAATTCGCCCATCTCTCTGAAAATGGTGGCATCCATTTTTTCGTGACGGAAGGCCTCTAAGACACGCGGCGCTAAACGCGCTTGGCAATAAGAAGCGGCTGCGTCTTGGACCTGACGCTCATCGGCCGTCAATTGGGCATCAAGTTGGAAGGGGTCTTCCCAAGAAAAACTAGAAGTCGCCATTGGATGATTTCTTTACGCAAATGTTTTCGAAAATTGAAGAATCAATCTAGCTTAGCGCCAGACAACTTCACCACACGCTCCCAGACTGGGAATTCGCTTTTGTACACGGCAGTGAACTGCTCAGGCGTGTTGCCCACAGGCATGAAGCCCATCTTGTTGATGCGCTCTTGCGTTTCTGGCAAGGCCACGATCGCACGCACCTCAGCCGACACACGTTGCACCACATCGTTGGGTGTTTTGGCTGGGGCTGCCATCGCAATCCACCCCGTCACACGGAAGATGTCGTCCTTGAAGCCCTGCTCACGCATGGTCGGCACCGTAGGCAGCACGCTCATGCGTTGCTCACCCGTGACTGCGATGGAACGCAATTTGCCGCCATCGATGTAGGGCTTGGCGGTTTGCGCGCTGGCAAAGGCAAAGTCAATTTGACCACCCACCAAGTCTTGCAACATGGGGGCTTCGCCCTTGTAGGCAGCGTGGGTCAAATCTGCCGAGAGGCTCTGACTGAGGTAAGCCCCAGCGAGGTGCGCGTATGAGCCCATTCCCCACGAGCCGTAAGACAACTTATTCGGATTTTTGAGGATGCGTGCCTTCAAATCATTGGCGTTGTTGATGCCCGAGTTGGGGTTCACCAAAAGCGTCACTGGGGCCAAGGCCAGTTGCGAGACCAATGAAAAATCACGTCCTGGGTTGTAGGGCAGCTTTTCATACAAGAACTGATTGATCAACACCGTGGTGCCCAAGGTCACCAAGAAGGTGTAGCCATCGGGGGCGGCTTTGGCTGCAGCATCCGTCCCCGTCACACCACCCGCCCCTGCGCGGTTGTCGATCAAGACAGGCTGGCCCAATCGGTCAGACAACTTTTCGGCCAAGGTGCGCGCAATGATGTCCGTAGCACCGCCCGGTGCATAGGGCACGATCAACTTGATCGGCTTGTTGGGATAAGCCTGTGCTTGCGCTTGCGTACCCACACACAAAGCCATCAAGGCCGTTGCAGCGGTGGCCAGCGCTCGGCGGCGAGATTGATTGTTCAACATGCTTGTCTCCTCGTTGTCGTTAGTCGTTTGAAACACTTCGATCGCGAATCACTCGCCCCCACTTGGCGTAGTCATTCTGAATGCGTTGCCCCATCAAAGCAGGTCCTTGAAAACTGGCGATGCAACCTGCATCACGTAATTTGTCTTGTGTTTCTTTTTCCGCCAAGATCTCTTGAACCTCGCTGGCCAATCGATCAACGATCGTTTTGGGTGTGCCCTTGGTCACCAGCAAACCACCCCACGACACCGCGTCATAGCCTTTGATGCCTTGCTCGGAGATGGTCTTCACATCGGGTACCACGTTGACACGTTGAGGTGAACCAATGGCAATCGCTCGCAACTTGCCCGACTTGATATGCGGCAACGCGGCCACCAAGTCTGAATACATGACAGGCACCACACCACCAATCGTGTCGGTGATGGCTGGAACGCCCCCTTTGTAGGGCACATGCTGCATTTCAAAACCCGCCAGCTGTTGCAACAACTCCATGCTGAGGTGGCCAAAGCTGCCAACACCTGAACTGGTGTAGTTCATCGGCTTAGCTTGTGCTTTGGCGTGCGCGATGAGTTTGGACAAATCGGTCACCTCAGGCAGCAACATGGGGTTGACCACAATGACGATTGGCAAGTCATAGACGGTGGCAACTGGCGCGAAGTCTTTGGTGGTGTCATAGCCTGCGGATTTGTTGAAGTGAGGTGCGAGCATGGTGGGTGTCGCCAACATCATCAAGGTGCTGCCGTCCGGTGCGCTCTTGGCCACTTGCGCCGCCGCAATTGCGCCCGAGGCACCTGCTCTGTTTTCAACCACCACCGTTTGCTTCAGGCGCTCTGCCAAACGTTGCCCCACAATGCGTGAAGCCGTATCCGTCGGGCCACCAGCCGGAAATGGCACCACCAGCTTGATAGGCTTATCAGGCCAAGCCGCCTGCTGCGCTTGGACGCTGGGCAACAACAGCCCCAACACCAGTCCGGTCCAAACACATCGACCAAGCCAACACATTACAGATTTAACACACATAGACATCTCCCAAAAATCAGGCCTTTGGCAGCGTCAGCACACCTGCCGCCTGCAAAGCCTCAAGTTGACTGTCACTCATCGCCAAAAGTTCTTGCAACACAGCACGCGTACCCTCACCCAATGTCGGGGGCGCTTTGCGAATGGGCAAGCGTTGTCCGTCTAAGCGATATGGCGGTGCAAACACAGGCGTGCTGCCCACCACAGGGTGTGCCATGTCTTGCACCATGCGGCCACGCTGTGTGCGTTCACTCGTGAGTGCTTCATGTAAACCCGCCACTTTGCCGCAAGGAATGCCTGCCGCTGTCAGGCGTTCCAACAACACATCGCGCGGAAATGTCTGAATCAAAGCCTTGAGCATGGGGCCTAGCTCTTTGCGATTCTTGGCACGCTCCACATTGGTGGCAAACAAAGGGTTCTCCACAATGTCTGGGCGCAAGATGACTTGGCGACAAAACTTATCGAACTGGGCGTTGTTACCCACCGCAATGATCAGCGGGCCATCTGCCGCCTCATACATGCCATAGGGCACGATCGAAGGATGTGCGTTGCCGTAGCGCTCGGGGTCGTGGCCCAGCTGCAAGGCATCTAAGCCGTAGTAGCCCGAGACAGACAAGCCACAGTCATACAAAGCCATCTCAATGAGCTGGCCCACACCGCGACGCTCACGACGCAACAAAGCCGCAAGAATGGCTTGGGCCGAATACATACCCGTCATCAAATCCACCACGGCCACGCCAAATTTCAATGGGGGCATATCTGCAGCGCCATTGAGAGCCATCAACCCAGCCTCGGCTTGAATGACCAAGTCATAGCCGGGGCGACGCGCCTCAGGGCCACTGGTGTCATACCCTGCCACCGCGCAATAAATCAAATCCGGTTTGATGGCTTTGAGCTGTTCGTAACCGATGCCGAGTTTTTCTGCACCACCTGTTTTGAAGTTGTGAATCACCACATCGCACTGGGGCAGCAAGGCATGGATGATCTTCAGGCCTTCCGACGATTGAAGATCTACTGTGATGGACCGCTTGTTGCGGTTCATGCTGTTGTAGTAAGTCGTCTCGGTCTTGCCAATGCGCATGCCCCAATCGCGGGTGTCGTCACCTCGACCCGGGTGCTCCACCTTGATCACTTCGGCACCAAAGTCGCCCAAGACCATGCCGCACATGGGGCCTGCAAACACACGCGAGAGATCCAACACGCGAATGCCTGCCAAAGGCAAATCATGTTCCGGCTGTGCAGTCGTCGTACTCATTCTTTGACCTGACGTAGTTGGGTGTAGTTGGGAGAGCGCTTGTTCAAAAAGGCATCGATGCCTTCTCGTGACTCTTCACTGCCCATGGCCTCGACCATGGATTGCGCTTCGAGTTCGAGTTGATCTTCCAGCGAATGTCGCATCGCATGACGACACAAATGTTTGATACGGCTGATGGCTTGCTGCGGCCCTGTTGAAATCTCAGCCGCGAGCGCGATGGCGGCCGACAGTGCGCCGCCAGATGCGACGAGCCGATTGACCGCACCCAAGGCGTGCATCTGCTCGCCAGTCAGAGGCGCACCTGTCAGGCACAACTCCGTCAACACTTGCCGAGACACAAACTCGGCAAGAAAAGCAGTCGCACCGCCATCGGGCGTGAGACCTACTTTCACATAGGCCACAGTGAACTTGGCGTCTTTGGCCGCGACCAACATGTCACATGCCATCGCCAGCGAAAGCCCTGCCCCGGCTGCCGCGCCTTCAACGGCTGCGATCACAGGCTTGGGGCAGTCGCGAACGGCACGAATCAAATCATGCAAACCCTCTAGGCGAACACGCCGCTCTTGCACCGACAGCTCTCGCCGTTTGGCCAATTGGCGAAGGTCACCGCCAGAGCAAAAGTGGCCGCCTTCGCCTGTGAGCACCACAGCACCCACCCATGGATCAAGGGCCGCTTCATGCAATGCCTCGGTCAGGGCGGTGTAGAACTCAAAGCTCAACGCATTGCGCGCGGCCGTGTTGTTATTGGATAACACCAACACAGCACCTTCGCGGCGGGTCAGTAAAACGTGTGTCATCGATGCCTTTTGAATCAGTGCGTTTGGCTCAAGGCGATGAAACGTCCCAAGTGATGGTCCTCGTCACCAAACTCATGGTCGATCATCACCAATCGTTTGGCGTAGTGGGACAGGGGTAATTCCCAAGTCATGCCAATGCCGCCGTGCAACTGAATACTTTCCTCGGCCACCAAGGTGCCAATGCGGCCAATGCTGTACTTCGCGGCCGACAAGGCTTTCTCACGTGCCACGCGCTCTTGCCCATCAATGGCTGCTGCCGCGTTGATGACGGCCGAGCGTGCTTGCTCCACCTCCAACAGCACATCCACCATACGGTGCTGCAATGCCTGAAAGCTACCAATCGGGGCCCCAAACTGTTTGCGTGTGCGCAGGTATTCCAAGGTGTGGTCTTTGGCCACATCCATCGCGCCAACGGCTTCGGCACACACGGCCAGCAAGGCATAGCCACGCACCCGTTCAAGCACCGCATACCCCTCGCCCTCTGCGCCCAACAGTGCATCGGCTGGTACTTGCACATGGTCAAACACCAACTCAGAAGCTCGCCCTCCATCGATGCGGTTAAACGACCGATGTGTGATGCCAGCGGCCTGACCCGATACGAGAAACAAACTGATGCCTGCTTCACTGCCCGTCGCTCCCGAGGTACGTGCTGACACCAACAAGCAATCGGCCTTTTCACCAAAGCTCACCAAGCCTTTCACGCCGTTGATCACCCAATGCGCGCCCTCTCGTTGGGCCGTGGTCGTCACATGGTTTAACTCGTGGTGCGCATCAGGTTCGTCATGCGCCAAAGCGGCCAAGGCCGAGCCGTCGATCAAAGCGGCCAGCTGTTCTTTTTGGGCATCGCTGCCAGCCAGCATCAAAGCACGGCCGACCAGCAACGCGCCCAACAAAGGTTCGGGCACGATGCCTCGACCCAAGCACTCAAACACCACACTGATGTCAAAGCCAGCGCCAGCAAAGCCGCCCACCTCTTCTGGAAACAAGGCACCGATGGTTCCCAACTCGGCCAACTGTGCGTACAACTTGGGGCTGTGTCCTTGCATGCCATAGGCAATTTGCGAGCGAACATCTGCGCCGTATTGCTCAGAGACAAAACGGTTCAGGCTGTCCATCAGCATGCGTCGATCTTCGGTAGGTTCAAAATTCATTTTGGTATTCCTTTCACACGCAGCCAGCCATCACAGGCCCAAGATCATTTTTGAAATGATGTTTTTCTGAATCTCATTCGAGCCGCCAAAAATCGACAACTTGCGGTTGTTGAAATAAGACGAGGCAGCCCTGGCCGCAGCTTCATCGCCCAAGGGGGCATGCTTGTCTGATGTATCTTGCAAATACGGCGCGGCATAAGGCCCCATGGCACGACGCGTGAGCGACAAAATTTCTTGCCGAATTTCAGTCCCGCGAATTTTGAGCATCGAGCTTTCAGCGCCGGGCACCCCACCACCAGCGACGGCTGCGATGACTCGCATATTGGTGGTCTTCATGTTTTCCAGATCGATCTCCACCTTGGCCATGCGGGCCGCAAACAAGGGGTCGTGCGACAAGGGCTTGCCATTGCATTGCACGCGGTCTGCCACCACCTTGAGCTTTTCCAAACCAGCGACAGAAAAACCTACACCTGCGATGTTGGTGCGCTCATAGGTGAGTAAATATTTGGCGTAGGTCCAACCCTTGTTTTCCTCGCCCACCAAGTTGGCCACGGGCACTTTGACGTCGGTGAAAAACACCTCGTTCACTTCGTGCGCGCCATCCAAGGTGATGATGGGGCGCACCTCGATGCCGGGGGCCGTCATGTCCACCAGCAAGAAGCTGATGCCCGATTGCGACTTGGCCGTGCGGTCTGTGCGCACGAGGCAAAAAATCATGTTGGCATATTGACCCAATGTGGTCCAAGTTTTTTGACCATTGACGATGTAGTGATCGCCCTCACGCACCGCTGTGGTTTTGACCGACGCCAAATCTGAACCCGAGCCAGGCTCAGAGTACCCCTGACACCACCAGTCCGAGCCATCCAAGATGCGAGGCAACCAATGTGCTTTTTGCGCTTCGCTGCCGTACTTCATCAACACAGGCCCAAGCATGCTCACGCCAAACGGCACGATGCGCGGTGCGTGCGCCAAGGCACATTCGTTTTCAAAGATGAATTTTTCAACCGCGTTCCAACCGGGGCCGCCCCATTCTTCAGGCCAATGGTTGGCCAGCCATCCACGCGCGTTGAGCTTGGCATGCCAGCCTTCCATTTCGGCCTTGGACAAATGCTCACCCGCGCGGACTTTGGCCGACAAATCAGCCGAGAGGTTCTGCGCCAAAAAGGCACGAACCTCTTCGCGGAACGCTTCTTCTTGAGAGGTAAAGTTCAAATCCATATCAGTCCCTTGATCAGAATATTTCGAACAAGCCTGCAGCACCCATACCGCCTGCAATACACATGGTGACCACGCCCCACTTGGCCTTGCGGCGTCGCCCTTCAAGCAAGAGATGCCCCACCAAGCGCGCCCCCGTCATGCCAAACGGATGGCCTAAAGAAATCGCACCGCCATTCACATTCAGTCGCTCATCCGGAATGCCCAAAGTTCTTTGGCAATGAATCGATTGCGAGGCAAAGGCTTCGTTAAGTTCCCACAAATCAATGTCGTCCACCGTCAAGCCATGACGCGCCAACAGCTTAGGCACGGCAAACACAGGACCAATACCCATCTCGTCGGGCTCACACCCTGCCAACGCCATGCCGCGAAATGCACCCAAGGGCTGCAAGCCGAATTGCGAAGCCAGCTTGCTATCCATCATCACGCAGGCCGATGCGCCGTCTGACAGCTGCGAGGCATTGCCCGCGGTGATGAACTGCCCATCACCGCGCACGGGTTGCAACTTGGCCAACGACTCATAGCTTGTGCCGGGGCGGTTGCTGGTGTCGTGGTCCACCGTGACCTCTTGGTACGACACTTCTTTCGTGTCTTTGTCAGTCACCGCCATCGTGGTGGTGACTGAAATGATTTCTTCTTTGTAGCGACCGGCAGCTTGTGCCTCTGCAGTTTTGCGTTGGCTCTCAACTGAAAAATGGTCTTGCTCGTCGCGGCTGATGTGGTAGCGCTTGGCCACAATGTCGGCCGTCTCAATCATGGGCAAATACAAATCGGGTTTGTGTTGCGCCATCCATGGGTCAATGCCATCGTCCACCGTGGTTCCGGGGCCACGACGCAAACCTGAAATGCTCTCTAGGCCACCCGCCACCATCACGGGTGCACCGTCCACCACAATGCGACCGGCTGCTGTGGCAATGGCCTGCAAACCCGAAGCGCAAAAACGACTCACCGTGGCACCTGCAATGCTGAGCGGCAAGCCAGCACGCAACACACTGGCGCGTGCCACGTTGCGGCCTGTACGGCCTTCGGGATAACCGCAACCCAGAATCACATCTTCAATCAACTGCGCATCAACACCCGAACGTTGGACCGCAGCTTTCACGGCATGCGAGGCCAACTCAGCCCCCGAGATGGCGTTGAACTCACCACGGTGCGACTTCGTCAGTGGCGTACGAGCCGTGGAAACAATGACCGCTTCACGCATACAAATCCTTCATGTCTTATCTGATCAGCGGTTCAAGCTGTCAAAGTTTTTGCCGTCTTTGACCAACTGCACCAACAGGGGTGAGGGCTGCCAAAACAACGGGTCTTGTTTGGCAAACGCTTGAATGTCGGCCAAGATGTTTTCCAAGCCCACCATGTCGGCGTACTTCATCGGGCCACCGCGATAGCGTGGAAAACCGTAGCCATGCACAAACGTGACGTCCACATCCAAAGGCCGCAGCGCAATGCCTTGGTGCACCACATTCGCACCCTCGTTGACCATGGCCGCCATGTACTTGCGCACGATTTGCTCTGGTGTCAACGCACGCGGCTGGATGTTGACGCGTGCACGCTCGGCATCAATGATCTGCAACACCTCGGGGTCAGGCACCCCCGTGCGTGAGCCTTCAGGGTAGAGGTAATAGCCGCGCCCCGTTTTTTGCCCAAACCAGCCGCGTTCGCAAATGCGATCGGCGATTTGCACATAACGTGCCTTCGGGTCGCGCGTGGCGGCGCGTCGTTTGCGTGTGGCCCAGCCAATGTCACCGCCCGCCAAATCAGACACTTGGAAAGGCCCCATGGGGTAGCCAAACTCACGCATGGCGGCATCAATCTCGTAAGGCGAACAACCGTCTTCCATCACGTGGTCGGCCGCAGCGCGGTACACCGCCAAGATGCGGTTGCCAATGAAGCCATCGCACACCCCAGCGCGCACGGGCACCTTTTTGAGTTGCGTGGCCAAGCTAAACGCGGTGGCCACCACATCTGCGCTCACCTTTTCGGGCACCACAATTTCAAGCAGCTTCATGATGTTGGCTGGCGAGAAAAAGTGCAGACCAATCACATCTTGCGGGCGCGAAATACTGCCCGCAATTTCATTGATGTCCAAATACGAGGTATTGGTGGCAATCACCGCATTGGGTTTGCACACACGGTCAAGCTCGGTGAAAACGGCCTTCTTGACCGACATTTCTTCAAACACCGCTTCAATCACTAAGTCGGTTTGGGCCAGAGCGTCGTAGTTGGTGCTGGTGCTGAAACGCGCCATCACTTGCGCTTTGGCTGGTTCGGTCATGCGGCCTTTGGCGATCAAGCCGTTGTAGACCCTCTCGACGTTTTGACGACCTCTGGCCACGGCTTCTTCGTCTCGCTCAATCATGGTCACAGGCAAACCAGCATCCAACACCGACACCGCAATGCCAGCGCCCATGGTGCCGCCACCGATCACCCCCACGCACGTCACAGGACGAGGCGCGACGTTTTTGACTTCGGGCACTTTCAGAACTTCACGCTCAGCAAAGAAGGCGTGAATCAAACCCGCACGCTGTGGGCTGTCAATGCATTGCAAAAACAATTGGCGTTCGTTGGCTAGGGCTTCGTCAAACGGCATTTGTAAACCTGCACGCACCGCCTCAATCACCTTGAGGGGCGAGAACAAACCGCGTGATTTCTTTTCCACCTCTTTTTGCATTTTGGCGAGCACTTCCAATTGGTGGTCGTAGCCCACTTTGAACGCATCCAAATCACGCGTGCGTCGAACCGGCGCTCCCTCGGCCAACAGCGCACGTGCAAAGCGCAAGCCGGCTTGCAACACATCCGTGCCTTCGCCCAACTGATCAACCAACTTGCAATCCACTGCCTCTTGGGCTTTCATGTGTCGGCCACTGAGCATCAAGTTCACCGCGGCCTCCACGCCCATCAAGCGAGGCGCACGTTGCGTGCCGCCCGAGCCTGGCAACAAACCCAGCTGAACTTCAGGCAAGCCCAGCTTGGCATCGGGCATGGCCAAACGGTAATGCGCCGCCATGGCCACCTCTAAACCACCACCCAAAGCGGGGCCATGAATGGCAGCCACCACAGGCTTGGTGCAGGCTTCGATGCGGTTGCACACCTCGGGCAAGATGGGATGCATGGGTGGGCGGCCAAACTCTCGGATATCCGCCCCTGCAATGAACGCACGGCCCGCGCCCAACAACAACACGCCTTTGACGCTGGCATCTGCCTCAGCCTCATCCATCGCAGCCATCAGGCCACGGCGTACCGCCACGCTGATGGCGTTGACAGGGGGATGGTCAATCGTGACGACCAACAAGTCCCCGTCTTTGGATGTCTGCACGACGGTGGTTTCAGAATGGGTGCTCAAACCGTGCTCCTCTTTGTTTTGTCTTGGATTCGATTGTTTGGCAGATAATATTTCTTGACAATCTCAAACTTTATTGACGCTATGTCAAAGAAAATTTACCTATGACGGTCGATTTCGCCTCCCTCACCCTTTTGGTGGACATCATTGAAGCGGGCAATCTGAGCAAAGCTGCCAGCAAGCTCAAGATGACCCGAGCCAATGTGAGCTACCACCTGCGCCAGCTTGAAAAGGCACTGGGTGCCGAGCTGATTCGCCGCACCAGCCGCCGCATGGAGCCCACCGAACTCGGCTGGCGGTTGTGCGAACACGGACGCGCCATTCGCAACGAAATGGCCAGCGCGCACGAAACCGTCACCAACTTAGGCCAAGGCCTGCAAGGCCGTGTGGGCATCAGCGTGCCCAGCGGCTATGGCCACATCGTGATGACACCTTGGCTGATTGAGTTCAAGCGGCGCTACCCCGGCGTGGTGCTGGATGTGGTGTTTGAAAACCGAATCGACAACTTACGCGACGACGTGGACATCGCCATTCGTGTGCTGCCCCAGCCCCCTGAAACCATGGTGGCCAAAGACATGGGCACCGTGCGCTACTTGGCTTGTGCGTCCAAAGCGTTTGCCCAACAGCACGGCATGCCCACCGAGCTGTCGCAGCTGCGCACACAACCCATCGTGACAGCCAATGTGGTGGGGCGACAGCTGTCATTGCGTGCTTACAGAGGCGAAGAACGGCAAGAGGTGATGCTGACGCCCACCCTCATCTCAGACCACTACCCGTTTTTAAAAGAAGTCATCCTCGGCGGCTTAGGCATTGGCTTGGTCCCCGACTACATGGTGGCCGACGTGATTGCCAGTGGCGACGTGGTGACCACTTTGGATGACCACCGCCTGAGCATTTTTGGCACACACATGTATTTGCTGTACCTACCCTCGCGCCATCGCACCCGCGCGATCAAAACATGCATTGACTTCTTGATTGAGAAAGCCAACGCACACGAGGTACAACACGGTTGAATCAGGGCGTGGTGTTGAGCAAGGTTTGAATGTCTTGCGCCAGCACCTTCGCGCCTGAGCCATAGCGGCTGTACAGGCGCACACGGCCTTGTGTGTCATACACATAGCTGCCCGCTGAGTGGTCCATCGTGTAGCTGGTGGGCGTTTTGCCATCTTGCTTTTTGTAGTAAATCTTGAAGCGCTTGGCCACATCGGCCAGCTCATCGGGCGTGGGCACGAAGGCGACAAACGTGGGGTCGAAGTTGGTCATGTAGGCCTTGAGCACATCGGTGGTGTCGCGCGCGGGGTCCACCGTGACAAACACACCTTGCAGTTTGTCGGCATCGCCACCGAGCAAGCGTTTGACTTCAGCCAACTCGGTCATCGACGTGGGGCACACATCGGGGCATTGCGTGTAGCCAAAAAACACCACCACCACCTTGCCCTTGAAGTCACTCAAGCTGCGGCGTTGGTTGTTGTGGTCGGTGAGCGTGAAGTCTTGCGCGTAATCCGCGCCCGTGATGTCAATGCCATTGAACTTCGGTTTGTCAGGGCTGCACGCGGCCAAAG
>Ga0228702_1001453_pt1 | contig 15038 bp, 17 predicted proteins | sample McNCre217_Aug_MG_2_FD_178018 | JGI IMG/M metagenome (GOLD analysis project Ga0228702, IMG submission 178018) | Freshwater microbial communities from McNutts Creek, Athens, Georgia, United States - 20-17_Aug_MG | ecosystem: Environmental > Aquatic > Freshwater > Creek | place: USA: Georgia... | reverse complement strand
GCTTGCTGAGCCCAACGGTTAGAAGCCTCCAACACGGGGTGCGCACGCAAATAGTCAGGCACCTCAAAATCGGGGGTCTGCTGTTTGAAAGACAGCAACATGCTGAGATAGCCCGAAAAATACAAACTGAACATCAAGGCATTGGCCGCTTCTTGCGTGATGTTGCGGCGTCCCACCAGCTGCAAAAACAAAGCCTTGGCGGTTTCAATCGTGGGTAATTCGTTGGCACTGAGTTGAAACTCTTCATCCAAGGTCTTGCACGCCTTGTCCCATTGCACGGAGGTATCTGTCATGCCAGCATTGTGCCTTTGCACTTCTTAGCCCCACAGCGGCAGGTGTATTTGCTTTTCAGTAGATCGGTCATCGGCTCATCACTCACCAAACCATAGTTGAAGGTCAGCTCTTCACCGCGCCACACTTGGCGGCGCGTTTGAATGAAGATGCGCCCATCCACCTCGACCGGCTCGCAGTTCGGACGACACGAGTGATTGATCCAACGCGACGCGTTGCCGCCGTACAAACCATCAATCACCCGCGTATCGTCGATGTGAAAGTAAAACGTGTGCTCAGGGTTGCTAGGGTCATGCGGATGGCGACGCTGCGCCTCGGCCATGGAAATGATTTCACCCACGTACTCGATGACGGTCTCACCTGCGGCCATGTGACACAGGGCGAACACGCCTTTGCCATGCACGCGCGATGAGAGGACCTCGATGCGAGGCTCGCTCGGTGCACGCACAGAGCGAGCGGTCGTCTTTGTCATTCCACTGTAACGGGGTGTTTTGGCTGGGGGGTAATTCTGAAAAAGCAGTACCCATCGTGAAATACGTCGTGAAAATTAGCCATAAAGGACTCCTTTTGTGGTCATATTCAGACTACCAAAAGGAGCTATCCGACAAGGTTTTAGACCTAAGAGATCGGGAGAAGCTGACGTTCAATGCGATAGCTGAAAAGCTCATTTTAGAAGGCTATCGCTCCCCCCGTGGCTTCGACCTTGGAGCTGAAAGCGTCTTTTCAATCTATAAAAAGCGCAACATCCGTGACGCTCGGATGAATCATTCAATGAGGGTGGAGATTGTGGGCGTGGAGATTGAAGGCGACTAAACTGATAAGCGTTCGGGTCGCAATTAGCGGGTGCGAACACTACCCGCCTGTCTCGAGGAGTCAAGATGTCCAAGTGCCGATTCTGTAATTCATCCTCGTATGGGCATTGCTCCACCAGTCCGACTAAGAAGCACGAACATATCGAAGATGAAAAGAAGTGCGAGTTCTGCGGCTCTAGTAGCTATGGGCATTGTTCAACCAGCCCGTTTGGTAAGCACCGCCACGGTCACGGGGGCAACAAATGCGTTTGGTGCGGCTCCACTTCAACGGGGCATTGCTCTACAAGTCCAAGCAAGGTTCACGAGAAGTAAAAATGACGCTAACTGATGTACTCGCCCTAGTTGGCGCTTTCACAGGCTCAGGGGCTCTACTGTGGGACGTTTTTAAGTGGTTCAACTCAGGCGCACGCCTAAGAATGAACATATCACCCAATATCATTTTGGTTGGTAATGGCACCCCTCTTCAAGACGAAACCAAGAGAATTTCTGTCGAAATAACTAATGTCGGTCATCGAAAAACCACCCTAGTGACTTTGGGCTTTAGGTGCGATACAAACCTTTGGGGCTCACTCACTGGCAAAGGTAGCCTGTACTTTGCTGTACTTCAACCTGAGTACGCAAAGCAACTGCCAGTCCTGCTTGATGTTGGTGAGCGATGGGTAGGGCTAGTGGCTCAAACTGAAGAGATTGAAGCGATGATTAAAAACCAGCGTTTCTTTGTCACTATGACTCACTCAGCCTCTGCCAAACCATTTTCAAAAAGAGTATCACGCTGTTAAATCGCCACCACAACTGTCACCAGCTTAGAGTTCGGGGACTGCGAATACGTGAACTGTTTGTTGGGCGACTTGCGGATTGCCTCTAGTAGCTTGTCCTTGCTGATGGAGGTTCCCGCCTTCTCCGTGAGTTTGATTGCCTCTTGGCTCATCGCCGTTCTCCTTCTTTTTCTTCATTCGTTTTTTCACTTTGAGCCACTCGCTGAGGCTCAACATCAGAACATCTCTTTGCGAGCACGTTGAAAATTCTCGGGATTGTTGAAGTGGTCATTAAAAAACTTCTTTAAGCAATAACGAATGACCTCAGACCTGTTGTATCCGAGGCGCTCACACAATCCATCAAATTTATTTACGAAGTCGTGGGTTGTTCTGATTCCCATAATTTGATTTCGACCGACCTTGTTGTTCACGCAAAACTCCTTTTTTAGCTGTTTTTCTATTTAGGGATTTTTTAACGTTTGTTCACTCAGTCGAGAAAATCTATTTCGCTCTTACCTTTCAACATATAGCGAGCCCAATCTTCTGCCTCATCAGTTCGAACTGGCTCAATCAAAAAGCTAGAGACAGTAACAATTGAACGAAGGTCTTTCTCAAGACGCCCATCGAGCAAGCCTTTTTCAAAGTCAAAAATGCGACTAGCAAGGTCTTTTCTGACGGGCAAGAAGGCGTGAATGTGATGCGGCGAGTTGGCTCTAGGAATTGGCTTAAAAAAACTTCCTTGTTCGTACTCGTACTGTCGAAAGTAGTCGATTGGTAAAACTTGGTTCCAATTTGAACCTGAACGGCAGAGCCTACGACGCACCTTATTGAGCACACGCTTTCTGTATTCATAGTCTGTCGCCTTCTTCATTCCCTCATTGGCTTCGTACGGGACTAATCCCTTGAAAGTCACAGTCACGGCGAATGGAATCCACTCATCACTTCCAAGAATCCAACTAAGTTCTTGTCTCCACTGATTTCTTGGACTTGCCAGAGACTTTCTAACAATCTCTGCTCCATATCTTCGGTTATGTTCGTTGTCCTCTAGCTCTTCAATGCTCGTAATCATCGTGTCTCGTCTTTCTTTAAGGTGTAGTGAGGCTTATCGACAGAGTCAATAAAGCAGGATGGGCGCAAACAAGGCGACCTCTACGGAAGCGACTCGGTCTCAAAGAGCTGCGTAATCGTTTCGTAAAACTATTTAGGCAAAAAAAAGACCCCCAAGAGGAGGTCTTTCAAAATTTATCGAATTTTCTGTTCGTAGACAGCCATTTCAATGATGTGCCTCAACACATCAATCTTCCAAGGACGAGTTGGGTCGGGATCGATGACATCCATATAGTCAACAACTTCCTCGGCATCTTCATATTCCCTTTCGAACCCATCAACACCTGTAAGCTGCTCTTTGACGAACTTTTCTAGTGCTGACTCGTACATATCCCAAGCCCAAACAAATGTCTGCTCGTAAGGCTTCACCACTTCATTGAACGCAACCTCTAAGTCACTCTTGAACATTAGCAGCCTCCTTTTCTTTATAAGCAATCTTGTTTACAGCTAGAAAATAGGTCAACTCCTTAGTGGTTGACTTGAGTTTCACTATCGCCTTGTCCGATAGGAATAGGTCATACGAGTCGGGTATCAAATTGAGCCCCTCCACATTCAGCGATAGGGAAAAGTCTTGCTCACACAAGCCCAAGGAAATTTCAAGCTGGTCTTCGTCCGACTGTGGGGCGGATAAAACACGAGCAACAACCTTGCCGTCTCGTGACTCAATCGCCAGCTCTTTGTAGCTCATCACTCTTAGATACTTCAGTATCTTTTTGACCGACTCCTCATTGAGTTTGAATTGAAGTCCATTTCCTTGAAATTTCAATTCACTTGCGGGGTAAATCAGTGACTCCAAACCTGAAAGACAAAATTTCGCCTCCGTCCCCCGCTCAATCAAAGAGGCATAGTTTTCCCCAAACGTGAGTTCTGGCTCATCGAATGTGTTCATACAACTCACAAACTTTTTCAGGTCTACGATTCCCGCTTGAACAGGCATCTCTTCCTCAATATCAGCAACCACTAAACGGCTTTTATTGGACGTATACATTGACTGACGTTTGCCTACTTTGAACACGAAGTTCTGTCCTTGAGTAGCAAAGTGGCTGAGGATGTCACGGGTGGCTTGGCTTAATTTCATACATTCTTCTTTCATTCAGTTAATTCAAATTGAAGGGCTTTTGTCATACGTCTCAGATCTGGATAGAACTTGATAGCTCGTTCAATCACAGAATCCTCAACGTTGGAAAATCCTTCGATAGTCGCAATTTCACAAAGTCGATTTCGTACGAGTAAACGGGTTTCCTCAAGGTCCAAATTGAACTCAACAGGCAGGAATCTCGATCGAACCGCCTCCGTTAATTTGTTGGGGTCATTCGCTGTCAATACGAAATCGTTGTATTCCGATAGGGCTTCCGACACCCCTCGAATTGCCGCCTGCGCATCAGCAGATAAGTTATCGGCTTCATCGAGGAGTAGTAAGCGCCTTTGCCCACTCAGTGTCCTTGTCCGAAAGTTGCTCTCAATCCATCGAATGGTGTCAATCGAGTTATTGGTCGAGCAATTAATCAAAACAGTGTTGTCACGGTTAATCAGCTTTGCGACAGTCGTCTTTCCGCAACCAGGACGCCCCCAGAACAGCATAGAGATACCGCCCTGTTGATTCACGACACGACTCAGCTTTCGCCTCATCTCATCACTGAGAATTACCTCTTCGAACGACTTAGGTCGGTACTTTTGAGCCCAATCAAATTCACTCATACACGCCCCTTCACGCAGCCTTGGCTACTGCTGGTTGAAGTGCGCTTTTGAGTTCCTTCGTCAGAACGACCTTCACCTTCATTCGCTTAAGGTTCTCAATAATCATTTGGAGTTGAGCCTTAAATGCGAGGTCTGTCACGTTCTCAAGTTGACACTCAAACCCATAGCCAGTTCCATTTAGAACCTCCTTGACTTGGGTATTGCTCACACCTTCCTCAATCAGCTCTGCCGATTGGTTCTTCAAGAACATCTTGATTTCGGCACCAAGCACGTTCTGGTGAATCAGTCCCTTGCTAATTAGGTCGCTAAGGGTGCTTTCTGTCAGACCTGAAATCTCATACAAACTTGTCCAGTTGTTGGGCAAGTGCTGCGCTTGGCTCTTTAGATGGACGTACTTTTCGCCAATTCGTTTCAGCTTTTTGATTGAGCTTGAATTTGGCTCGTAGCCAACCTGTTTACAGAACATCGCAAACTCGTCTGAATTCCGTAGCGAGGCTTTAGCCTCATAAACGACTCGCCCCATCTCAAGGATTCCGATCGCTGTTTGCTTAGCGTAGAGCTTAAAGTCAGAGACTGATTTTTCCAAAACAGATGCCGAACCTACCGCCATCAAGGCGTTAACTTTTTTCTGAGACATTTCAATTACCTTTCCTGTATGAAAACCATTAGAAATCATCAGTTTTGTTCGCTGCGCAGCTTTCTGAACCGATGAATCTATTGTCTCAAAAAGGGTAATTTTTCAACACATCCAGACTGAATGAAGCATTCAAACTGTTAACATTTTTCAATGAAAAAAACGCCCCAACGTCACTTTCCATACCAACACCCAACATTTGGAACAGACAAGCGTCCAAAGCGACCTTGGTTCTGGGAGGACACCGTTTACTTTTATTGGTGGAGCTACTTGAAGCGCAACGAGGAGTACATCCAAACCTGTGAACAAAGTGGCGCTGGCACACTCTCAAAGCTTTATTCAGACTTTGGGGATGTTCGAGGGGATAGCTTCAAGGCGTGGTGGAAGGACGAAAACCGTGGCGTGAGGCTTTTCGCCGAGCCTGAGGCAACTAGCACCCTTCGGGAGGTGTCTAAGGACGAGATAGACGCTCTAGAGGGCGAACAGCTTTTAATAGCCGTGCCCCTTAACTTGCCGAAAAAGTTCCTTCTCGCCCGTTTTAGGAGCCTTCTCGCCGATCGCAAGGAGGGAGGCGTTGGTCGCCAATACGCTAAGCGGAGTCGAGCGAAGTATCAATTCAAAGGGCAGCCCAACATCAAGGCTTTACGAACGACGTTAGAGGTTTATGACTTCATCAAGGCTAACCCCAAAAAGAAGCTGTGGGAAGTTGGAAAAATCCTCCCGCAGTTCCAAATAGAACTTGACGAATGTGAGAAGAAAGGCGAGACGCCTTCATATCACTTGAAACGCACGATCGAAGCCACCGTTAGCAGGTACAAACGAAAAGCGACGCAAACCGTGAAGAATGTGTCGCTCGGAGTTTTTCCTTAAAGCGTTGGAGCGACTTGTTCAATCATCCAAGTGAATCGAGTCGCCGCTTCCTCAAAGCTAGAAAACTCCTCGCCTCCTGGAGTTATTCCTATCTTCTCTCCGTCCATCAAATACGGGCGAAGCTCTTTTAGTGGACGGAAATTCGTAAGTATGGTTGATGGACCTAGCACCTGAAATCGAACGCCAGCTTCATCTTCTTCATTAAAAAGAATTCCCAACAAAGCAAACACCTCATCCTGAAGTCGATACGAAATGTATCGATCAAACACGACTCTCCCCGCCTTTTGAGCTCCACCAGTTTTAGCCTTTCCTTTCGAGTCAAGCAATTTGTGTGGAATAAATCTCTTATGACCAACCGATAAGGCACGAGCCTTTTCAACACTAAAGTCAAAGCGATTCGATAACTTATTTGCCAAGTCGACCAACAAGTGCGAAACCTCTGACTCTTTCAACTTCGAACGCTCGCTGCGAGCAACTCGCACAAAACCATCTGGCATACCGACGATGGGCTTAGGTTTGGGTTTGCGAGAAATCAACTCGGCATTACAGAGCGAAACTAATTCTTCATTATTTTTAGCCGCAGCATTCTCTAAAAGATTTTTCACATCTTGAAGAGAAAGGGCTGAGATCTTCTCAGACGTCCAAAATATTTTGCTCATTTCAAAACCTATCGTTAGTGCGAAGTGGGCGCATTGAAGTTTTGGAAAAAATGTCCAGCAACTTCATTGATTTTTTGCTTCCAAAGTGGGGCGTCCAACGTACGCTGTGCGACGCAAGAATTCAACAACTCTTTGAAATGTCTCACATCAACTTTTTCCGTTGTGAACATTTCGTCAAAGAATTGCTTAAACACAAGAAGTGGCAGCGGGACAATGTCTAGTCGCACTTTCTGGTCATCATTGCTGTACCAAGTACCCATCCTGAATGTTTCAGCTGTATTGCTATCAATCTTGTTTGCTAAAAACAAGCCGAACACAGTTTTGCTTCCTTTGTAGGACTCCAAAATATTCGCAACGTGTCGTCTAACAGGTTCCCCTTCAGCGGCTTCCTGTCGAGAGTTAGTCGTAAGCGTAACCTCACCAACGATAACGAAATCTTCGAACTCAAAAATCAAATCAGGACCGCCACCTGGAGCGGTTCCAACAGGCAGAAAGTCCTGATCAATCTTAAATCGTCGACACTTATGTGGAGGTGAAACAAGGCTATCGATTGCGAGGAAGGCTCTCCAAATAGCCCATTCAAAATAAGCAGGAGCCTCCCCTGAAGGTATCGACATCCGTTCGCCATCGTCTAGCGATATCGCTGAATTTGGAGGTAGTGATAAAAGCTGTAGCCAATTAGAAATCTCAATCCACTCTGAAGCTTGGCGCCGACCGTAATCCTCTTCATTCAGCATAAACAGCTGATCTTCCAAGTTATGTCTAATCAAATTCAGATCTGCGGCATTTTGATCTGTGGAATGAAGAGGCGCAGTCTTAACACCACGAGAGTCGAGTCGTTTAACCAAGTCTGTGACCACTTGATAGGCAACCACAGAATCGTCTGTTGGAAGTTGCGCTCCATCTGTCAACATTTTTAGCAACTCACCTAGATCAACTTTGGGCGCATCTTGCTCGCATAGCTTCTGAACAAAGAGATGTTTTTCAGGAATGATTACGACACCCCGCCCTTTTGATTGAACTAATCCAGTTGCCTTTAGATACCTAAAGTTGACGTCAGCGTAATCATTCAGAGTCTGAGAAACGTAACCAAATTTCTCTGACGCAGCATTTCTTGCCTCTCGATCAAAAACTCGCTTTTTATCAGCCGAATTTCTTTGCTTTCGGAGCTCCAAAATTGCTTTCGTAGTTTCTTCAATTGACTGCGCAGGGTTACTAAACTGAACAACGCACGCCATCTCCAAAAATGAGAGGTACGGCTCACCAGATGTTTTTTCGATTTCGAGCATCAATCGAAATACGTGTCGCAAAGGCGAGAAGAGATCACCTGTTCGCTCCCCCGACTCTGTAAGTACGTCCTCGTAGTAAGCCGACAAAGATCTTAAAAAGCACTCTTGAATGGCGGGAACTGACTCTGCTGCGATCAGTCGCCACCCGTTCGGCGTAATGGTATCGGCAGCTCCAAGGTCGTTTTGATTAACTCCTGACGACTTGGGCATTAAGGGATAAATGAATCCAAGCTGGGTAAGTGCTGCCCTCCACTTTCGACCAACGCTATAGGTGTCGTCATCTCCTAACTCGACGATTCCTGCCGAACCGAGAAGATCTCGAAATGCCTTCTCAGCTTCTTCGCCGTGTAAATTTCCTTGAAGCGATGACTGGGAAATCAACAACAGTCCATCCTTCAACCGAAATGGACTGCGAACAGTTGTATTGCCAAAGTGCCAAGGTTGACGCTTTTTAGTAGCCGACAAAGAGATACTCCTGAGCTTTATTTTTGTTGTCGCTCACTTTGCTTGCTTGATTGGCAAAGGAGTACGTGTAATCGACTTTTACCACTTCAACTTTTTTGTAACGACTAAGAATCGCAACCATTTCATCTAATGAGGGCAGGGAATTTGATGAGTAGGAAACAACGAGAACGCTATCTCTATGTTTTGCGAAAATTTTGTCGAATGCCTCAGAGGCACCGTTTTTCGTTGAAAAAGGAGTCGGATAGTTTTTGAATTTTTTGGTTGAGGTATGCCATTGAATTTCAACATCCTTCCAATCGCAAGCTAAGCCTTCTACGAAGTGATAACGCCTTACATACTCGTTGTCGCTTAACGGGCTGTAGTATGGGGGGTCGATATAAACAAGGTCAGCTTTTTGCCGACAAGCAATCGCATCACCTCTAAATGCTGCGTTCTCTTTACCGTTATCAAAGACTGCTTCATTCATAGCATTGACAGCATCAATAAATTGCTCTTCGAACGATTTCAGCAAGTCTTTACGACCATCGTCATAGCGGAAACCTGTGTAGGTAAAAATTCCTCTTGGTCTTTTTTTGACACACGCTCTTATGAGAGCACTCATTGCCAGCGCTTTTTTGTATGGGTTTCGCATTCCATTTATGTTGCTGCGAATCAAATCAATTAGCCTATTTTCAGCGTCTGTGTAGTAAAGACCTTGAAATGTTTCGGCAACAAAATTACTGCTCCCTGCTTTAGCTGGAGTCAGTAATTTATGGACATCACTATCTGACAGGGTAGTTGAACTGTTCTCAATCAAGGACTTAGTAAGCGTAGAGCACATCGCCATATAGTCGTTCGATATGACCCGCTTGCCTTGAGTCTTAAACATATAGCTCACCACACCTGAGCCAGAAAACAAGTCCAACACAGATTCCGACTTGAACTCTTTAGTCACATCAGCGATGTGAGCCAGCAACTTATTTTTTGACCCCATATATCGAGTTGATGGGAATCGTGCCAGTTGATCTTGTTTGACCTCTGTGACAAGCTTTAACTTCGCCTTCTTAGGCGCACCAACAACTATTACATCTTCACCTTTTCTTTTTTCCGAATCAGAACTGATGTTGCGTCGAGTCTGTATGACTTGTACCTTGTGATCGCTATACAGCTGATGAACAAGCGGGTGATTTGAGTTAGTCAAAATTACGTGACAGCCAAGGTTAATTAATCTTTCGAACTCAGCAGCCAGCTCATAGTGATCTTCTTCGTAGAACTGCTCTTTTGTATAGCGCTTGAAATCACTATATTGAGAGATAGGCAAGTAGGGTGGGTCCAAGAAAACCAAGTCTCCTTTTTTGGCGTGTGTCTTCAAGACTTCTTTGTAGTCACCAAGAACAATTTCGGTGTTTTGTAGGCACTGATGTGCTGAAAGAATGCCCTCGGTGTCGCAAATTCTTGGATTTTTGTATCTACCAAAGGGAACGTTGAACTCACCTTTTTTGTTAACCCTGTACAACCCATTGAAGCAAGTGCGATTCAAATAAACGGTTCTTGCCGCTGCTGTTACTGAGTCAAGCTTTTCCCTTTTCAAGGCTCTAGTTTCATAAAAAAATTCTTCTTCATTTTTCATTGAAGCAAGTTTTTTGATCAACGCCTTGGGGTCAGCCTTGACAACTTTGTATAGGTTTACAAGCTCTTCATTTGAATCAGCAATGACCGCTACTTTTGGGCTCAAGTTAAAGAATAACGCTCCCCCACCAATGAATGGTTCGATGTACTTTCCATACGAACTAGGAACAAGTGGAACCAACTGAGGAATCAGTTGCGTCTTACCTCCCGCCCATTTCAATACAGGCTTGGCGCTTGCTAATGATTCAGTTTTTTCTTGAGCAACGCCCATCTGTTTACTTTCGTTTGTGTCAGTTTTAGCAATTTTCGGTTTGAACGTCGCCACCTGCTTCGTCTAGTTCTTGCTCAGTGGCATCTTAATTGTTCTAAGCCGTTTACCTCGTTACAGCGAGTCGAACGACAGTAAGAAGCGCCTGTAAGCGGTCTTTACGAAAAACGAGCTAAGTGCTTGATTTAATTAGTAAAATAGGTATAATCAATAAACTTTTTGTGATACAGGAGTTTGCTAAATGTGTATTTTTGGGTATATCCGTGTCAGCACCCTTCAACAAGCCAACGAAGGCGAAAGCCTTGAAACACAGCTTAGACAGATTCAGTCCTACGCCGTGCTCAAGGGTTACGAGATTAAGCCAGAGAACTTCATTACTGAGAAGGGTGTGAGCGGGAGCCTTGAGTTTGAGCGACGCCCCGAGGGAGCCAAACTGTTTGAGCAGCTCTCTAGTGGCGACGTTTTAATCTTCTCTAAGCTTGACCGAGCCTTTCGCAACACACGCAACGCCCTAAACACACTTCACGAACTAAAGCTAAGAGGGGTGTCTGTCCACTTCATTGACCTTGGTGGCGATGTCACCAACGACGGAATTGGCTCGGTCATCTTCACAATCTTGAGTGCTTTTGCCACCTTCGAGCGTGAAAGAATTGCCACTAGGATTCGTGAAGTTAAACAGGTTCAAAAAACCGAAGGAAAGTTCCTTGGTGGATTCACCCGCTTTGGCTTTTCGGTTGAGGGCGAGAAGCTCGTTCCCAACCCAGACCAGCAGGCAATCATTAAGGAGATGAGGGTAATGAGACGCAGGGGGATGAGTCTTCGCCGCATTTCGAAATGGCTCGGCAAGTTTCACGGGGTTGTAATGTCTCATTCAACGGTCTCAACCTTCGTCTAAAAGTTCCATTTGGAACGAAGCTCAGGAGCAATCAGTGGCGACTAAAAAGACCAAGCTAGGAAACAACCCCAACACGACGCTTCACATCTACACCCGTGTTTCTACGGTCGTTCAAGCTGACAAAGGCACCTCGCTGGATAGCCAGTTAGAGCTAGGCAAGAAAAAGGCGAAAGACCTCAAGTTTTCTGTTGAACATTGGAATGAAGGCGGCAAAAGCTCTCACCACGATGACATTCAAGGTCGCCCAAAGCTTTACGAGTTGTTCCAAGCGATTAAGGCGGGGGAAGTTAAGCATCTTTGGGTTTACGACCAATCTAGGCTCTCACGAAACGATCAAGTCGCCTCCATCCTTCGATACGAATTCAACAAACAAGGGGTCACTCTCTATACAAAGGATGGGCAATTTGACCTCTCGAGCCCGTCCGACAAGCTTCTAAAGCAAATGCTGGATGCCGTAGCTGAATTCGAGAACTCCGTTCGAGCAGAACGCTCTCGTATTGGCAAGCTGATGAAGGTAAAGGCAGGTTACTGGCACGGCGGAGTCCCGCCCTTCGGTTATCAAATTACCAATAGCAAACTGGCAGAGAACAAAGAGGAAAGCAAGTGGGTCAAGTTCATCTTCAAGCAAGCCTTGAAGGGAACCCCAATCGCTGCCATCAAAAAGGAACTTGATTCAAACGGTGTACTAGCTCGCCGAGGGGGTCTATGGGCTCTAGGTTCAATTGAATCCTTGATGACCAACACCCATTACCTTGGGCGCTACGTTTACACCGACGGGGTTTCGAGCGAACAGGTTGAAGTATCTTGTCCAAAGATTGTTGATGAGGTCACTTGGAACTCAATCAACCTAGAGAAGAAGAGAAACGCAAACAGAAAAGACCAGAAAAACGCCACGACGAAGAACTTCTATTTGCTTCGAGACTTTATGGTCTGCGGACACTGCGGACGTAAATTGTCAGGACGAATCAAACCTGCCAAGAGTGAATATATGTACTACTGCCCCAACAAAGAGCGTGCGTGGGCAAAGGAAGGCGAAAGCTCAACTCACTATCAACGTGGAACTGGTTGTGGGTTCGAGAGAGCAATGAACATCCAACTCACTGACAAAGTAGTCTTCGACACAGTAGTTCAGCTTCACAAGAATTCAAGCATCCTCAAGGAGGAGGTGAAGAAGCGTGTCTATGCTGAACACGGCATCAAGAGCACCGTTGCCTCAGCGGAGGAAATGAAGGGTTTTGAGCGCCAGCTACGCAAGTTCGAATCGCTCTTCCAAAACATTCAAGAGTCCATCGGCAACCTTGAAGCCAACCGAGTTTTGAAACGGATGGACGACAAGGCATACAAGACTGCCGTGGCTCGGATGAACGACGAAGCCGACCGTCTGAAAACCGAAATCACAAACCTACGCCTCAAACTCAGAGGTGAAGCCGAGAAGAAGCAGTGGGTCTATTGGATGGACAACTTCGGGGTTGAAATAGAGGAGAAGAAGAAGCTGACCGACGAACAGCGCCAGCTTTACTTGAAGGGTTTGATTGAAAAGATTGAAGCGAAGTTCAATCCAAAGACCCGTGCCCACGAACTCAAAATCCACTTCCAGCACCCCATCGTCGGGGACGGAATAAAGTGGAACGACCCAAAGAAAAAGACCTTGGGCTACAAGGTCTTAAAAGGGTCAAAAACGACCTCTGTACGGGTGGAAAAGAGGGACGGGCGGGGAAAGTAAATTACCCCCTAGCCACCCTACTCAACGGTGACCGACTTAGCTAGGTTACGCGGCTTGTCCACATCCGTGCCACGCGCGCACGCCGTGTGATAGCTGAGCAACTGCAACGGCACCACATGCAAGATGGGCGAGAGCACACCATAGTGTTCGGGCATGCGAATCACGTTCACGCCTTCGCTGCTTTCAATCTTGGTGTCGCCATCGGCCAGCACATACAGCACGCCGCCACGGGCGCGCACTTCTTGCATGTTGCTCTTGAGCTTCTCTAGCAGCGCGTCGTTAGGGGCCACTGTCACCACAGGCATGGCGCTGGTGACCAAGGCCAAGGGGCCGTGCTTTAACTCACCCGCCGCATAGGCCTCGGCGTGGATGTAGGTGATTTCTTTGAGCTTCAACGCGCCTTCGAGGGCGATGGGGTAATGCGTGCCGCGGCCTAAGAACAAGGCGTTTTCTTTGCTGGCAAATTCTTGCGCCCAAGCGATGAGTTGGGGCTCAAGCGCCAGCACCGCTTGCAGCGCAGCAGGCAAGTGGCGCATGGCTTTGATGTGCGCCGTTTCTTCTTCATCGCTCAAACGGCCTTTGGTTTGCGCCAAGGCCAAGGTGAGCAAGAACAAACCCGCCAGCTGTGTGGTGAAGGCTTTGGTGGAGGCCACGCCAATCTCTGCGCCTGCACGCGTGACATAGGCCAGCTTGCACTCGCGCACCATGGCGCTGGTAGACACGTTGCAAATGGTGAGCGTTTTGTCCATGCCCAAGCCTTGCGCGTGACGCAACGCAGCCAAGGTGTCAGCCGTTTCGCCCGACTGGCTGATGGTGACCACCAAGGTGTTGGGGTTGGGCACCGATTCGCGGTAGCGGTATTCGCTGGCAATCTCCACTTGGCAAGGCACTTTGGCAATCGCCTCGATCCAGTACTTGGCCGTGCAACCGCTGTAGTAGCTGGTGCCGCAGGCCAGGATGAGCACGTTGTCGATGGCTTTGAACACCGAGTACGCGCCGTTGCCAAACAACTCGGGCGTGATGCCTTCGATGCCTTCGAGCGTGTCGGCAATCGCACGTGGTTGTTCGAAAATTTCTTTTTGCATGTAGTGGCGATAAGGCCCTAACTCGGCTGCGCCGCTGTGCGCTTGCACGGTTTTAACTTCGCGAGTGACGGCCTTGTGGTGGCGATCTTGCACCCAGTACTTGCCAATTTGAATGTCCACCACGTCGCCCTCTTCGAGGTAGACGATTTGGTCGGTCACGCCGGCCAAGGCCATGGCGTCGCTGGCGAGGAAGGTTTCGCTGTGCTCTTTGCCCACCCCCAAGATGAGCGGCGAGCCCGCGCGTGCGCCAATGACGCGGTGCGGCTCATCTTTGTGGAACACGGCAATGGCGTACGCGCCGTGCAGTTGCACGATGGCGGCTTTGACCGCTTCAAACAAATCGCCGTTGTAGAGACTGTCCACCAAATGGGCAATGACCTCGGTGTCGGTTTGGCTCAAGAACTCGTAGCCCTTGGCTTGCAATGCGGCGCGCAACTCGTCGTGGTTTTCGATGATGCCGTTGTGGACCAAGGCCACACGCCCCGGCTTGTTCGGGGCGTCTTTCCCGTCTTGGCCCGCTTTGTACTCACCCGCGCCAGCACCCGTGCCGTGGCTGAAGTGCGGATGCGCGTTGTGCACCGCAGGTGCACCGTGCGTGGCCCAGCGCGTGTGCGCAATGCCAATGCCACCTTCGATGTGGTCGACCTTGACTTGGTCCATCAGCTCAGACACGCGGGCTGTGCTGCGGGCGCGTTGCAATCCACCTTGCTTGGCGCCCAAACTGGCCGAGTGCACCGCCACACCGCAAGAGTCATAGCCACGGTATTCCAGTCGCTGCAAGCCTTGCACGAGGATGGGAACGATGTTGCGGGTAGAAACGGCGCCGACGATGCCACACATAAAGAGCACTCCTGAATTGGGTTGCCCAGATATTAAGCA
>Ga0228702_1001452_pt1 | contig 15050 bp, 12 predicted proteins | sample McNCre217_Aug_MG_2_FD_178018 | JGI IMG/M metagenome (GOLD analysis project Ga0228702, IMG submission 178018) | Freshwater microbial communities from McNutts Creek, Athens, Georgia, United States - 20-17_Aug_MG | ecosystem: Environmental > Aquatic > Freshwater > Creek | place: USA: Georgia... | reverse complement strand
GGTGGGTTGAGCGCCGCTTTTAGTTGTCTAAAGCCAGGCGGTCTTTTGGCCGTGATTAGCTTTCATTCTTTAGAGGATCGAATTGTTAAGCAGTTCATGCAAGGTTTGTCTCAAATTTCCGTGCCAAGAGGATTACCGTTAACTGAATCTCAAATGCCTAAGCCAATGGCGGAGTTATTAGGGCGCATTAAACCAAGTGCGGAAGAAGTTAAAGAGAATCCACGCGCACGTTCTGCCATTTTGCGCGTGATGAGAAAAATTAAAAATCAAGAAGGTGGTGCGAGATGATGAATCGATCCACAGTCATCCTCTTGGTTATCTTGATGTTGTGCGCATTGTCGTTAGTCGCTGCGCAACAAAAAACTCGTTCTTTATATGTTGCGCTAGAGCGTGCTCAAACAGAAGAGCGTCGCTTAAATCAAGAATGGTTACGTCTTGAGTATGAGCAAAGAAATTTATCTAAAGCAGCGCGTGTTACAGAAATTGCTCGCAAACAATTGCATATGCAACCGATTAATCCAGGGCGTACTCAGTACGTAACGGTGGACTGATGCCGCAAATATCTTTTTCATCCACACCTAACTTAGTCTTGCGGCTACCCATGTGGCGTTCAAGACTTGTTTTATTTTTAATCTTTGTTGGATTCATCGCATTAAGTGTGCGTGCAGTTTGGGTTCAGGGTTTTGGAAATTCTTTCTATGAAGAAAAAGGTAATAAAGCTACCTTACGTTCTATTGAAATGCCTGCTAGTCGTGGAAAAATCTTGGATCGTAATGGTGAAGTATTAGCGACGAGCTTATTGGCGAAAGCGATTATTGCTTTCCCGGATGCTGTTCCAGAAGATTTATCTAAAGAGAAATTATCTCAATTAGCTCATTTGTTAGAAATGAGTGATGCTGAATTGAAGAAAAAATTATCGTCAGAGCGTACTCAAGTTTTCTTAAAACGCCAAGTTGATTTAGAAGTCGCTAAACAAATTAAAGAACTAGGTATCCCTGGTATTGCTCAAAACAATGAATATCGTCGCTTGTACCCTGAAGGTGAGGCAATGGCTCACGTTGTTGGTTTCACCAATGTGGAAGACAAAGGTCAAGAGGGCATGGAGTTAGCTAGAGAAAAAGATCTAGCAGGTCAGCCAGGTCGCCGCAGAGTGATTCAAGATCGTTTGGGCCGCTATGTCGAAGGTTTGGGTGTGATTCATCCACCGAAAGACGGCGCTGATATTCAATTATCGATTGATAGCAAAGTTCAATTTTTAGCATTTAATGAAATTAAAGATGCCGTAGAAAAACACCATGCAAAAGCTGCTGGTGCAGTTGTTTTAGATGCACAGACTGGTGAAATTTTGGCTTTGGCTAATTGGCCAACCTATAACCCTAATTCGAGAGCGCATTTAAGTGGTGAGCAATTAAGAAATCGAGTGTTAACAGATACATTCGAGCCTGGGTCAACAATCAAGCCATTTACGATTTCTACTGCTTTGGAAAAAGGTATTGTTCAACCTAATACATCGATGCCGATTGGTAAAAGTTATGTGGTGGGCAAAAAAGCCATTACAGATACTCACCCGTATGGCGTATTGACGGTAGCGGAAGTGATTCAAAAATCGAGCAACATTGGTACCGCGAAAATGGCCATGCAGTTGCAACCACAAGATATGTGGGAAATGTATCAATCGGTTGGTTTAGGTCAAGCACCTAATATTGGCTTCCCTGGTGCAGTAGCTGGCCGCTTACGCCCTTATAAGAATTGGGTGCCGATGGATCAGGCGATTATGTCGTTTGGTTATGGTTTATCTGCTTCTTTATTTCAAATGGCGCGTGCCTACACAATTTTTGCGCGTGATGGTGAGCTAGTGCCTGCGACGATCTATAAGAGCAACACGATTCCTAAGGGAACACGTGTACTTTCAGCGAAGACTGCTATTCAGATGCGTGAGATGTTAGAAACAGTGACGCAAGCGGGAGGTACGGCAACTAAAGCTCAGACCATGGGTTATCGCGTGGGTGGTAAAACAGGTACAGCCCACAAGGTTGAGGGTAAGGGTTACTCTGGTAATAAATACCGAGGCTTCTTCGTGGGTATGGCGCCGATGAGTGCGCCGCGTATTGTGGTGGCGGTTATGGTAGATGAGCCTTCGGCGGGCGGTCATTATGGTGGTGAAGTTGCTGCCCCAGCCTTTTCTAACATTGTTGCAGGAACTTTGCGTTCAATGAATATTTTGCCCGACTCAGCTGTTAAACAGATGGTTGATAAAGATTTACAAGTTACACCAGTTGGTGCAGCTCACAAGGTGTCGTTAAGCAGATGAACGCTATGTTGCCAGTAAATGCCCTGCCACTAGACATCATTTTGCAAAAGCTTGTTAAAGCTGGCGCAAAAATGACTGGCGATACACGCGCATTAAAAGCTGGTGATGTGATGATGGCTTACCCTGTTGGTAATCAAAGACAATTAACGGATAACCGTTCATTTATCGCAGAAGCTCTCAATAAAGGTGCCGCAGTTGTTTTGTATGAGCCAACAGGACTGACTGCTGAATTAGCAAATATTTGCAAAGATGAACGTTGTGTTGCTATTAGTGATCTTGCAAATAAAGCGGGTAGCATTGCTGCTCATTGGTATGGAGAACCATCGCAAGCTATGCGCGTTATTGGTGTAACTGGCACCAATGGAAAAACAAGTGTTGCGCAGTGGGTTGCTGAGGCGCTCAATCAAAAAAATCAACCAGCCGCAATAGTTGGAACTTTGGGCGCTGGTTTATTAGCTGATGTAGTTCCTACTGGATTTACAACGCCTGATGCACCTCGTTTGCAGTCTTTGTTAAATGATATTAAAAACAAAGGTGCTAGTAGTGTGGCGATGGAAGTTTCTTCGCATGCATTGGATCAAGGGCGTATTAATGGCACTTACTTAGATACAGTAATCGTAACTAACTTGAGTCAGGATCACTTGGATTATCACGGTGACATGGCTGAGTATGCTCATGCTAAGAAAAAAATATTGGTGCTCCCAGGCATTAAACATATAGTGATTAATGCAGATGATTCATTTGGTCAAGATTGCCTTAAAGAATTGGGTTCATCTTTATTACAAGAAAATAGCCCATCTGTTTGGGCTTATGCCACCTTGCCTGAAAATTTATTAGCCTTACCTTGCTTTGCTAATACCAAAACGAACTCTAAATTTAGAAAAGTATTAGCTAGTAATATTCAGGCAACTGAACATGGTATGGAATTTGAACTTATTGTTGATGGCAACAATGCGGGATATGTAAAAACTAAATTTATTGGCAACTTCAATGTAAGTAATGCTTTAGCGGTTTCTGCTACCTTGTTGGCTGGTGGTATGGCTATTGAGCAGGTCAAGCAAGCTATTGAAAAATTGCAACCTGTTAAAGGCAGGATGGAATTGATTTATGGTAAATCAAGCCATGCCCCACTAGCGGTAGTTGATTTTGCTCACACACCAGACGCATTAGAAAAAGTTCTAAAAACATTAAAGCCTGTTGCTGAAAAACGTCAGGGTAATTTGTGGTGTGTATTTGGATGTGGTGGTGATAGAGATGTCACTAAACGATCTTTGATGGGCGGTATTGCTGAGCGTTACGCTAGTCGTGTGATGCTGACGAGTGATAACCCACGTAGTGAAGATCCTCAGCAAATCATTGCGCAGATTTTGAGTGGCTTTACTAATGCTAGTAATGTGTTAAGTAATGTCGATCGTGCAATAGCGATTCTGCAAGTGATTCGTCAGGCAAAACCTGAGGATGTCATTTTGGTAGCGGGCAAAGGCCACGAAGATACTCAAGAAATCGCTGGCAAAAAAATACCATTTTCCGATCAAATGCATTTGCAATTAGCGATGGAAGGGTCGGCTAGATGAGCTTAGCGACTCTGATGACCTTAGCGCAAGTGCAGCAGTTGTTGCCAACAGCTAAGTTGGTTCATGTGGCTCATCAAGATGTGGCTATCCAACGCATCATCAGTGATAGCCGTCAAGTTCAGGCGGGTGATCTTTTCATTGCTCTTAAAGGTGAAAAATTCGATGCGCATAATTTTTTAAATGATGTAGAGGCTAAAGGTGCTGTTGCAGCTCTCATTGGCTCAGAAGATCAATTGCCTAAAAATCTTCCAGGGATTGTTGTCCCAGATACATTGCAAGGTCTTCAGGATTTGGCTAAAGCCTGGCGATTAGCCTGCGGTAAACAAAACTTGAAACATTTAGCAGTTGTTACGGGTAGCAATGGCAAAACAACTGTCAAAGGCATGATTGCTAGTATTTTTAGTGCAGCGGTTGGTGATTCTTGTGCATTAGCAACGCAAGGCAACTTTAATAATGATATTGGTTTGCCTTTAACTTTATTGCGCTTAAACCAACAGCATCAATTGGCAGTTATTGAGCTAGGTATGAATCATCCTGGTGAAACCAAGCAATTGGCTGAAATCGCTCAAGCGAACATTGCATTAATTAATAATGCGCAACGTGAGCACCAAGAGTTCATGGTGAGCGTAGAGGCGGTGGCAAAAGAACATGCTTTAGCGATTACTGCATTACCAACGAATGGTGTGACGGTTTTCCCGGCTGATAGTGAATATTCCGCTTATTGGAGATCGACGGCTGGTTCAAGGGTTGTGATTGATTTTGCTTGGGGGCAAGATTCTCAAAAAGCTGCAGTTACAGGCTTTTGGAAAAATGAAGCAGCGAATCAAGTTGAGGTGATGACGCCACAAGGTGGTTTCACTCTTACTTTAAATATTTTGGGTGAGCATAACGCTAAAAATGCATTAGCTGCTACTGCGGTTGCGTTGGCTGCTGGGGTATCTATTCAAGTGATTCAGCGTGGCTTGGAAGCATTTCAGCCAGTATCTGGCCGTATGCAAAAACATCAGCTTAATTCAAGCACTACATTGATTGATGATAGTTATAACGCTAATCCTGATTCGGTAAGGGCTGCAATCGATGTGTTGTCTTCGGCAGACACACCTGCATGGCTTGTATTAGGTGATATGGGTGAAGTGGGTGAAAAAGGTCTGGAGTTCCACCATGAGGTAGGAGCTTATGCCGGTGAAAAAGGAATCAAAAAATTATTTGCTACTGGTGAACTGAGCAAGTCTGCCGTGAGTGCTTATTTAGAAAAAATAACTTCTGGTGGTAGCGCTAAGCATTTTGATCATATGTCAGATTTATGCGCAGATATCAAAACTGCTTTAGTTAATCGATCATCTAATGAGTCAACGACTGTTCTTGTAAAAGGCTCTCGTTTTATGCGTATGGAACAAGTTGTTAAGTCTTTGACAGAGGAGATTCATTAATGCTCTTATGGTTAGCGCAGTGGTTACAAAGTGACTACGGATTTTTCCGAGTTATTAACTACATCACCTTTAGAGCAGTGATGGCTACTTTGACAGCTGGTTTGATAGGTCTATTTTTTGGCCCTTGGGTGATTCGCAAGTTAACTGCCATGAAAGTGGGGCAAGCTGTTCGTACAGACGGTCCTCAAACGCATTTGGTGAAAACCGGTACGCCAACAATGGGCGGCGTATTGATTTTGTTGGGTATTGCTATTTCAACATTAATTTGGGCTGACCTAAGCAATCGTTTTATTTGGATTGTGTTGATTGTGACGTTAGGCTTTGGCGCTATTGGTTGGGTTGATGATTATCGGAAAGTGGTTTACCGCGATCCTAAAGGAATGTCATCAAGAGAAAAATATTTCTGGCAGTCGATGATTGGTATTTTTGCTGCTGTGTATTTGGCATTTTCAGTATCTGAAGTCAACAACCTCAAGGTTTTTGAGTTGTTTATGGCATGGGTTAAGAGTGGGTTCTCAATTAACTTGCCAGCCAAATCTAATTTGTATGTGCCGTTCTTCAAAGAAATTAGTTATCCATTAGGTGTTCTAGGTTTCATCGTTTTAACTTACCTAGTGATTGTGGGTAGTTCTAATGCAGTTAATTTGACAGACGGTTTAGATGGCTTGGTCATCATGCCTGTGATTTTGGTGGGGGCTGCTTTAGGCGCATTTGCTTATGTGATGGGTAATGCGATTTATGCCAAATACCTTTTATTCCCTTATATCCCTGGTGCTGGGGAACTCATGATTTTCTGTGGTGCCATGAGTGGTGCTGGTCTTGCATTCTTATGGTTTAACACCCACCCCGCTCAAGTCTTTATGGGAGATGTGGGTGCCTTGGCTTTGGGTGGCGCATTAGGAACAGTAGCCGTCATCGTAAGACAGGAGATCGTTCTATTTGTGATGGGCGGTATTTTTGTTGCCGAAACTGTCTCAGTGATTATGCAAGTAACTTGGTTCAAGTTAACTAAAAAAATGTATGGGGAAGGGCGTCGTATTTTCAAAATGGCGCCGCTGCATCATCACTTTGAGTTAATGGGTTGGAAAGAAACGCAAGTTGTTGTCCGTTTTTGGATCATCACCATTTTGTTGGTGTTGATTGGTTTATCAAGTCTCAAATTACGATAGGTTATTAGTGATTCAATTACAACAACCATTTGGTTCAGAGCGCGCTAAGAATATTAGCGTGATGGTGCTTGGCTTGGGAGAGTCAGGCGCTGCTATGGTTCGTTGGTGCAAAACGCAGGGCGCTGATGTGCGAGTTGCTGATACGCGTGCTGCCAATGCTTTGTCTGATTCAGCAAAAAAATACGAAAAAGCAGTTAGAGATTTGGGTGTGACGGATATTCATTTAGGTCAGCTATCTGCTGATTTATTAGAGGGTATTCAGATAGTTGCGATTAGCCCAGGTTTATCACCGTTACAAGAGCCAGTTCAATCATTCTTGGCGATGGTAAAAGAAAAAGGAATTCCTGTTTGGAGTGAAATTGAATTTTTTGCCCAGGCAATTGCTGCATTAAGAAAAGAACAAAATTACCAAGTTAAGTTATTGGCTATTACTGGTACCAACGGTAAAACTACAACAACGGCATTAACAGGTTTATTGTGTGAACGTGCTGGTATGACTGTTGGTGTGGCTGGCAATATTAGTCCAGCGGCATTAGATCGTTTGTTGGATATTGAAGTGCTACCAAGTGTGTGGGTTTTGGAATTATCTAGCTTTCAGTTAGAGCATACCTACACTTTAAATCCAGATGCTGCGACTGTCCTCAATATTACTCAAGATCATTTTGATTGGCATGGGGATATGGCTCACTATGCTTTAGCAAAAGCAAAGATTTTTGGTTCAGATACGGTGGCTGTATTGAACCGTGATGATGAGCAAGTGCTTGAAATGGGCGCTCAATTAAATACGCGAGTGATTACTTTTGGCGTGAGTGCTCCTCAAGAAGAAGATGCTTTTGGTATCTTCCATGATGCAGCAGCTGGTGGTATCGATTGGTTGGTATGGGCTGAGCCTGATTGGGAAGCTGCTGAATTAAAAGCAAAGCGTCGTCGTAAAAAATTTACCGATGATGATGCGCCACTTAGACTAAAGCGTTTAATGCCTGCTGATGCGCTACGCATTAAGGGTCGCCACAATGCTAGCAATGCATTGGCCGCTCTTGCGTTAACCAGTTCAATTGGGTTGCCAATGGGGCCACTATTACATGGTTTACGTGAATATAAAGGCGAACCTCATCGCGTTCAAAGCGTTTCTATTATTGATGGCGTTGAGTACATTGATGATAGTAAGGGTACTAATGTTGGTGCAACGATCGCAGCCTTAAATGGTTTAGGTCAATCCAATGCAAGTTCGCGTCGTATTGTATTAATTGCCGGTGGCGATGGTAAGGGGCAAGACTTTAGCTCGTTATCAGCATCTATTGGTTTGCATGCCAAAGCCGTTATTTTGATTGGCAAAGATGCGCCTTTAATTAAAGAAGCCATTGCAACAACAAATGTTAAAACTGTTGATGCAAAAGATTTAACAGATGCCGTTAATCAAGCTGAAACTATAGCTCAAAGTGGCGATGTGGTTTTGTTATCTCCAGCCTGCGCTAGTTTCGATATGTTTAAAGATTATGCGCATCGTGCTCAAGTATTTGTAGATGCGGTTAATGAGTTGGCAGTTCTTCGTGGACAGGTGAGTGCATGATCGAACGATTTAAAAACTTCAGCATCTCTGGCTTCAAAGGCTTTAAAGGTAGCGTTAAAGAGGGCTTTGATGATTTCCGTTTGGGTTTGCGTGACGCTACAACGGTTGTTAAGCCAACACGTTCACGCATGATGGAATATGACCAACCTTTATTGTGGGCAACTTTGTTGTTGGTGGCACTTGGTTTAGTCATGGTTTATTCAGCATCCATCGCCTTGCCTGATGGCCCTAAATATGCCAAATACAGCAGCAGCCATTTCTTAGTGCGTCATTTGATCTCCATTGCGATGGCATTTGGAGCTGGTATGTTGGCGTTTAGAGTACCTCTCAAGGTTTGGGATCGATTGGCACCAGCTATTTTTGGCTTGGCTTTTGTATTGCTCATCGTTGTTCTAATTCCCGGTGTGGGTAAAGGCGTGAATGGTGCGCGTCGTTGGATTCCATTATTAGTGATGAACTTTCAACCTTCAGAGTTGATGAAGTTAGCGGTTGTATTATTCGCTGCTTATTACACGGTTCAACGCCAAGATTATTTGCATTCATTTGTAAAAGGTTTGGCCCCCATGGGTGCTGCCGTTATTGCAGTGGGTGTGCTGTTACTTTTACAGCCTGATATGGGTGCGTTCATGGTGATTGCCATGATAGCGATGGGCCTCTTGTTCTTGGGGGGTATCAGTGGAAAATTATTCGGTGCTTTGATTGGTTTAGCGCTTAGCAGTTTCGCCGCCATTATTGTTTTCTCACCATTCCGTCGTGAACGAATCTTCGCTTATCTAGATCCTTGGCGCGATGATTTTGCCGCAGGAAAAGCCTACCAATTAACCCATTCATTAATGGCATTTGGCCGTGGTGAATGGTTTGGTGTGGGGCTTGGTGGTAGCGTTGAAAAGCTACATTACTTACCAGAAGCTCACACGGACTTTATTTTGGCAGTCATTGGCGAAGAGCTTGGCTTTTTGGGTGTGGCTGTTGTGATTGCTATTTTCTACTGGATTGTTAGAAGAGCTTTCTTGATCGGTAGAACTGCATTGCAATTAGATCGAAGCTTTGCCGGTTTGGTCGCAAAAGGCATTGCTATTTGGATTGGCTGGCAAGCATTTATCAATATGGGCGTGAACCTAGGTTTATTGCCAACGAAAGGTTTGACACTACCTTTGGTGAGTTTTGGTGGTTCAGGCTTGGTCATGAATGCGGTAGCAGTTGCTATCTTGTTAAAGATTGATTTTGAGAATCGCATCATGATGAGAGGGGGTAAGTTATGACCCAACTCCATCAAATGCAGCTTAACCAAACCCAGCCAACATTATTGGTTATGGCGGGTGGTACTGGCGGACATATTTTCCCAGGGCTTGCCGTGGCGGAGTATTTGCGTGACAAAGGCTGGAAAGTTGCTTGGTTGGGTAATCCACAGGGTATGGAACATCGTTTAGTGCCGCCTAAGGGTTTCTCATTCGAAGGAATTCAGTTTGGTGGTTTACGCGGCAAAGGTTTAAAAACTTTATTGTTGTTGCCATTTAATTTATTAAGAGCATTTTGGCAAAGCATCCAAGTGGTTAGACGCGTCCGTCCGAATGTAGTTTTGGGTATGGGTGGTTACGTAACGTTTCCTGGCGGCATGATGAGTGTGTTGTTAGGTAAGCCTTTGGTATTGCATGAGCAAAATTCAATTGCTGGTTTAGCTAATAAGGTTTTAGCTAAGGTAGCAGATAAAACACTATGTGCTTTCCCAGGCGCGTTAGCAGGTGCTGCTTGGGTTGGTAATCCATTGCGCGCAGGTTTAACTACTTTGCCAGCGCCTACGATTCGTTATGAATCAAGACAAGGACCGCTACGTATTTTGGTGGTGGGCGGTAGTTTGGGTGCCGCAGCTTTAAATGAAACTGTACCAGCTGCTTTAGCTTTGATTCCTGAGGCGCAAAGACCTCATGTGGTTCATCAGTCTGGCGAGAAACATCTAGAGCAATTGCGTCAAAGTTATGCGCAATATGGTGTGAGTGCTGAAGTAAGACCATTTATTGAAGATATGACATCAGCTTATGCGGATGCTGATTTGGTGATCTGCCGCGCGGGCGCTATGACAATCGCTGAATTATCTGCAGCAGGTGTAGCTTCTTATTTGGTGCCATTCCCATACGCGGTAGATGATCATCAAACATTTAATGCGCGCTTTTTATCGGATGCAGGCGCAGCTACATTGGTTAATCAGAAAGATTTAACACCAGCATCTTTAGCGGATTTTTTAAAGACTCAATCAAGAGCAGATTTGATGAAGATGGCAGAAAAAGCATTGAGTCAAGCAAAGCCACATGCAACTCAAGATGTTGCTGATGTATGTGAACAGCTACAAAAAAGGGTGAAGAAATCATGAAACATATTCTTCATCAAATTCATTTTGTAGGTATTGGTGGCGCTGGCATGAGTGGTATTGCCGAGGTCTTATTGAACCTTGGTTATCGCGTGACAGGCTCTGATATGGCTGAGAGTGCGACTACGAAGCGTTTAAGAGAATGTGGCGCTGAAATTCATATTGGGCACGATGAGAAAAATATTGGTAGTGCTGAGGCTGTAGTTATTTCTACAGCCGTGACGGGGGACAACCCAGAGGTTCTCGCTGCTAGAGCTGCAAAAGTGCCTATTGTGCCGCGTGCTGTGATGTTGGGCGAGTTGATGCGCTTAAAGCAAGGTATTGCTATTGCAGGCACTCATGGCAAAACAACGACGACGAGTTTGTTGGCATCTGTTTTAGCTGAAGGTGGTTTAGATCCTACCTTTGTGATTGGTGGAAAGCTAAATTCTGCAGGTGCAAATGCAAGATTGGGTACGGGGGACTTCATTGTTGCTGAAGCAGATGAGTCTGATGCATCATTTTTGAATTTATTGCCAGTGATTGAAGTCATCACCAATATTGATGCTGATCATATGGATACCTATCAGCACGATATGGCGAGATTGAAAAACGCATTTGTGCAATTTACACAACGTATGCCGTTTTATGGCATTGCTGTTTTGTGTGTGGACGATGCCAATGTGAGAGATATTTTGCCGTTTGTGTCTCGACCTGTATTGCGTTACGGTTTATCTGAAGGTGCTGACGTTCGTGCAACCGATGTAAAAGCTGTAGGTGCGCAAATGCAATTTACCGCCCACCGTCACGCGGTTCGTCGCCATGGTGCTCAACCGGGCCCGCTAACGATTACTTTAAATTTGCCAGGTTTGCATAACGTGCGAAATGCGTTAGCTGCAATTGCAATTGCTACTGAATTAGGTGTTTCTGACGAAGCGATTGTGAAAGCATTGGTTGAGTTTAGAGGCGTGGGCCGTCGTTTCCAGAAGTACGGGGAAATTAAATTACCACAAGGTGGCACATGCACTGTGGTGGATGATTATGGTCATCACCCAGTTGAAATGGCGGCAACGATTGCCGCTACAAGAGGTGCTTATCCAGGTCGCCGTTTGTTGTTGGCTTTCCAACCACATCGCTTCACTAGAACACGTGATTGTTTTGGTGATTTTGTAAAAGTATTACAAGGGGTTGATGCTTTAGCTTTGACGGAAGTTTATCCGGCGGGTGAAGCTCGTATCCCTGGTGCTGATAGCGAGAGCTTAATCAAAGCTTTATCTAAAGCTAAAGATGCTGGCCGTTTATTGGATGGTCAAGCTATCGAGCTAGCTAAAGATGTGGCTACTTTGCCAGAGTTGGTTTTATCGATGGCAAAAGATGGTGATGTGATTATCACCATGGGTGCGGGTTCTATTTCTGCAGTTCCTGGTAAGTTGGTGGAGCGCGCACATGTCTAATTCAATGCATACAAACAAGAATCAAATAATGAGTAACTGGGGTGAGCGCGTTCAGTCTGATTTAGCGCAAGTTGATGTATCTAAGCTAGGTAAAGTAGGTGTTTTGCTAGGTGGTAAGTCTGGTGAGCGAGAAATCTCACTTATGTCTGGTAAAGGTGTATTGGAAGCTCTTTTATCTAAGGGCGTTAATGCACATGCATTTGATACAGGTGAACAGTCGATTGCTGATTTAGCCGCGCAAAAATTTGATCGTGTCTTTATCGCTTTGCATGGTCGTTTTGGTGAAGATGGCACGATGCAAGGTGTATTAGAACAATTGGCTATTCCGTATACGGGTAGTGGTGTTTTGGCATCTGCATTAGCGATTGATAAGCAAGCCACTAAACGTTTGTGGTCTAGTTTTGAATTGGCAACGCCTAAATTCCAAATGCTACATGCTAAAAGTGATTGGAATGCAGTGGTTCAAGATTTAGGTTTACCTATTATTGTGAAACCTGCAAGAGAAGGATCATCTTTAGGGCTTAGCAAAGTGACTATTGCTGGTGATTTGCCTAAAGCGTTTGAGTTGGCGGCAAAGTTGGATCGTGATGTCATGGCTGAGCAATGCATCGTGGGTGAAGAATTGACTTGCCCAATTGTTGGTGAAGGTGTGACTGCTCAAGCTTTACCAGTTATCCGAATCGTGGCTCCTGATTCTAATTACGATTACCACAATAAATATTTTTCAGATGATACGAAGTATCTATGTCCAACTGGTTTAGATATTTCTGTTGAGAAAAAAGTTCAAGAATTGGCATTGGCTGCATACCAGGCATTAGGTTGCCGTGGGTGGGGTCGTGCGGATGTGATGATTGATAACAAAACGGGCCAACCTTATTTATTGGAGATGAATACGGCGCCAGGTATGACGAGTCATTCATTGGTGCCAATGGCTGCTAAGGCTGCCGGGGTGGCTTACCCAGAATTAGTTTTGTGGTTATTAAGCAAAGCGAGCGTTAACTGATGAAATTCATACGCCAATTCTTCTCTATCGTGATGTCTGTTCTTGGGGGTGCGCTTTCTCCAGTCTGGAATCACGCGAAGATTTTACGTATGTTGTCAAACGTATTATTTGTCATTGCATTTTTATCAATTACCGCTTTGATTTTTGGATGGATTGGACAAAGACCGATTTTCTCTTTGAATCACATCAATGTTGAATCATTTGATGGTCGTGAGTTAAAGCATATTCATTTACCAGTGATTCGTTCTCGAGTGGGTGAACAAATTAGCGGTAATTTCTTTACGGTGAGCCTAGATCAAGCCCGTCAAGTTTTTGAAGCGATGCCCTGGGTTAGAAAAGCTAGCGTGAGACGCGATTGGCCTAACGGTATTGTGGTTGCCATTGAAGAGCATCAAGCGATGGGTGTTTGGACTGGATCTAGTACGCCTAAGTTAATGAATACCTATGGTGAATTATTTGTGGCCAATATGGCTGAAGCCGAGGATGGTACAGCTTTACTTAAATTCTCGGGCCCAGAAGGTAGTAATAGAGAAGTATTTAAAAAGCTAAAAACAATTAATGAATGGTTTGGCGTTTGGAATACCAAAGTAACTGGTTTGGAACTTTCTTCTCGTTATGCATGGAAGGCCAAGTTAGATAACGGGATGACGATTGATTTAGGTCGTGATCTTGATGAAAGAGATAGCAAACAGATTGAATTAAGTGTTGAGCGTTTAATGAAGACTTGGCCTCAAGTTCAAGAAAAATGGGGTCAACGAGTTGATTCAATTGATCTTAGATATGCCAACGGCTATGCAATACATATAGGGAAAAAATTGTGAGCGTAATCAGTAAAGATACTAAAGACTTAATTGTTGGATTGGATATCGGCACTTCCAAGGTTGTAGCCTTGGTTGCCGAGTTAATGCCAGATGGGCAATTCAATGTAGTAGGTCTAGGTCAAGTTGCTTCTAAGGGTCTTAAAAAGGGTGTGGTCGTTAATATTGAATCGACTGTGCAGTCAATTCAGAAGGCTTTAGAAGAAGCAGAAGTGATGGCGGATCGTCGTATTGCGCAAGTATTTACTGGAATTGCAGGTAACCATATCCATAGCTTTAATTCCAGCGGCATGGTGGCGATTCGCGATAAAGAAGTATCTCCTTCTGATGTTGAGCGAGTGATTGAAACGGCAAAAGCTATCAATATCCCAACAGACCAACAGATTATTCATATCTTGACCCAAGAATTCATCATTGATGGCCAAGAAGATGTGCGTGAGCCAATTGGTATGAGCGGCATTCGTTTAGAGGTGAAGGTACACATTGTGACGGGCGCGGTTAGCGCTGCGCAAAATATTGTGAAATGCGTGCGCCGCTGTGGTTTGGAAGTGAATGATTTAATTCTTCAGCCAATCGCTTCTAGCTATGCCGTACTCACTGAAGATGAAAAAGAATTAGGTGTTGTTTTGGTAGATATCGGTGGGGGCACAACTGACATCGCTATTTTCAGTCAAGGTGCAATCCGTCATACGGCCGTGATTCCTATCGCTGGTGACCAAATTACCAATGACATTGCAATGGCATTGCGTACACCAACCATTGAAGCCGAAGATCTAAAAGTGCATTTTGGTATTGCTCTTCAAAGCATGGCTAATCCAGATGAAATGATTGAGGTGCCGGGTGTTGGTGATCGTGAGGCGCGTTCGATTTCGCGTCAATCTTTAGCCGCTGTGATTGAGCCGCGTGTTGAAGAGTTATTAAGTTTGGTTCGCCAAGTGGTGCGTGAGTCAGGTATGGAAGATTTGGCTGCATCTGGCGTGGTGTTGACTGGTGGTACAGCTTTGATGCCTGGTGTGGTGGAGTTAGCTGAGCAAGTATTTGCTAAGCCTGCGCGTATGGGTGTACCTGAGTACAAAGGTCATTTAAGTGAAATCTTAAAGAGCCCAAGATATTCAACAGGATTAGGTTTATTAATGGAAGGTCGTGCGCAGTTGGTGCGTGGCCGTCGTGTTGCGCAATCTAGCACTTGGCAAAACGTGCTGGCGAGAATGCGCGAATGGTTTACCGGAAATTTTTAAGTTAAGAGCATTTAAGTTAAGAATTTTTATTAAATTTTTAGTTTTATTTTTGTCGTCGTCAACCGTAGTAAATAGGAGGTAGTTATATGGAATTTGAAATGTTAGATGCTGAACCAGCGGGTAAAACCATCATTAAAGT
>Ga0228702_1001449_pt1 | contig 15060 bp, 11 predicted proteins | sample McNCre217_Aug_MG_2_FD_178018 | JGI IMG/M metagenome (GOLD analysis project Ga0228702, IMG submission 178018) | Freshwater microbial communities from McNutts Creek, Athens, Georgia, United States - 20-17_Aug_MG | ecosystem: Environmental > Aquatic > Freshwater > Creek | place: USA: Georgia... | reverse complement strand
CTGGATGCGATTGCGAGCCGCGGCCGTTCACTAGGCGTGCACTTGATTGTCACCGGACAGTCTCTGGCGGGCATCCCGAGGAACTTGCTGAGCAATCTTGGAGCTCGCTTCTTGGTTGGTAAACCCGATCCGGTTGAGATGGCCCAACTTGGGATGGGGCGGCTCGAAGGGTCTCTTCCAGCCCCCGTTGAGGGCTGGGCGAGCGCCATCATGGCAACCAATAGGCGCCAGCTGAGATTCACCTTTTCTAGTGCAGGAAAAATCAATAAAAAGAATTTTTCCGAGGCTAAAAACGCCCCACATGCCCCAAATGGAAACTCACTAGGTGCAAATTCGACGGATTCCGCCGCCTTGCCATCGAATATCTACGATTTCAGCAGTTCCTTTGAATAACCGCGTCAGAATACCGCCGAATTTTGGTCCTAAAACAACAAAAAATGTGGCAGTATTTTGTCTTGGGCGCGTAAGCGGCCATCTCTGCTGGTTGGGTCTCTAAGTCCCTAACTATTCAAGGAGTCGGCATCACATGACTAATCCTCAAGACCCAATGCTTCGCGACCTTCTAGCGCTCGCTAAAAGCCCTGTAACTCGTCGTACCGTTCTTGCCGGTGCCGGTGTTGCGGCTGGTGCGCTCACTCTTGCAGCTTGCTCGCCTGGTGGCGCCAAGCACCTAAGCCCAGCCAAGGACCTCTCGGCCGACGAGCACGTGGTTACCTGGGACAACTGGCCTTACTACATGGATGGCGAATCGGACTCTTCGTTCCCATCGATCAAGGCTTTCGAGCAGCAGACCGGCATCAAGGTTCACTACAACATCAACATTGATGACAACAACACTTACTACGCTCGCATCAAGAACCAGCTTGGTCAGGGCAAGGACACCGGTGCAGACACCTTCTGTCTAACCGACTGGATGGCAGCTCGCCTCATCAACAGCGGTTTGGTTCAGGAACTGAACTACAAGAACCTACCTCAGGTGACCAAGAACCTAGACCCATACTTCAAGGGCGCTAACTGGTCCTACGACTCAGACCGAGTTCACTCGCTGCCTTGGAAGGGCATCACCGCTGGCATCGGTTACCACAAGGAAAACTACAAGAAGTTGACCGGCAAGGATGCACCGCAGACCGTTGCAGACCTCTGGGCGCCAGAGCTAAAGGGCAAGGTTGTTGTTCTTTCGGAGATGCGCGACACTCTGGGCATCATGATGCTCGCGAAGGGCGTAGACATCTCGAGCTTCACCGAAGCAGACTTCAACAACGCGCTTGACCAGTTCAAGCAACTAGTCCACGATGGCCAGATTCGCAGCATCAAGGGCAACAGCTATGTTGACGACCTCAAGAACGGCGACGCGGTTGCAGGTATCGTCTGGGCTGGCGATGTTGTGAGCACCAACCAGGAGCTCGGTGGCGACGTCCTAGGCGTAGTCCTTCCAGACTCTGGCAGCACCTTTGCTTGCGACAACTTCCTCATCCCAATGGGTTCGCCGCACGCAGCAAACGCAGAGGCGCTCATCAACTACTACTACCAGCCAGAGGTTGCGGCACAGCTCGCACTTGGCGGAGTGTTCTACGTTCCACCGGTACTTGGCGCTCAGGAGATTGCTGCCGCCAAGAACCCTTCGATCGGTTCAAACGAACTGATCTTCCCTAAGGACAAGAGCCACCTAAAGCAGTTCCGTCCGCTTTCGTCAAAGGAAGACAACACCTTTAGCAAGGCGTGGTCGGACGCATCGAACGGAGTTGTGTAGTTGAAGGAGTTCGTTCCAGCTGGCGCAGACCTAGAACTTAGGGGTATCCGCAAGGAGTTCCCTGGTTTCACTGCAATCGAGGATTTAGATTTACACATCCCAGCAGGCGAATTCTTCGCACTACTCGGCCCATCGGGTTGCGGTAAGACCACAACCCTGCGCATCATTGCGGGTCTAGAAGAGCCAACTCGTGGGCAGGTGCTCATCGGTGGCCAGGATGTCACTTACACCAAGCCGCACGAGCGTCCGGTCAACACCGTATTCCAGTCGTACGCGCTGTTCCCACACATGACCATTCTCGAGAATGTTGCGTTCGGCCTTCGTCAGCGCAAGATTGCCGACCCGCTTGGCAAGGCTCGCGACGCCCTCAACCTGGTTGAGCTTGGCTACGCAGCAGAGCGTCGCCCGCAGCAGCTTTCCGGTGGTCAACAGCAGCGTGTGGCTCTTGCTCGCGCTCTGGTCAACCGCCCATCGCTTCTTCTTCTCGACGAACCGCTCGGCGCGCTCGACCTGAAGCTTCGTCGTCAGATGCAGATTGAGCTCAAGGCCATCCAGATGGAAGTCGGCCTCACCTTCTTGCACGTCACCCACGACCAGGAAGAGGCCATGGACATGGCCGACACCGTGGCTGTTATGAACAAGGGCCGCATCGAGCAGATGGGTGCCCCGGAGGCTCTGTACGAGCGTCCAAAGACCGCATTCGTGGCCAAGTTCCTCGGTCAGTCGAACATCTTCGTTGGCGAGATCGCTGAGCAGTCGGCGAACTCACTTAGCATCAACGTCGCCGGCAACAAGATAAGCGTTCCAACCGCGCGTGCGGAGAAGACCTCGGGCAAGATTGCCATCGGTGTTCGTCCAGAAAAGGCCGAGTTCCACCGCGAGCAACCAGCTGCCTCGGCGGAGCGCAATATCCTCGGTCCTGGAACCATCAAGGACATTCGCTTCACCGGCGTCAGCAACCAGTACCTCATCGAGATTCCAAACATCGGCGACATCATTGTGTTCGCGCAGAACGTTGGAATCAGCCCTGTAATTGAGCTGGGTGAGAAGGTTTGGGTTTCGTTCAAGATTGAACACGCGTTTGGTCTTGCCGATCTTCCTGCCGGCGACGAGGACTAAGCGATGGCCTTCGCAGGTTTTTCGGGCACCGCCAAGGTTCAGGGCGCACCGGCAAAGTCGTCGCGCATCGTTCTTGCGCTGCTGCTTCCGGGCATGCTGTACCTAGCGATGTTCTTCATGATTCCGCTGGTTTCGCTGCTGATCACTTCGCTCGAAACCCCGGCCGCATCGGGTGCCTACGGTGCCTACGACTACGCTCTCGACTTCAGCTCGTACCAGCGCGTTGTCACCTCGTACTTCCCGCAGATCATGCGCTCGTTCGGTTACGCATTCTTGGCTACCGTGTTCGCGCTAGTCATCGCCTACCCGCTGGCTTACTTCATCGGTGTTCGCCTTCGCAGCCGCCCGCTGATTCAGAAGCTAACCCTGACCCTGGTCACCGCGCCATTCTTCATCTCGTTCCTGCTTCGCACCATCGCCTGGAAGCAGATTCTCTCGGATGATTCGCCGACGCTGAACTTCCTGCGCAGCATTCACCTGCTCGCTCCGGACCAGTACTTCTTGGGCACTCCGTTTGCCGTGGTTTGGGGCCTTACCTACAACTTCATTCCGTTCATGGTGCTTCCGCTTTACGGTGTGCTCGAGCGCCTAGACCTTCGTCTTATTGAAGCCGCGGGTGACCTGTACGCATCGCCGGTTTCGGTGTTCCGCCGCATCACCTTGCCACTCACCATGCCGGGCATAATCAGCGGAACCCTGCTTACCTTCATCCCAATCACCGGTGACTACGTGAACGCGAGCCGCGACTTCCTCGGTTCGTCTTCCACATCGATGATTGGAAACATGGTTGAGGCCGACTTCCTGCAGAACAGCGACTACCCTGCTGCGTCCGCGCTTTCGGCAGTGCTGATGGCGGTCATTCTGCTCATCGTTGTGTTCTACGTGAAGCGAACCGGAACGGAGGACCTACTGTGAAGCAGTTAAAGCTTGGCAAGTTGGTTCTGCCGCTCTACTCGCTTATAGCGCTGGTGTACCTGCTGATCCCAATCGTGTACACAATCGTGTTCTCGTTCAACAACTCAGAGGGACGCACCAACACCACCTGGCAGGGATTTACCCTCGACAAGTGGCTGCACGTTTGCGACCGTCCGGGCATCTGTGAGGCAGTTGGAAACTCGCTGTTCATCGGCATCATTTCAACTCTGGTTTCGACCGTGCTCGGTACTGCCATCGCGATCGCTTTGGTTCGCTACCGCTTCAAGGCGCGCAGCCTGGTAAGTCTTTCGCTGTTCCTACCGATGGCAACCCCTGAGGTTGTAATGGGTGCCGGTTTGGCCAGCCTCTTCTTCAACGCAGGCGTTGGCTACGGCTACACCACCATCATCTTGGCCCACGTGATGTTCTGCCTATCGTTCGTGGTTGTCACCGTGAAGGCTCGAGTTCAGACTCTCGACCCAGTGCTTGAAGAAGCCGGTCGCGACCTTTACGCAAGCCCAACCGCAGTGTTCTGGAAGATTACCTTCCCGCTTCTACTTCCGGGTATCGTTTCGGCAGCGCTGTTGGCGTTCGCGCTCAGCTTCGATGACTTCATCATCACCTACTTCAACGCCGGTCCGGTAAACACCTTCCCGCTACTCATTTACATCGCAGCGGCAAAGGGTGTTCCGGCCGAAGCAAACGTGATTGCATCTGCGGTGTTCCTGCTGGCCATCCTGACCGTAATCGGTACCCAGATTGGTTCGAGCATCCGCCACAAGCGTTTGATGGCGATCAAGTAAAACCCGTACTTAAATAGTTGAGGCCCCTCCAGTCGGAGGGGCCTCAACTATTTGCCCTGTGACGGGCCAAGCGATTTAGGCGAAAGCCTTGATGCCTTCTTCTAGAACGTCGACTGCATCGTTTAGCAGTTCATCGCTGATTACCAGCGGTGGCAAGAAGCGGATGACGTTGTAGTGGGTGCCCGCGTTTAGAACCAGCACACCGTTCTTGTGGCAGTGTGCCACTAGCTTGTCGGTGAGGTCCTTGTTTGGGTTGCGGGTGCCGGCCTCGACGAACTCGATTGCAAGCATTGCGCCACGTCCGCGAACTTCGCCAACTACGCCGTACTTGTTCTTTAGGTCTTCTAGGCGAGCCTTCAGGGTCTTCTCGATGCGCTGAGCCGACTCGAGAACGCCACCGGCTTCAATCTGCTTCAGAACAGAGACCGCAGCCGCAGCTGAAACAGGGTTGCCGCCGAAGGTGCCGCCGATGCCGCCCGGGTGAGCTGCATCCATGATGTCTGCGCGACCGGTAACGGCCGAGATGACCATACCGCCGGCAATACCCTTGGCGATGGTCACTAGGTCTGGAACGAAGGTTGGTTCGTATTCGCTTGCGAACCACTGACCGGTACGAGCGATACCCGCCTGCACCTCATCGGCGATAACGACAATGCCGTGTTCCTTGGCCCACTTTGCGATTGCAGTTAGGAAGCCCGGAGCTGGAACGATGAAACCGCCCTCACCCTGGATTGGCTCGATGACGATTGCTGCAAGCTGGTCGCCGCCGACGCGCTTGTCCATGTAGTTGATGGCGCGGGCTGCTGCCTCCTCGCCGGTCATGCCTTCTGGGTCGCGGAATGGGTACGACATTGGGATGTGGTTAACGCTGGTGGCAAGCGGGCCGAAGCCGGTTGCGTAAGGCGCAGCCTTGAAGTTCATGGCCATGGTCAGGTTTGTGCGACCGTGGTAACCGTGGTCGAATACTGCGATCTCGCCGCGGCCGGTGAACTTACGAGCAAACTTAACGGCGTTCTCAACGGCTTCCGAACCCGAGTTGAACAGCGCCGAACGCTTCTCGAAGTCGCCCGGAGTGTGCTTGTTTAGAAGCTCGCAAACCTCAACGTACTGCTCGTACGGGGTCACGGTGAAAAGAGTGTGGGTGAGCTGGGTCACCTGGTGCGAAACTGCATCGATGACGCCCTGGTTGGTGTGGCCGATTGAGACCACGCCGATGCCCGAACCGAGGTCGATGAGCTGGTTGCCATCGATGTCTACGAGGATTGCGCCATTAGCGCGTTCGATGTAAACCGGAAGTGCTGCGCCAACGCCCTTTGATACGGCTTTCAGGCGACGTGCATGGAGTTCCTGGGACTTTGGTCCTGGGATTGATGTGACTAGTTTGCGCTCCTGCGCGACGGTGTACTCGCTCATGTTTTAAGTCTAAGCCCGTGGGGGTGGCTAAGCCTTGCCCCAGCCCAGATTGGTCCGGATTCTCAGAGAATTAACTGCTTGGGCGATGGGGTGACAAAATGGGTGAATGCGTCGCGTCATTATTCTCGGTTCAACCGGCTCAATCGGCACCCAAGCCCTTGAGGTAATCAAGGCCAACCCGGACAAGTTTGAGGTCGTTGGTCTCGCTGCCGGAACCAATGCCGAACTGATGGAAGCCCAGCGCGCAGAGTTCGGTGTGGCACACGCATCGGCGGTCTTAGGCGCTACCGCCGCCACCAAATTGGTTGAAGACACCGAGGCAGATGTCGTGGTCAACGGCATCACCGGTTCCATTGGTCTGGCGCCAACCTTGGCAACCCTCAAGACCGGTAAGACTTTGGCGTTGGCCAATAAAGAATCGCTCATCGTCGGTGGCAAATTGGTCACCGATGCGGCGGCACCCGGCCAGATTGTTCCGGTCGACTCCGAGCACTCGGCTTTGGCTCAGTGCTTGCTGAGCGGTTCGGCCGCAGAGGTTCGCAAGCTCATCTTGACCGCTTCGGGCGGACCGTTCCGTGGCTGGAGCCGCGAGCAGCTTCAGGATGTGACCCCGGAGCAGGCGCTGGCTCACCCGACCTGGGTTATGGGCAAGGTCGTCACAACCAACTCGGCAACTCTCGTGAACAAGGGTCTCGAAGTCATCGAGGCGCACCTGCTTTTCGGCATTGATTTCGACCGCATCGAGGTCACCGTTCACCCGCAGTCGGTAGTTCACTCGATGGTCGAATTCGTCGATGGCTCGGTCATCGCCCAGTGCTCGCCGCCGACCATGAAGATTCCAATCGCTCTGGGAATGAGTTGGCCTGAGCGCGTGCCAAATGTTGCCCCGGCTGTGGACTGGACCAAAGCGCACAACTGGGTGTTCGAGCCACTGAATGAGTACGTGTTCAAGTCGGTTGCTCTGGCCCGTCAGGTGGGCAAGGCCGGCAAGACCTACCCGGCGGTATACAACGCCGCCAACGAGCAGGCCGTCGAAGCGTTCCACCGCAAGGAGATTGGTTTCAACCAGATTGTCGACCTCATCGAGCGCGTGGTTTCATCGCACGATGCCGAGAAGGAACTCTCGCTCGAGTCGGTGCTGGCGGCCGAGAAGTGGGCGCGCGATCGCGCGGATGGAATCATCGCGAGAGCTTGCTAGGAAGCTCACAGTAAAAATGTCGCTGGGTTCGCCTAGATTTAAACCGTGATCAATCTCATCGAATACATCTTGGGCATTGCCTTTGTTCTCATCGGCATTGGTTTCTCAATCGGCCTGCACGAGATCGGTCACCTAGTTCCAGCCAAGCTTTTCGGTGCACGCGTGCCCAAGTACATGATTGGCTTCGGTCCAACTGTGTTTTCCTTCAAGCGCGGCGAGACCGAATACGGCGTCAAGGCCCTGCCACTCGGTGGCTACATTTCGATTAGCGGAATGATGCCACCGGCCAAGGAAGGCGCAAAGAAGCTATCTTGGCTCGGCAACTTTGTAGCCTCCGCTCGCCGCAACCAGCAGGAGGTAGACGGCGAATTCGACCAGAAGCGTGCGTTCTATAACCTCAGCGTCTGGAAGCGCGTGGTCGTCATGACCGGTGGTCCGCTCATGAACCTGTTCCTCGGTGTCGCGTTCACCGCAATCGTTGTGAGTGGCATCGGTTTCTTCCAGCAGGGCAGCACCGTGCAGCAGGTTATTGCCTGTGTTCCTCAATCGGTAGACGCAACCTGTCAGCGGGGAGATGCTCCATCGCCGGCTAAGGCGGCCGGGCTCAAGGCTGGCGACAAGATTGTTGCGCTGAACGGGCAGGCAATCAGTTCGTTCGCTCCAGTTACTGCGCTTCTTGAGAAGGCTTCAACCGCCCCAATTCGCCTGACCGTAGAGCGTGGCAGTTCCAAGCAAAACTTGATCATCCATCCGGTCATCGCGCTTCGCCCATACGCCGATGCTCAAACCGGCAATGCGGCCGTCGATTCGAAGGGCAAGCTTCTGCTGCGCAAGCGTGCGCTCATCGGTATCCAGCTCGAGTCGGTGCGCCAGGCGCAGCCGCTGAGTGAAGCGTTCAACTACTCGGGCCAGATCATCGGCCGCACCGCCGACATGATTGTCAGCCTTCCGGCGCAGCTCGTAAAAACGGTCAGCGATACCCTGAACGGTCACAAGCGAGACGGCAGCGGACCGGTTTCGGTAGTTGGCGTTGCAAACATCGCCGGCGGTATCGCCGAGAACAACCAGATCGACCTAACTAGCAAGTTGGCGAGCGGCTTCATGATGCTCGCATCGCTGAACTTTGGTCTATTCGTATTCAACTTGGTGCCGTTGCTTCCGCTTGACGGCGGCCATGTGCTGAGCGCGCTCTACGACGGCGTCAAGCGCGGCGCCTACCGCCTCGCTGGCAAGAAAGACCCGGGTCCGCTAGACACCGCAAAGCTCGTACCGTTCACCATGGTCATGTGGGTTGTGCTCATGGCGCTCAGCCTCGTGATCATCGTTGCCGACTTCATAAATCCGGTAAGCCTGGGCTTCTAACGGGGAATGGCTAAGTTTCCTAAACTGTTGGTTACCGTAGGCTAGAGCCTTAGTTCTGTTGAAAGAGAGTGCCACGTGGCTGCTGTAAATCTCGGTGCAATCCAAACACCGCCTCCAGTCATCACCCCTCGACGTAAGTCTCGCCAGATCATGGTGGGCAAGGTAGCCGTAGGTGGCGGAGCGCCAATCAGCGTTCAGTCGATGACCACCACTCCGACCACCGACATCAACGGAACCCTTCAGCAGATTGCTGAGCTAACCGCGGCTGGTTGCGACATCGTCCGAGTTGCCTGCCCTTCGCAGGACGACGCAGACGTTCTTCGCATCATCGCAAAGCGCTCGCAGATTCCAGTAATCGCCGACATCCACTTCCAGCCAAAGTACGTATTCCAGGCAATCGATGCCGGTTGTGGCGCGGTTCGCGTGAACCCTGGAAACATCCGTCAGTTCGACGACCAGGTTGGCGCAATCGCCAAGGCGGCTAAGGATGCAGGCGTATCAATCCGCATCGGCGTGAACGCAGGTTCGCTAGACCCACGTTTGCTTCAGAAGTACGGCAAGGCCACTCCAGAGGCTCTCGTTGAGAGTGCAATCTGGGAGGCGAGCCTCTTCGAGGAACACGACTTCCACGACTTCAAGATTTCGGTAAAGCACAACGACCCTGTGGTCATGGTCAAGGCCTACCAGATGCTCGCAGAACGCGGCGACTGGCCACTCCACCTCGGCGTGACCGAGGCTGGTCCTGAGTTCCAGGGCACCATCAAGTCTTCGGTCGCATTCGGTGCGCTCCTTGCGCAGGGCATCGGCGACACCATCCGTGTTTCGCTGAGCGCCCCACCGGTCCAGGAGATCAAGGTCGGTAGCCAGATTCTGGAGAGCCTAAACCTTCGTCCACGCAAGCTCGAAATCGTTTCGTGCCCATCTTGCGGTCGCGCTCAGGTAGACGTCTACAAGCTTGCCAACGATGTAACCGCCGGCCTCGAGAAGCTCACCGTTCCATTGCGCGTGGCCGTTATGGGTTGTGTAGTGAATGGTCCGGGCGAGGCTCGCGAGGCAGACCTCGGTGTTGCTTCCGGCAACGGCAAGGGCCAGATCTTCGTCAAGGGTGAGGTCATCAAGACCGTTCCTGAGGCTGAAATCGTCGCAACCCTCATCGAAGAGGCAAACCGTCTTGCAGCCGAAATGGACCCAGCGCTAGTTGGTTCGCCGCAGATTCAGGTAGTCCAGAAAGACTAATCTCGCGCCATTCGGTAGGCTAGAACAATGCCTACACGCCTTTCAAATCTGTTCCTCCGCACTCTTCGTGAAGACCCTGCTGAGGCAGAAGTAGCCAGCCACAAACTCCTTCTACGCGCGGGATACATCCGTCGTGCTGCTCCGGGTGTCTACACCTGGTTGCCGCTTGGTTTGTTGGTGAAGGCCAAGATTGAGAAGGTCGTCCGCGAGGAAATGGCGAACGCCGGTGCCCAGGAAGTGTTCTTCCCAGCGCTGCTGCCACGCGAGCCATACGAGGCAACCAACCGCTGGACCGAATACGGCGACAACCTCTTCCGCCTGCAGGACCGCAAGAAGGCCGACTACCTCCTGGCTCCAACCCACGAGGAAATGTTCACCCTCTTGGTCAAGGACCTATACAGCTCGTACAAGGACCTGCCAGTCTGCCTGTACCAGATTCAGAACAAGTACCGTGACGAAGCCCGCCCACGTGCCGGCCTCCTTCGCGGACGCGAATTCGTTATGAAGGACGCCTACTCGTTCGACCTCACCGATGAGGGTCTTGCAAAGGCTTACCAGGCTCAGCGCGATGCCTATGAGCGCATCTTCACCCGTCTCGGTGTCGACTACGTGATCGTTAAGGCAGATGCCGGCGCAATGGGCGGTAGCGCATCGGAAGAATTCCTTTCGCCATCGGAGATCGGTGAAGACACCTTCGTTCGTTCGCCTGGCGGATACGCGGCAAACGTCGAAGCGGTCAAGACCGTGGCACCTGCCGAACGCAGCGTCGATGGACTGCCTGCGGCCAGCTCGGTACACACCCCTGGCGCGAGCACCATCCAGTCGCTCGTCGACGCAGCCAACACCGGTTTCGCAAAGGCCGATGGTTCCTGGACCGCGGCCGACACCCTAAAGAACGTCGTCCTCGCGCTAACCAGCCCAGAGGGCAAGCGCGAGCTTGTCATCGTCGGCGTTCCGGGCGACCGTGAAGTAGACGCAAAGCGTGCCGAGGCCGCATTCGGACCAAACGAGGTCGAGCCTGCAACCGAGAGTGACTTCGCCAAGCACCCAGAACTCGTGAAGGGTTACATCGGCCCAGTTTCGCTGGTCGATGGCAAGGTTGTTGCCCACCTCGGCAAGGACTCGGCTTCGGGCATTCGCTACCTCGTCGACCCTCGCGTTGTTACTGGCACAAGCTGGATCTCGGGTGCAAACGTTCAGGACCACCACCTCGTGAACGTTGTTGCGGGCCGTGACTTCACCGCAGACGGCATCGCAGACATCGCAGAAGTTCGCGCCGGCGACGAAGCGCCAGACGGTTCGGGTCCACTCGAACTCGCTCGCGGTATCGAAATCGGCCACGTCTTCCAGCTCGGTCGCAAGTATGCCGAGGCTCTAGACCTTCGAGTGCTAGATGAGAACGGCAAGCTCCAGGTTGTAACCATGGGTTCGTACGGTATCGGTGTTACCCGTCTGGTTGCAGTGTTGGCTGAGGCCAACCGCGACGACAAGGGCCTCATCTGGCCTGAAGCGGTTTCGCCCGTGGACGTTTACATCGTCGCCGCGGGCAAGGATGACAGCGTATTCGAGGCAGCGGAAAAGCTTGCAGCGGAGTTCGAGGCAGCCGGCAAGACCGTCATGCTAGACGACCGCCAGAAGGTCAGCCCGGGTGTCAAGTTCGGCGATGCCGAGCTCATCGGTGTTCCAAACATTGTCATTGTTGGCAAGGGCTTGGAGACCGGCGAAGTGGACATTTGGAACCGCCGCACCGGCGAGCGTCGCGCAGTAGCGCTAAACTCGGCTGTATCACAACTGAAGTAACGGTAAAGGAGCACCTCAAATGGATATTGACCTGAGGCTACTAAAGCAGGTCGAAATCGACCGAGACATTTCTTTCAAGGAACTCGTCGAAATCATTGAGGCTGCAGTTGTTGCAGCGTTCCACCGTCACATTGGAAACCACGACCCAGCTCGTGCAGTCCTAGATCAGAAGACCGGCAAGGTAAGCATCTTCAAGGCAATTCTTGATGAAGAGGGCGAGCCAACCGGCGAAGAAGAAGACGTCACCCCTGAGAACTTCGGCCGTATTGCGGCCTACTCGGCCAAGCAGGTAATCGCAGAGCGCCTTCGCGCAATCAACGACGACGTGCTGTTCGGCGAATTCCAGGGCAAGGAAGAAGACATCGTCACCGGTGTCATTGAGCAGGGTCCACGCCCATACCTCGTGTACGTAAACCTCGGCAGCGTCGAGGCGATGCTTCCAGACAGCGAGCAGGTGCCGGGCGAGGACTACAGCCACGGCAAGCGCATGCGCTTCTACGTGACCAAGGTTGCTCGCGCACCAAAGGGTGGCACTCAGGTCACCGTATCGCGCAGCCACCCATCGTTGGTTCGTAAGCTCTTCTCGTTTGAGGTTCCAGAAATCGCAAACGGCGACGTCGAAATCGTTCAGGTTGCCCGCGAAGCCGGTCACCGCACCAAGATTGCAGTCCGTGCAACCAAGCCTGGCGTCAACGCCAAGGGTTCGTGCATCGGTGAGCTTGGCCAGCGAGTTCGCGCAGTCAGCGCCGAGCTAAACGAAGAGAAGATCGACATCGTCGACTACTCGGAAGACCTGCCAGCCTTCGTGGCTCAGGCGCTTTCGCCAGCTCGCGTATCGAGCAGCTACATGCTGGACGCGGCCACCAAGCACGTTCGCGCGCTTGTCCCAGACTTCCAGCTGTCGCTTGCCATCGGCAAGGAAGGCCAGAACGTTCGTCTAGCCGCACGCCTAACCGGTGCGAAGATCGACGTTCAGCCAGACAGCATCCTCGAGGACTAAGACGACCGATGGGCGCTCGCCGCGGCGGGCGCTCTCTAGGCAAGTTGGAGGTAAGCGGGTAGGATGGTACCTGTAAGAACTTGCGTTGGCTGTCGTCAGCGCGCCTCAAACTTGCTTCGAGTTGTCTTAGATTCCCAGAACCTGGTTCCAGATCTTCACAACAATTTGCCGGGTCGAGGCGCCAGATTGCACATCAGCGCCGCATGTCTTTCACTTGCTCTGAACCGCAAAGCCTTTGGCCGAGCGCTTCGATACACCGGTGAAATCCAAGCGGATCAGGTCATTAATTACGTAGAACAGGCAGAAAAGATGCTGGCATCAAAATGAGTTGCTCGAAATGAGTACCCCACAGCTTTAAGCCTGCCCTGTTTGGGGTAGGCCCAGACAGGAGAACAAACTAAGTGGCACTACCACGCGTATACGACATCGCTAAAGAACTTGGCATTGATAGCAAAGTTGCTTTGGCAAAGTTGGCCGAACTAGGCGAATTCGTCAAGTCGGGATCATCGACCATTGCACCGCCAGTAGCTAAGAAGCTTCGCGATGCATTCCCTCAGCAGGCAGCCGCAGCAGCGGCTGCACCTGCACCAGCCGCAAAGGCTCCAGCAGCTCCAAAGGCAGAGGCTCCAGCAGCTCCTGCCGCTCCTGCAGCAACCCCAGCCGCGGCTGCCCCAGCTCCTGCAGCTCCGGCTGCACCGGCAGCTCCAGCTGCACCTGCGGCTGCGGCACCAACCCCAGCGGCGGCAGCTCCGGCTAGCCCTGCTCCAGCGGCACCGGCTGCAGCAACTCCAGCTGCCGGCACCCCTGCAACCCCAGGCATTCCACGCCCGGGCAACAATCCTTTCGCTTCGGCACAGGGCATGGGCATTCCTCGCCCAATCTCGCGTCCGGGCAACAACCCATTCGCACCTAGCCAGGGTATGGGCCGTCCAGGCCAGCGCCCAGCTGGTGGTCCAGGTCGCCCAGGCGCCGGCGGTCCTGGCCGTCCGGGTGCAGGTGGTCCAGGTCGTCCAGGTGGCGCTGGTGCACCACGTCCAGGTGGCGCAGGCGCAGCACGTCCAGGCTTCACTCCGGGCTCGCCTCGTCCAGGCTTCGGCGGCGGCGCAGGCGCTCCGGGTGCAGGTGCACCTGGTGCTGGCTTCGCTCGTCCAGCAGGCGGCGGTCCAGCTCGTGGTCGCGGTAACGCTTCGGGCACCGCTGGTGCATTCGGTAAGGGCGGCTCGCGTGGTGCGAGCAAGGCTCGTAAGTCGAAGCGTGCAAAGCGCGAAGAGTTCGAACAGAGAAGCAATGCTCCTAGCCTCGGTGGTGCAGTAGTTCCACGCGGCGATGGCAACACCGTTCTACGCTTGCGTCGCGGTGCTTCGATTCAGGACTTCGCAGACAAGATTGATGCAAACGCAGGTCAGCTGATCACCGTTCTGTTCCACCTAGGACAGATGGCAACCGCTACCCAGTCGTTGGATGAAGACACCTTCGCAATCCTCGGCGAGGAGCTCGGTTACAAGATCGAGGTCGTATCGCCTGAGGACGAAGAGCGCGAGCTCTTCGAAGGCTTCGGTCTAGACATCTCTACCGAGTTCGACGAGGACGACGAAGACCTAGAGGCACGTCCACCAGTCGTAACCGTAATGGGTCACGTCGACCACGGTAAGACTCGCTTGCTTGACAGCATCCGCAAGGCCAACGTCATGGCTGGCGAAGCCGGTGGTATTACCCAGCACATCGGTGCGTACCAGGTTCACGTTCAGCACGAAGGCGTAGACCGCGCAATCACCTTCATCGACACCCCGGGTCACGAGGCGTTCACCGCTATGCGTGCCCGTGGTGCTCAGGTAACCGACCTTGCAATCCTCGTGGTTGCAGCAGATGACGGCGTTATGCCACAGACCGTTGAAGCGCTTAACCACGCTCAGTCGGCTGGCGTTCCAATCGTGGTCGCGGTTAACAAGACCGATAAGGAAGGCGCTAACCCTGCCAAGATTCGTCAGCAGCTAACCGAGTTCAACCTCGTTGCTGAAGAGTACGGTGGCGACGTCATGTTCGTTGACGTTTCGGCACTTACCGGCAAGGGCATCCCAGACCTTCTAGATGCAGTTCTGCTCACCGCAGATGCTGCCCTAGACCTTCGCGCCAACCCAAACAAGGACGCTCGCGGTGTTGCCATCGAAGCGAACCTAGACAAGGGACGCGGTTCGGTTGCTACCGTTCTAGTCCAGTCGGGAACCCTTGAGGTTGGAGACCCAATCGTCGCCGGTGCCGCTCACGGTCGTGTGCGTGCAATGTTCGACGAGAACGGTAACGCGGTTCAGTTCGCAACTCCTAGCCGTCCGGTTCAGGTTCTTGGTCTTCAGTCGGTGCCTCGCGCCGGTGACACCTTCGTGGTGGCTGAGGATGAGCGCCAGGCTCGCCAGATCGCTGAAAAGCGTGAGGCTGCAGACCGCAACGCACTACTCGCGAAGACCCG
>Ga0228702_1001448_pt1 | contig 15081 bp, 7 predicted proteins | sample McNCre217_Aug_MG_2_FD_178018 | JGI IMG/M metagenome (GOLD analysis project Ga0228702, IMG submission 178018) | Freshwater microbial communities from McNutts Creek, Athens, Georgia, United States - 20-17_Aug_MG | ecosystem: Environmental > Aquatic > Freshwater > Creek | place: USA: Georgia... | reverse complement strand
AAGGCGAACGGTTGGTCTTGAGGTGCCGAGCAGGTGCCCACCTAGAATGGCGCCACCATGACCGAGACCCATTTGCTCCCTCCCGCCTTTTTGTCTAAGTTGGCTTCGCGCCAAGACGCTGCCCAACGCATCACGGCGCTGCGTGCGCAAGGGCCGGTGGTGTTCACCAACGGCGTGTTTGATGTGCTCCACCGTGGCCATGCTTCTTATTTGGCACAAGCCCGCAGCTTGGGCGGCAGTTTGGTGGTGGCTCTGAACAGCGATGCTTCAGCGCGCCGTTTGGGCAAAGGCCCAGATCGTCCCTTGAACAATGAGCTCGACCGGGCCGCATTGATGGCGGCCTTGGAGTCCGTGAGTTTGGTGACGTGGTTTGACGAAGACACGCCGCTGGAACTCATCACCGAGTTGCGCCCGGATGTGTTGGTCAAAGGCGGCGATTACGACATGAGCAAATTGGCCGAAACCAAAGTGGTCGAGGCCTACGGCGGTCGTGCCCAAGCCATTCCGTTTGTCGATGGTTACTCCACCACGGCGCTGGTGAAGAAAATTCGCCAAGGCTAATCAGCCAAACACCGCATGCCACAACGCCTGAATGGCAGTGGCTTCTTTCTCTAGTTCCACCGTCGGTACTTGTGTGGGTTGCTCATCCAAACGCGCGCGGTGTTGAATGCGCCGCAACTCACGGTAGGCACTGCCTGCTGCTTCACCTACATCCTTGGGTAGCAAGCCCGCTTTTTCGGCGTTGAGCAACAAAGCGATATTGCCCACGTTGGCCAACAAGCTGGGGTGTTGTTGGGCATGGGCCAGCACCAAGTATTGCACCGCAAACTCCACATCCACCATGCCGCCCGCGCTGTGTTTGACGTCGAACAAATCGGGCTTCACGCTGTGGGCGCCGCGCAGTTTGTCGCGCATGGCCACAATTTCTTGACGCAGTGCCGCTTGGTCGCGCTTGGCGTTGATCACATTCGCACGCACCGCATCAAATCGGGCTTGCAATTCGGCGGAGCCCAAGCAAAAACGCGCACGCGTCATGGCTTGGTGTTCCCACGTCCACGCCGTGTTTTCGCCGCGTTGGCATTGGTAGTCGGCGTAGGCGTCGAAGGTGGACACCAAGAGGCCCGAGTTGCCATTGGGACGCAAGGCGGTGTCGATTTCGTACAAATCGCCGTCGCCGGTTTTCACCGTGAGCCAGTTGATGAGTTTGCGCACGTAGGCGGCATAAATTTCGCCGGCACGTTCGTGTGGGTCTTCGTACACAAACACGATGTCCAAGTCGCTGCCGTAGCCCAGCTCTTTGCCGCCCAATTTGCCGTAGGCGAGGATGGCAAACAAGGGCTCGTCGCGGTGGCGTTGCTTGAAGTTTTGCCATACCCAGCGGCTTGTGACTTTGAGCACGGTGTCTGCCAAGGCGCTCAAATCGTCCGCCACTTGCTCGACGGTGATGCGGCCTTCGACGTCACGCGCTAAGGTGCGGAACACTTCGGCGTGATGTGCGCGACGCAACAGGTTCAGTAACGTTTCTTCGTCGGCTTGGCCCGTGGATTGCAGCGATGCCAAGCGGCGCTCCAACTCGTCTTCAAATTCGGCCGGCACAAAGCGCTCGGCCAACAAGGCTTCGCCTGCGAGTTCGTCAATCACGCCGGGGTGCTGTTGCAAATACTTGGCGGGCCAACGCGCAAGCCCGAGTAAGCGCATGAGCTGCTCGTGCACACGTGGTCGCTCAATCAGCAAGGCCAAATAGCTTTCGCGGCGCAGCAGCGGCTCCATCCAATCGCTCCAACGCACGGCGGCTTCTTCGGTCACACGACCATCGTCAATCCACGCGTTGGTGCGTTGCAACAGTTTGAGCAAGCGTTGCACGCCGTCGTCACGCAAGGCGCGGATGCGCGGTTGTTCGGACCAATGCGCCACGCGTTCGCGCAAGCGTTCGTTCAGGTCGGGCAGCAAGGAGGCCAAATCCACATAGTCGTTCTTGGGCGTGCAGCCTTTGCAGTCGCCGTTGCCTTTGGCCTCTGTTTTTTCGCCCAGTCCCAGCAAGCGGTCAAACTCTTGTGCCACCAATTCACGATGGGCATCGAGTTGCGCCAAAAAGTCGCTGGTGTCGCCAAAGCCCAGTGTGAGGGCCATCCAATTCAAGTCATCGTCGTTGGTGGGCAGCACATGGGTTTGTTGGTCGTCCAAGTACTGAATGCGGTGTTCGACTTGTCGCAAAAACACATAGGCTTTGGCCAGAGCCTCGGCGGTGGCGGCCGGCATCAAGTTGGCTTGACTCACACGTTGCAAAGCTGCCAAGGTGGGGCGTGTGCGCAATTCAGGGAAATGGCCTCCGCGCACCACTTGCAGCAGTTGCACCGTGAATTCAATTTCACGAATACCGCCCCGCGAGAGCTTCACATCGTTCGCGCGCTCCGGGCGGCCAGCGCTTTGCTTGGCAGAGTGGTTGCGAATTTGTTGGTGCAAGCCACGCAGCGACTCAAACACGCTGTAGTCCAAGTAGCGGCGGAACACAAACGGCAACACCGTGTCGCGCAGTTCATTGGCGTTGGCTTGCGCAATGAAGGGGGCGACCACGCGGCTCTTGAGCCAGGCAAAACGCTCCCACTCGCGCCCCTGTACCAAGAAATATTCTTCCAAGGCCTGGCGTGACACCACGCTCGGACCCGAGTTGCCGTTGGGGCGCAAGGCCAAATCCATGCGGAACACAAAGCCGTGTTCGGTGGTGTCGCCAATCAAGGCGTAAATCAGTTTGACAGCGCGGGCAAAGTAATCGTGGTTGCTGATGCGGCCTCGCCCATCGGGCAAGCCCGTGGTTTCGCCGTCTTCGTCGTACACGTAAATCAGGTCGATGTCGCTCGACACATTCAGTTCCCGTGCGCCGAATTTGCCCATGCCAATGATCCACAAGGTGGCACGTTCGCCGCTGGGCGTGGTGGGCATGCCGTAGCTGCTGTCCAGTTGTGCTTGGGCGTCTTTGAAGGCTTCGTCCAGCGTGAACTCGCCCAGCTCCGTCACGGCGCGGGTAATGACATCCAGGCTCGCGCGCTGTTCGCAGTCCAGCACCACCAAGCGCTCCATCACCAGCTGGCGCAGGATGCGCAAGGCATTGCTGCAGCTGTGGGTTTGGCGCAAGGCTTCAAAACAGGTCTGCATCGTGGCCAAAACGGGCGCGCCTTCGGGCAGCAGATGCAGTTCGTTGACGTAGCGGCGACGCAAACGTTGCACGAAGCGTGAATAAGTACTCAAGTTTTGCATAGGGCAGGGGATAATTCCTGTCATGTTGCTCGTGCCTTCAACCGTTGTCTGATTCTGTGAACGCCACCCCCGAAGATTTGACGCCTGATTTGCCAACCCCATCGGTGTGGCGACGTGCGCTCCAATGGGCGCTGGGTTTGGTTGTGTTGGCTTGGGTGGCGGTGCTGATCGCTTGGAGCGCTTTGCACGTTTTGATTGTGCCGCGAATTGCCGACTACCGTGAGGTGTTGCAACAACAAGCCACGCGTGCCTTGGGGGTGCGTGTAGAGGTGGGTGGCATTCGTGCGCAAGGTGGCTGGTGGGTGCCGTGGTTTGAACTGCAAAACATCCAGTTGTTTGACCGTGAGGGCCGTGAGGCCTTGCACTTGCCGCGCGTGTTGGCGGCGGTGTCGCCTTTGTCGGCGCTGCAAGGGCAATTTGAGCAACTCGCGATTGACCAACCCGAACTCGAAATTCGTCGCGATGCCAGCGGCCATGTGTGGGTTGCCGGTTTAGACACGCAGGCCGAAGGCGATGGCAGTGCGTCCGATTGGTTTTTCTCTCAGCCCGAGTTTGTGGTGCGTGAGGGCGTGGTGCATTGGCGCGACGAAAGCCGAAGCGCCGCCATGCAAAGCAGCGCGCCCGTGTTGACGCTGCAACAAGTGAACGTGTCGATCAAAAACCAGTGGTTTGGACATGCGGTGCGCGCCGACATCACGCCGCCCGATGCGCTGGGTCAGCGCGTGTCTGTGCAAGGCAAGTTTTTTCAATCGCCGTGGCACAAGGCGGGTGACTTAGAGACGTGGTCAGGCGAAGCTTTTGCAGACTTGCCCTATGTTGACTTAGCCACCTTGCGCCCATGGGTGACGATGGATCGGGGCTTGTCTTTGCAAGAGGGCCGTGGCGCTGTGCGTTTGTGGGCCGATGTGCAACATGGCTTGCCTGTGGGTGTCACGGCGGATGTGGCGTTAGATGCGGTGAACGCACGCTTGGGGACTGACTTGCAGCCCTTGGCCTTGCGGCATGTGCATGGTCGCATTGGCGCACAAAAGGTGGGCGACGAAGTTGAGATCAGCAGTCAAGACTTGGTGTTTGACACCCAAGAAGGCGAACACTGGCCGGGCGGCGTGCTGCGTGTGAGTTGGACCGGCGATGCCTTTGACACCGGCACCTTGCAGGCCGACCGCTTGGACTTGGATGCTTTGAATCAAATCAGTCAACGCTTGCCGATGGATGCGCAGTGGCGATCCATGCTGGCGCGTGTGCAACCCCAAGGGCAGGTGAACCAACTCAAAGCGGCGTGGCAAAAACAAGAAGACGCGTCTTTGCACTACACGGTGCGCGGTCAAGTGCATCAGCTCTCGTTGCTGCGAGATGCGTTGCCCACCAGCCCGTTGGCAGTGCTGCCAGGCGCACAAGCGGCACAGCTTGAATTTGACTTCACGCAAAAAAGTGGTAAAGCGCGTGTGAGCATTCACCAAGGCAGTTTGACGCTTCCGCTGGGCTTAGACGAACCTCATCTTGCGTTGCACGAAGCTTCGGTGCAACTGAATTGGCAACGCAAAGGCGACGACGTGACGGTGCAGTTCAGCCAAGGTCGTGTGGTCAACGACGATGTGGCTGGCGAGTTCAGTGGCGCATGGAAAACGGGACAGGGCGTGCAACGGTTGCCGGGCCACTTGGATTTGACAGCCACCATCAGCCGCGCGAAAGCAACCCAAGTGGCTCGCTATTTGCCCAATACCTTGCCTGCAGATGTGCGCACCTATGTGCGCCAAGCTGTGCAAGCGGGTGATGTGGCCCAAGCCAATTTGCGTTTGCGCGGCAACTTGGATGACATGCCGTTCAGCAACCCCAAGCAAGGCGAATTTCGGATTGCCGCACAAATTGCGAATGGGGTCTACCAATACGTGCCGCAACCCGTGGCCAAGTCCAAAACACCACCCGTGGCTCAGTGGCCCGCCTTGACCCACGTTGGTGGTGAGTTGGTGTTTGACCGTGCCGCTTTGCACTTCAAAGGGCAAACACAGCTCGCGGGTGCGCCAGATGTGAATTGGCAAAAAGTAGAGGCGCACATTCCTAATTTGGCACAACCTGTGGTGCAAGTGAGCGGCGAAGCGCGTGGGCCTGCGCAACAGGTGTTCCACATGGTGGCCAATTCCGCCTTGAACGATTTGACCGGCGGCGTGCTCAACAAAAGCCAAGCCTCGGGCGACGCAAGTTACAAACTGTCGTTGACGCTGCCGATCGATCAACTTGAAAAAACTCAAGTTCAGGGCGGCGTGACCTTCGCTGACAACGCCTTGCAAATCATCCCGGGTACGCCGGTGCTCAACCGCACACGCGGCGTGTTGAATTTCACCGAGGCGGGCTTCCAACTCAAAGGTCTTCAAGCGCAATTGTTGGGTGGCGATGCTGTGCTGGACGGTGGATTGACGTTTGCGCAGACGCAAGAGACTTCGCCGTTACAGCTCAAAATTGCGGGCGAATTGACCGCCGATGGTTTGCGACAAGCGCGCGAATTGGGCTTGGTCTCTCGCGTGGCACAACGCGCCACAGGCAAAACCAACTACACCGCCACTTTGGGCTTGCAGCGTGGGCAACCGCAGTTATCCATCCTCAGCGATCTCAAAGGCATGGCCTTGTCCTTGCCTGCACCATTGGCCAAAACAGCGGCGGCCAAAATGCCCTTGCGCATTGCCACTGAGCTCACCCATGAATCGCTAGACCCGAAATCGCGGACCTTGCAAGATCAAATCAGCGTCACCTTAGATCGCTTGGTGTCGGTTGTGTATGTCCGAGATTTAAGCGGCCCTCGTCCACGCGTGGTGCGCGGAGGCATTGCGGTCGGACAGTCGGTGGTTGATGCGGTGCCGATGCGTGACAACGCGGTCACGCTCAATCTGCAGCTGCCATCGGTTGACCTCGATGCTTGGAACGTGGTGCTGACGCAAGTCACCGGTGCCCCTCCCCTCAAGCGCAAGATGAGCCCCGGAAAGATCACGGGGAACGAAGCCAGTGGCGATGGTGCACAAGAGTACATGCCGACTTTCGCCGCATTGCAAGCGGGGCAAATCAAAGTGTCCGATCGCATCATTCACAAAGTTGTGGTGGGTGGTTCGCGTCAAGGGGATTTTTGGCGTGTCAACATCAGCGCGGACGAGCTCAATGGTTCTGCCGAAGTTCGGCCGCCCCAAGGCAACACACCCGCACAGCTGTTTGTTCGCTTGGCGTATTTGAATATTCCACCAAGCTCTGTCCCCGATGTTGAACGCCTGCTGACTGAGCAACCCAGCAGCATTCCGACCTTAGATATCGTGGTTGAAGATTTGACTTTGCGCGGCAAAAAATTAGGTCGTTTGGAAATCAACGCGATCAATCGCGTGGGAGCAAAAGCGGCGCGTGAATGGCGACTCAACAAACTCAACCTTCAAATGCAAGAGGCGACCTTTACGGCCAGCGGAAGTTGGATGGCCGATGGCCCCCGTTTGCGTCGCACGCAATTGAGCTTTTTGCTGGCCATTCGCGACAGCGGGCAACTCTTGACGCGATTGGGGACACCCGGCGCGATTCGAGATGGCGAAGGACGCCTCGAAGGTGAGGTCAGCTGGCAAGGCTCGCCCATCACGTTGGATTACGCCAGCATGTCGGGCAAGATGAGCCTGTCCATCGACAAAGGGCAGTTCCTCAAAACCGAACCAGGTGCTGCGCGTTTGTTGGGTGTGCTGAATTTGCAATCTTTGCCACGCCGGTTGACGTTGGACTTCAGCGATTTGTTCAGCGAAGGGTTTGCCTTTGATTTCGTGCGCGGGGATGTGCGCATTGAGCAAGGCATTGCATCCACCAACAATTTGCAAATGAAGGGCGTGGTCGCTGGTGCGCTGATTGAAGGCCGTGCAGATTTGGTGCGCGAAACCCAAGACCTCAAAGTCGTGGTGGTGCCCGAGATCAACGCGGGTACCGCCTCGTTGTATGTGGCCACCATCAACCCCTTGGTGGGGCTGACCAGCTACTTGGCTCAGATGGTGTTGAGCAAGCCACTGGTTCGTGCGGGCACCAGCGAATTTCACGTCGACGGCACATGGGCTGACCCGCGTGTGACCAAGGTGGATTGATGCTGTTAACCCCTGCGCCACAAATACGCCGTTGGGGCCTGTGGGGCTTGTTGGTCGTGCTGGTGTTGACCATGCTCAGTACCTTGGTGTGGTTGGCGGGTCGCTACGAGGTTGGGCAAGAACAAAGCCGCGTTGAGCGTGATGCGGCGGATGCGGTGAGCGACATTCGCACCGCACTCACCCGCAATGTGCAAAGCTTGCAGGCCTTGCAATACGCAGACCGCAGTGCCTTGCCTTGGGACCGAGAGGTGCATGCCCTCATGCGCGAGCACCGTGAATGGTTGCGTTTGGAGTTGCGCGATCTCAATTTGCGCGTTGTCAAAAGCGTGGACACACCATTTCGTGCGCCTGTGTTCCAACGGCTTGGGCGCGAAACCAACCAGCCCGAAGTGGTGCAAGCCTGTGGCGTGGCGCGTCGACAAAGCGGGCCCGGGTATGGGTCAAGTTCGTACGTGCCGCAAGCCAATGGTTTGGGACTTGAGATCATGGATTTGTGTTTACCCGTCATCACCGATGGGCACCTCACGGGGTACACCGTAGCGACTTATTCATTGACCGAAATGTTGGTCAACATGGTGGGGCCGCAACTCACGCGCAGCCAAGAGGTGTCGTTCACCGAATCCGACGGTACCCGTTTGGCCATGCATGGCACGGCCCGTCGTGGCTCGCGCGTGTTTGTGGCCAAGCAGCTGATTGACCTACCCGGCCACACCATGGTGTTGCGCATGGACAGTTGGCGTCGTGCGCCGGATCTGTTTCCCAATGTGCTCACGGCTTTGGTCACCGCCATGGCGATTGCGTTGGTGACGGTCTTGGTCATGCTGGCGCGCGACATGCGCCGTCGTCAACGCGTTGAGCTGGATTTGGCCGATGCTTTGGCGTTTCGCAAAGCCATGGAAGACTCACTTGTCACCGGGTTGCGCGCGCGTGACAAACAAGGCCGCATCACCTACGTGAACCCTGCATTCTGTGAAATCGTGGGGTTTGAAGCACACGAGCTGATTGGCAAAAGCATTCCTGCACCGTATTGGCCGCCTGAAATGGTGGACGAATACGGTCAGCGACAAGCCTTGCGTTTGGCGGGCAATGCGCCACCGCGCGAGGGTGTCGAATCGGTCTTCATGCGCAAAAACGGTGAGCGTTTTGCGGTGATGATTTTTGAGGCCCCGCTCATCAACGCCTTGGGCGAGCAAACGGGTTGGATGGGCGCGGTGCTCGACATCAGTCAGCAGCGCCGTGTGGAAGAAATGTCGCGTGCCAGTCAAGAGCGTTTACAAGCGACGGCGCGTTTGGCCACGGTGGGTGAGATGGCTTCTTTGCTGAGTCACGAGTTGAATCAACCGTTGGCGGCCATCTCCAGTTACGCCACTGGCAGCATGAATCTGCTGCAAGAAGCGGCCAACAAAGATCCGCAGCTCGCCGAGACATTGGGCAGTGCCATTCAGCGCATTGGCCAACAGGCGGAGCGTGCAGGCAAAGTGATCAAGAGCGTGCACGATTTCATTCGTCGACGTGACCAAGCGCGTGAAGCCGTCGCGCCGCGGGCCTTGTTGGATGACGTGATGCCGTTGGTGATTTTGCAAGCCCGCAAGTTGGGTGTTCGTGTGCAAGTCAACTGCCCCACAGAATTGCCAGCCGTGTTGTGTGACCGCACCATGGTGGAGCAGGTGTTGCTGAACCTCGCGCGCAATGGCATGCAAGCGATGGCTGATGACGTGTCGCCAAAAGTGCTGACCTTGACCGTGCGCCCTGCCGCGTCAAATGCCAGCAGCCGATGGCTTGAGTTTTTGGTGGCCGATGTGGGGCATGGCATTCCTGAGGCCGTGTCTGAAAAACTATTCACACCGTTTTTCACCACCAAGCAAGAGGGCATGGGCTTGGGTTTGAGTCTGTGCCGCACCGTGGTGGAGCAACATGGTGGCTTTTTGAGCCATTTCGCCAATACCCCGCATGGCACGGTGTTCAGCTTTACCCTGCCACAATCGTGACCAAAGGCCTCACACATGCAACCCACAGAAGACGCATTGGTATTCATTGTTGACGACGACGCGGGCGTACGCGAAGCGCTTGCGTGGCTGCTGCGTTCACGTCGATTGCCGAGCCAGTCGTTTGACAGCGCAGACGCGTTCGCCCAGTTCCTCAATGACAGCGGTGCGGTGTGGCAGCCCACGCAACCCGGTTGCTTGTTGCTCGATGTGCGCATGCCCGGCATGAGCGGCCTGGCCTTGTTTGAGCAACTCATCGAGCGCAAACTTTTGGATGTGCTGCCCGTGATCTTTTTGACGGGCCATGCGGATGTGCCGACGGCGGTGGATGCCGTCAAACGCGGCGCCTTTGATTTTTGCGAAAAACCATTTTCAGACAACGCGCTGGTGGACCGCATCGAGCAAGCCTTGGCCCGCTCGGCGCACACCTTGCAGAGCTTGCGCAGCAAGCAAAGCCTGCAACACAACTTGGCCGATCTCACCGACCGTGAACGTGATGTCATGCACTTGGTGGTGGAGGGTTTGCCCAACAAACTCATCGCCGACCAACTCGACATCAGTGTGCGCACGGTGGAGGTGCACCGTGCGCGCGTGTTCGACAAGATGAATGTCAAGTCCGCCGTCGAGCTGGCCAACTTGTTGCGCGGCGAGTGATGCACATCGGGTATCAGTGCATGCGTGCGTTCATCGCGGTGTTGGCCATCGCCACCTTGGTGGGTTGCGGCACCACTCGCCGTGCCCCTGTGAGCGACTATGGTCGCCCCTACCCCGCAGCCCGCACCCCTGCTGACGCCCCGCGTGCCAGTGGCAGCTTGGCTGGTACGCCCGGCACACCCAACCCGCAACAAAGCTACCGCAGCCGTTGGGTGGCCGCGTCTTGGAACGACGTGCCCGGTTGGCAAAACGACAACTTGCAAGACGCATGGAACGCGTGGCTGCAAAACTGCGAACGCCCCGGCCCGTTGTTTGCCCCGCTGTGCAAAGACGTGCGTCAACTCATGCTTGGCAGTGACGATGACCGTCGCTTGTGGATGATGAGCCACTTGCAGCCCTACCGCGTCGAGTCACTTGACGGTGCGGTGGATGGTTTGCTCACCAGCTATTACGAGCCGATGTTTGATGCCGCTGCGCAAATGCGCCCCGGCTTTGAGGTGCCGTTGTACGCGCCACCCGATGGGTTGGCTGAAACACGCCGTTCAGGCCGCCCGTGGTTCAGCCGCCAAGAGATTGACACCAACGCACAAGCGCGTGATGCGCTGCGTGGCCGCGAAGTGGCGTGGCTCGCCGACCTCATCGACGCGTTGGTGCTGCACATCCAAGGCTCAGGCCGTGTGCGCATGGCCAACCCAGATGGCAGCACGCGCGTGGTGCGCTTGGCGTTTGCCGGCTCGAACGAACAGCCTTACCAAAGCGTGGGTCGTTGGTTGCTCGACCGTGGGTTGATCAAAGATGCCTCGTGGCAAGGCATCAAAGCATGGATCGTCAGCACCCAACAAAACAATCCGCGCTTGGTGCAAGAGATGCTGTGGAGCAACCCGCGCTATGTGTTCTTCCGCGAAGAAGTGCGCAATGCCGCAGACGCTGACCTTGGCCCCCGTGGCGCCCAAGGTGTGCCGCTCACCGCAGGTCGCTCCATCGCGGTGGACAAAGATTCGATTCCCTATGGCACACCTGTGTGGTTGGCCAGTGCTGGACCGAATGGCAACTTGCAACGCCTGGTGTTTGCGCAAGACACGGGCAGCGCCATCACCGGTGCGGTGCGCGCCGACTACTTTGCGGGCACCGGCGCAGACGCGGGTGAATTTGCAGGCCGTATGAAGCAAGGCTTGCGTTTGTGGGTGTTGTGGCCCAAGTGACACGATGAGTATCAAACAGTTCAATGGTGAGTGGGTGTGTCAGCAAGACCGTGTGCTGTTTCGCTTCAACACCAGTGAAGACCAAGAGTTCAGTTTTTGGCTCACACGCTACGTGCTCAAAGGTTTGCTAGAAGGTGCGCAGCAGCTCAGCGCGCAGGCCTTGGCGCAGGTGCATCCGCCTCAGGTGGCACAGGTCATGCAGTCGTTTCAGCAAGCGTCCGTGGCGGAGCAACTTAATTTTCAAGAAACCTTCCAAGAGGCCAAAGAAAGACCCATGGGAGATACGCCCTTGTTGGTGACGGGCTTGATGCTGAATCAGCAAGGCGAGGCGGTCACCCTCAAACTCGATGTGGAATCTGGCAAGTCAGTGCAAGTGCAAATGAACCCGCAGGTTTTACAAGTGATGTTGGCGTTGCTCGATAAATTGCAAGGCATTGCGCAATGGGGTGTGGGTTTATCTGCTGCGCAAGATGTCACGTCGCCCTCCTCAGGGCTTGCAACTCCGCCGGTCATCCACTGATTGCGGGAAGACCATGAGCCTTAGGCGTCAGCCTAAGGGTGTGAGGATGTGCTTATCGCTCTAAACTTTGGCAAAGCAAGCCATTGACTGGAGCCCGCCATGAATGCCCCATTGCCCGAGCAGATTCGCTGCGCACTTGATACGGTGACGTTGGACGACAAATACAGCCTCGATGTGGGCCGCGCGTTCATGAGTGGCGTGCAAGCCTTGGTCAAGCTGCCGATGTTGCAGCGCCAACGCGATGCGCTGCAAGGCAAAAACACCGCAGGTTTTATCAGCGGCTATCGCGGCTCACCGCTTGGCACCTATGACCAATCGTTGTGGAAAGCCAAGCCTTACCTGCAAGCGCAAAACATCGTCTTCCAACCCGGCGTGAACGAGGAGCTGGCAGCCACCGCGCTGTGGGGTACGCAGCAACTCGGCTTTGCGCCACAAGGCAGCAACAAGTTCGATGGCGTGTTTGGCATTTGGTATGGCAAAGGCCCGGGTGTGGATCGTTGCTCGGATGTGTTCAAACACGCCAACATGGCGGGCACGACACCTTGGGGTGGCGTGTTGGCCGTGGCGGGTGACGACCATGTGGCTAAGAGTTCAACCGCGGCGCACCAAAGCGATCACATCTTCAAAGCCTGTGGCACGCCCGTGTTTTTCCCTTCCAGCGTGCAAGAAATTTTGGATTTGGGTTTGCACGCCATCGCCATGAGTCGCTTCAGCGGCGTGTGGTCGGGCATGAAGACGATTCAAGAAATTGTGGAGTCGAGTTCGACCGCGGTGATTGACCCGCATCGCGTGAACATCGTCATCCCAGAGTTTGAAATGCCACCCGGTGGCTTGCACATCCGTTGGCCCGACACGGCGCTTGAGCAAGAGGCGCGTTTGTTTGACTACAAGTGGTACGCCGCATTGGCCTATGTGCGCGCGAACCGTTTGAACCACAACGTCATTGAAGGGTCGAATGATCGGCTCGGTTTGATTGCCAGCGGCAAGGCCTACAACGACACGCGCCAAGCCTTGTTGGATTTGGGGCTAGATGACGCCACCTGCCGCCGCATTGGCATTCGCTTGCACAAGGTGGCGGTGGTGTGGCCGTTGGACGCGCAGCTCACGCGCGAATTTGCCACGGGCTTGCAAGAGATTTTGGTGATCGAAGAGAAGCGCCAAGTCATTGAGTACCAACTCAAAGAAGAGCTGTACAACTGGCGTGCCGATGTGCGGCCGAATGTGTTGGGTAAGTTCAATGAAATCGATGGCGAAGACGGGCAAGGCCCCTTCGGTGGCGGCGGTGGCGAGTGGTCCATGCCCAACCCCAGCGCCAATACTTTGTTGCGCGCCAATGCCGACCTCAATCCCGCACTCATCGCCAAAGCGATTGCGCAACGTGTGTTGAAGCTCGGCGTGGATGCCGACACCATTTCGCGCATTTACGCGCAGCTCGCCATCATCAGCGCCAAAGAAGCGCAGATGCAAACCGTCACGCTCAAGGCCGACCGCATGCCGTGGTTTTGCTCGGGTTGCCCGCACAACACCTCCACCAAAGTGCCCGAAGGCTCACGCGCGATGGCGGGCATTGGCTGCCACTTCATGGTGTTGTGGATGGACCGCGACACGAACGGGTTCACGCAAATGGGTGGCGAGGGCGTGCCGTGGGTGGGCCAGCAACCGTTTGTGAACGACCAACATATTTTTGCCAACTTGGGCGACGGGACGTACTTTCACAGCGGCATCTTGGCGATTCGCCAAAGCATCGCGGCGGGCGTGAACATCACCTACAAGCTGCTCTACAACGACGCGGTGGCGATGACGGGTGGGCAGCGCGTGGGTGAGCGTCCTGAAGGGCACAGCGTTTTGCAAATCGCCCAAAGCATGAAAGCCGAAGGCGCACAACGCATCACCGTGGTGACCGACGAGCCTGAGAAATATGAAGGCGCGGGTTTGGTCGACGGCGTGGCCGTGTTCCACCGCGACGAGTTGGATCGCATCCAGCGTGAGATGCGCGAGATCAAAGGTTGCACCGTCATCATCTACGACCAAACGTGCGCGACCGAAAAACGCCGCCGCCGCAAACGCGGCACGATGGTGGATCCCGCGGTGCGTGTGCTCATCAACGATTTGGTGTGCGAAGGCTGTGGCGACTGCGGCGTGCAAAGCAACTGCTTGAGCGTGGAGCCACTGGAGACTGAGTGGGGGCGCAAGCGCACCATCAACCAAAGCACCTGCAACAAAGACACGAGTTGCCTCAAAGGCTTTTGCCCCAGTTTTGTGACGGTGGAAGGCGGCAGCCTCAGGAAGAAAACCAAAGGTGCTTCACGCATCGAGCTGCCCGCGTTGGAGTTGCCCGAGCCCACTCTGCCCGACACCACGCATGCGTGGGGCATGGTGGTGGCTGGCGTGGGTGGCACGGGTGTCATCACCATCGGTCAGTTGCTCGGCATGGCGGCGCACATCGAAGGCAAAGGCATCGTCACGCAAGACGCGGCGGGCTTGGCGCAAAAAGGCGGGGCCACTTGGAGCCACGTGCTCATTGCCAACCACCAAGACGACATTCGCACCACCCGCGTGAGCTTGGGCGCTGCCGATGTGGTGGTGGGTTGCGACCCCATCGTGGTGGCTGGTAAAGAAACCTTGCAGCGCATGCGCGAGGGCCGCACGCATGTGGCGCTCAATGCGCACAGCGCACCCACGGCTGCGTTTGTGCGCAACGCCGATTGGCAAAACCCAGGCGACGCATGCGTGGCCGAAATCATGCACACCGTAGGGGCAGACGCGGTGAGCGCGTTTGATGCCGATCGCGTGGCCACGCAGGTGTTGGGCGACAGTATTTTTGTCAACCCCATGGTGTTGGGCTTTGCATGGCAAAAGGGTTGGGTGCCGCTGGGGCGCGAGGCCTTGATGCGTGCGATGGAACTCAACGACATGGCCGTGGCGCAAAACAAAGCCGCGTTTGAGTGGGGCCGCCATTGCGCGGCGCACTGGCCTGCAGTGCAAGCGTTGTTGGCGCCTGCGCAAGTGGTGCAGTTTCACAAGCCCGAAGGCGTGGCGGCACTCATCGACAAACGCGTGGCGTTTCTCACCGCCTACCAAAGCGCGTCGTACGCCAAGCGCTACCGTGCGTTGGTGCAGCAAGTGCAAACCGCTGAAGCGGCGTTGAACAAAACCACGCTCACCGAGGCGGTGGCTAAAAACTTGTTCAAGCTCATGGCCTACAAAGACGAGTACGAAGTGGCACGCTTGCACACCGACGCAACCTTCTTGCAAAAAATCAATGGCATGTTTGAAGGCGACTACACGTTGCATTACCACTTGGCCCCGCCGCTCACGGCGAAAACCAATGCCAAAGGCGAGTTGCAAAAGCAAAAGTTTGGGCCGCTCAT
>Ga0228702_1001445_pt1 | contig 15133 bp, 9 predicted proteins | sample McNCre217_Aug_MG_2_FD_178018 | JGI IMG/M metagenome (GOLD analysis project Ga0228702, IMG submission 178018) | Freshwater microbial communities from McNutts Creek, Athens, Georgia, United States - 20-17_Aug_MG | ecosystem: Environmental > Aquatic > Freshwater > Creek | place: USA: Georgia... | reverse complement strand
TGGCGAAATCAGACAGTTCGTTGAATATGAACGGTTCTTCTTTTGATGTTGATGGCAACGGCACGCAAGATTCACTGGCGTGGGATGGCTATCAGAAGATTTCGTCGGCGGGCCTTGGGCCGGCTGGCGAAGCCAAACTCAGCTTTTTGACCGCGGGTGAATCACAAGACTTTAACCTATCGGCGATTTCCAGCTTTGATCAGATTGGCCTGATCGGGGTGCGCGCCACCAGCGTCACCGGCGGCGGCTATGCCGGTGGGTCGATCAAATGGGTCGATGACGGCGAAGCCCCGCCGCCACCACAGGACGATCACTTCTGCTTCTCGGGACTGACACGCGGCGCTTGGGGCACTCCAGACAACGGCGCAGGCCATTGGGATGACAGCTATCAAACCACCGACAGCTTCGAAACCATCTTCGGCATCAACATCACATGGTCAGAACCCGGAAAACCTCCGGTTCCAACCTATCTTGACGTAACGTTGCTTGACGCGCTGAACCTTGACGGCGGCGGCACAAACCAGCTTGCGGCGCAGGCGACGGCGGCGCTGTTGAATGCCTCTGATGGCAGCACCGGCCATCAGGAATTGCTGGAAAACTATCGGTTTAGTGAAAGCGAAATCATCAATGCAGTGAAATGGGCCTTCGGTCTGGATGCAGATATTGATGGCAATGGCACAGTCGACAGCAATTCAGGGGCCGACAATGTCTATGATGCAACATTTGGCGGCGCGCTGAAAAATGTCTTGGATTATTGGAACAACGCGAACCATGCCGACGCGGATGGCGACGGCGTTGAAGATGGCATGATCTGTTTCGATCTGCCGCACGGCCAAGATCCGGCGTCGCTGTATCAGGCAGTGCTGGCCAATATCGCCGACACCACGGCTTATTTGTAAGCTTTGCAACAGGATGAAGCCGGGCAATGCCCCGGCTTTATTTTCCGGCCAGCTTGGCTTTTTCCGCCAGATCGCGGGCGATGGCGAAAGCGCCCTTGATCCGCTCTGCCTCGGTTTTCATCTCGCCCATCAGCACAATCTTGTTGCCGCTGATCTTGGCGGCCGGACCTTGCGCCTTCATGAATTCCACAAGCCCCGCCGGGTTGGCGAATTTATCGTTGTGGAATTGCACGGTGGCACCTTTGGCCCCCACGTCGATGCGCGAAATCCCGGCGCGTTTGCACATGGATTTGATCCGCACAATCAGCATCAGCGTGTTTACATCTTTCGGAATCGGCCCGAAACGGTCAATCAGTTCGGCGGCAAAGCCTTCCAATTCAACCTTGGTGGCAAGGCCTGACAGGCGGCGATACAGCCCCAAGCGAATATCCAGATCAGGGATATAGCTTTCAGGGATCATCACCGGCACACCCAGATTGATCTGCGGCGACCATTGGTCATCGACCGCCGTTAGCCCCTGCAGCTCGCCGGATTTGATCTTGGCAATCGTTTCTTCCAGCATCTGCTGATACAGCTCATAGCCCACTTCCTTGATGTGGCCCGACTGTTCATCGCCCAACAGGTTGCCCGCGCCACGCAGGTCAAGATCGTGGCTGGCAAGGTTGAACCCGGCGCCCAAACTATCCAACGACCCCATCAACCGCAGCCGTTTGGTGGCCTGCGGCGTAAGCGGCGCGCGCGGCTTGGTTGTCAGATAGCAATAGGCGCGGGTCTTCGACCGCCCGACCCGACCGCGGATCTGATACAGTTGTGCAAGACCGAACATATCGGCGCGATGCACGATCATCGTGTTGGCAGACGGAATATCCAGACCGGATTCAACAATGCTGGTGGCGATCAGCACATCATATTTGCCGTCATAGAACTGGTTCATCCGATCATCCAGATCCCCGGCTGCAAGTTGACCATGGGCGATGACATAGCTCACCTCGGGGACGTGGGTTTTCAGAAAGTCTTCAATGTCGTGCAAATCGGAAATCCGCGGCACCACGTAAAAGCTTTGGCCGCCTCGGAAATGCTCGCGCAGCAGCGCCTCGCGCAGGGTGATGGTGTCAAATTCCGACACATAGGTGCGAATGGCCAAACGGTCGACCGGTGGCGTTGCGATGATCGACAGGTCGCGCACCCCGGTCAGCGACAGTTGCAGCGTGCGCGGGATCGGCGTCGCGGTCAGCGTCAGCACATGCACTTCGGACCGCATTTCCTTCAGCCGTTCTTTGTGGGTGACGCCAAAGTGCTGCTCTTCGTCGATCACCAGCAGGCCAAGGTTCTTGAACCGGATGCCTTTGGCCAGAAGCGCGTGGGTGCCAACCACAATATCCACCTGCCCCTCGGCCATCATGGTGCGGGTCTGGTTGGCATCTTTGGCCGACACAAACCGCGACAGCGGCCGGACAGAGATTGGAAAACCCCGAAAGCGTTCGACAAAGCTGCGGTAATGTTGCCGCGCCAGCAGCGTCGTCGGGCAAATCACCGCAACCTGCATGCCCGACAGCGCCGCAACAAAGGCCGCCCGCATCGCGACTTCGGTTTTGCCAAAGCCCACATCGCCCACAACAAGGCGGTCCATCGGGCTGCCTTTTTCAAGGTCGGCAACCACATCGGCAATCGCTGCAAGCTGATCGTCGGTTTCGGTATAGGGGAAGCGGGCGGCAAAAGCCTCCCATATCGAATGTGGTGCGTCCAAGATCGGCGCATGGCGCAGCGCCCGTTCAGCCGCCACCCGCATCAGTTTATCCGCAATCTCGCGGATACGTTCTTTAAGCTTGGCCTTCTTGGCCTGCCACGCCCCGCCGCCCAGACGGTCCAGCAGGCCCTCTTCATGGCCATAGCGCGACAACAGTTCGATGTTTTCGACCGGCAGGTAAAGCTTGGCGTTTTCGGCATATTCCAACGCCACGCAGGCGTGCGGCGCGCCCAAAGCGGTGATGGTTTCAAGCCCCAGATAGCGGCCGACACCATGTTCGACATGCACCACCAGATCGCCGACCGATAGTGTATCAACTTCGCGCAAGAAGTTGTCTGCCTTACGCTTTTTGCGCGGCTTTGCCACCAACCGATCGCCCAGAACGTCTTGTTCAGAAATCACCACAAGGCCGGGCGCGGTAAAGCCGCTTTCCAGCGCCCAAACCATCAGAAACAAGCCGCCACGCCCTTCAGGAACATCGCGGAAGTCTTTGATTTCTTTTGCAGCCTTCAGACCCTGATCATCCAGAAGGCCCTTCAGGCGTTCGCGCGCGCCGTCTGACCAAGACGCAATAACAACCTGCGCATCCTTAGATACGGCCTGAATATGATCGCTCAACGCGCTGAAAAGGCTGATGTTTTCTTGCTGACGCTCTGGCGCGAAACTGCGGCCGATGCGGCCTTGCGCATCCAGCACACCGGGGCCAGGCGCTTGCGCAAGGGCGGAAAACTGCACGACGCGGTGGTTTGCAATCGCTGCCTCCCATGCGGCATCATCCATATACAGCAGGCCCGGCGCGCAAGGCTTGTAAACCGAATCCATCCGACCTTTGGCCGTCATCGCCTCGTGGCGGCTATCGTATTGATCCTCAATGCCTTCCCAACGCGACAGCCGCGCAGGCGTGATCTGATCGTCCAGCATAACCGATGCGGTGGGCAGATAATCGAACAGGGTTTCCAACCGCGCGTGGAAGAACGGCAGCCAATGCTCCATCCCCTGATGCTTGCGGCCGGCACTGACCGCTTCGTAAAGCGGATCATCCGACCCGCCGGCGCCAAATTCGACCCGATAATTCTGCCGGAACCGCGAGATTGCGGCATCATCCAAAATCACCTCGGACATCGGGGCGAATTCGACCGCTTTCAGCTTTTCGGTGGTGCGCTGGCTCACAGGATCAAACCGGCGCGCGCCATCCAGCACGTCGCCAAAGAAATCAAGCCGCACCGGGCCGCCATCGCCGGGCGGGAAAATGTCGATGATGCCGCCACGAATGGCAAAATCGCCCGGCTCTGCCACTGTCGACACCGGCGAAAACCCCATCCGGGCCAGAAAGCCCTTCAGTTGCTTTTCATCCACCCGGTCGCCCACCCGCGCCACGAAAGACGCAGTTTGCATCACCTCACGCGCAGGAATGCGCTGGGTGGCGGCGGTCAGCGTCGTCAGCAGCACGAAAGCCCCCGACAGCCCCGCAGACAGCGCGGCCAGCGTCGACATGCGCCGCGCCAGCAGTTCAGGGTTGGGCGACACCCGGTCATAGGGCAAGCAATCCCAAGCCGGGAATTCCAACACCACCAGTTCGGGAGCAAGCACCGCCAAGGCGGCGCGCATCGCCTCCATCCGCTTGTCATCGCGGGCGATGTGAACAACCGGCGCGCCGCGCGCCACTTCGCGTGCCAGCAACCGGGCGTCAAAGCCTTCCGGCGCGCCCCCAAGCAGAATGCGATCGCCCTTTGCCATTTAACCCAACACGCCAATGTGAAGGTTGGCATACATCCCGAACATCGATGTCAGCAAGATCGACACCATGCCAAGGGCTTGGGTGGCAATGCGGTGGCGCACCAAACGGCGGTGCAGGGCATCGCCCGCGTTTTCGCCCGCCTCGATCCGCGCGGCGGTGCGCAGCGACATCAGGCTTAGCAGGCTCATCGGTAGCAGCAGCAGCAACACCGCCTGCGCAAATTCGACATGATAATAGGTGGCCAGCACCACCAATGCGGACAGCACAAAGAACAAAAACCCCACCAGCCAAATGCCGGCAGTGCGCGAAATATACAAAATCCGGCCCGTGTTGATCCGCACAATGGTTTCCAGATCGTCTTGTGCTGCCCCACCATGGCGGCGTGCGCGCGAGATCAAATCAAACGGCACACCCAAAACCCAATGGCTGGCCGAAGACCACATCACCGCCAGCATAATCCAATACCACAGGTTCGAAAACGACCGCATGTCGATCAGTTCGAACAAGACCTGATACAAATTCACGATCGGCCCTTTCTGCCCCGGCGTTTCACGCCAATTTGTCGTCTTGAGACGCGGCTCTTTCCATGGCAGGCAGTGGGGCAGACCGCAAGCCCCTTTGCCACCCCGAGGAACCTGATGCGCCCGATCTCTGCCCCTACCCCGACCAGCCGTTTTCGCCGCCTTCGTCAAACCCCGGCGCTGCGCGCTTTGGTACAGGAAAACGAACTTGGCGTCGGCGATCTGATCTGGCCGGTGTTCGTGCGTGACGGTGTAGGGGTGTGCGAACCCATTGCGTCAATGCCGGGGGTCAACCGTTTGTCGGTAGATCTGGTGGTTGAAGCCGCGCGCGAAGCCGCCGATCTGGGCATCCCTGCGATCTGCCTGTTTCCCTATACCGACCCCGCGCTGAAGACTGAACTCTGCGAAGAAGCCTGGAACCCCGATAATCTGGCCAACCGCGCCATCCGTGCCATCAAGGCGGCGGTGCCGGGCATTGCGGTGATGACCGATGTGGCGCTTGACCCCTATAACATCAACGGCCACGACGGCATCGTGCGAGACGGCATCATCGTGAACGATGAAACCGTTCAGGCGCTGGTGAAAATGGCCTTGGTGCAGGCCGAAGCGGGCGCCGATATTCTTGGCCCATCTGATATGATGGATGGCCGCATCGGCGCGATGCGCGCGGCGCTAGAAGCTGCGGGCCATCAGGGCGTTGCGATCATGTCCTATTCGGCCAAATACGCCAGCGCCTTCTATGGCCCGTTCCGCGATGCGGTCGGGGCGTCGGGTGCGCTGAAAGGTGACAAGAAAACCTATCAGATGAACCCCGCCAACAGCGACGAAGCCCTGCGGCTGATCGAACGCGATCTGCGTGAAGGCGCCGATATGGTGATGGTGAAACCGGGGATGCCCTATCTGGATATCTGCCGCCGGGTGAAAGACATGTTCGGCGCGCCGACCTTTGCCTATCAGGTTTCGGGCGAATATTCGATGATCGTCGGCGCGGCAGAGCGGGGCTGGATCAACGGCGAAGCGGCTATGCTGGAAAGCCTGATGGCCTTCAAACGTGCCGGTTGCGATGGTATTTTGACCTATTTCGCACCGCAAGTGGCGCGGTTGCTGCGCAACTAAGCGCTTAACGTTTTTGGGGTGGATGACAGTCTTGGCGAAACCCGCTAGACTGAAAACAATCTGGGGCAACGACCCTGGATGAGGCAAAAGGGCGGAAACATGCAACTTTCCAGACGGGCTTTTATGGGCGCGGGCGCTGCGGCGACGCTTGCAGGCTGCAATCCTTCGATGATGGGCAATGGGGTTGGCTCTGGGGCCAGCGCGCAGATTGATGCGCGGGTGCAGGCCACGCAGACTTATCTCTTCAACAACTATCCCGGCACCCGCGAATTGACCGGCAAGGCGCGTGGCGTGCTGTATATGCCGCTGATGACCGAAGCTGGCTTTGGCATCGGTGGCGGCTTTGGCCGCGGCGCGCTGCAGATCAATGGCGTGACGGTGGATTACTATTCTGCCACCAAGGCCAGCATCGGCTTTCAGATTGGCGCACAGCAATATGCGCATGCGCTGTTCTTCATGACCGACGCCGCGCTACAAGATTTCCGCCGTTCGCCCGGTTGGGCAGGCTCTGCCGACATCCGCTATGCCACCCCCGAAGAGGGTGGGTCGATCGGCAAAGAAACCACCGAACTGGACCCGGTGATTGCCTTGGTCTTTGGTCAGCAGGGTCTGATCGCCGGGGCAACCTTGGCCGGAGTGAAATACACCCGCATCATTCCCTGAAACAGGGCCACGTCGTAACGGGCGGCCAAGGCGCAACTTGCCTTGGCCGCCAGTTTTACGCCTAGCGCAGCCGCCGGATCAGGCTAGAAGTGTCGTTGCGCGCCCCGCCCATCAGTTGCACATCCTTGTAAAACTGATCGACCAAAGCGGTCACCGGCAAGCGCGCGCCGATTTCGTCTGCGGTTTCAAGACAGATTTTCAGGTCTTTGCGCATCCAGTCCACCGCAAAACCAAAGTCGAAATTGCCCGCAAGCATGGTTTTGTGGCGGTTGGCCATCTGCCAAGACCCGGCAGCGCCTTGCGAAATTACCTCAACCACCGCTTCGCCATCCAGACCGGCCTTTTCGCCAAAAGCCAGCGCCTCGGCCAAGCCCTGCACCAATCCGGCAATTGCGATCTGGTTCATCATCTTGGCCAATTGCCCGGCACCAGACCCACCCAAACGCCGACAAATCCGTGCATAAGCGGCAATCACAGCCTCGGCGCGGGCATAGTCGGCCTCGGCGCCACCGCACATCACCGACAGCACGCCATTTTCGGCCCCCGCCTGCCCGCCCGACACCGGTGCATCGACAAAGCCAAGCGAAAGACCCGCCGCAACCTCTGACAACTCACGCGTCACCTTTGCCGAAACCGTGGTGTGATCGACAAACACCGCGCCCTTGGCCATGCCCGCAAAGGCACCATCCGGCCCCATACAAACCGCGCGCAAATCGTCGTCGTTGCCCACGCAAGCCATCACAAATTCGGCATCCTTTGCCGCCAGCGCGGGCGTGGCCGCCGCCTGCCCGCCGTGCTTTGCAACCCAAGCCGCAGCCTTCGCCGGATTACGGTTATAAACCGTCACCGCATGCCCCCTTGCGGCAAGATGCCCTGCCATAGGAAAGCCCATTACCCCAAGCCCAAGAAAAGCCAGTTTTGCCATTGCCTTCCGCCTCTGCATTGCCCCTGATCTGGCTTTGGACTAGGAAGGTATCCTACCTACGCCGTCAAGGACTGACCCAATGCTGACCGCCTTCCGCTGGCTTATCCGTTTCTTCATCGGGCTGGTCGCCTTGGCGATTTTGGCGGCCTTTCTCAGCTATTATGTGCTGACGCGGTCCCTGCCCGACTATAACGAAGATTTCACCCTGAAGGGCATCACCGCCCCGGTCGAAATTGTGCGCAACAACGCCAATGTGCCGCATATTTTTGGCAAGACCGAACAGGATGTGTATTTCGCACTGGGCTTCACCCATGCGCAAGATCGCTTGTGGCAAATGACCATGCTGCGCCGCACCGCCCAAGGTCGGCTTTCTGAAATCTTTGGCATGCGCACTGCGAAAATTGATGAACTGGTGCGGCGGCTGGATATCTACACGCTGGCCCAGCAATCGGTCGCGGTGCAGGACCAACGCACAAAAATGGCGCTTGATGCCTATTCGGCTGGCGTGAATGCGTGGATCGGCGAAGTGAACAGCGGCGCGCGCGGCCGTGGTGCGCCGGAGTTTTTCTTCTTTTCCAACGAAATCGCCGCGTGGTCGCCCGCTGACAGCTTGGCGATCATGAAGCTGATGGCCCTGCAGCTTTCGTCGCATCTGGAAGACGAGGTGATGCGCGCCCAGCTTTCGTTGCTGCTGCCCGCACCGCGCTTGGCCGACATTTTGCCAGACGACCCAACTCAGGGCGTTGCCGCCTTGCCGCAATATTCTGCGCTGATGCCGGGGCATTTTTCCGGTGCAACCACTCAGATGGCTTATCTGGATGTGCCACTATCGCCGTTTCACAGTCGCGACTTTGCAGGCGCATCGAATGCTTGGGCCGCCATGCCGGACAAGGCCGCAGCCGGGGGCAGTTTGCTGGCCAATGACCCGCATCTTGGCCTGACCGCGCCGTCAATCTGGTATCTGGCCCGCCTGCAACTGCCGACCGGCGGGGTGATTGGCGGCACCATTCCGGGTATGCCGGTGATATTGGTCGGCCGGTCCGACCGCTTGGGCTGGGGTCTGACCTCCAGCTATCTGGATGATCAGGACGTGGTGATCGAAAAGATCAACCCGGAAAATCCCGAAGAATACCTAACCCCCGAAGGGCCAAAGAAGTTCAGCTCGCGCCAGACCATCTTGGCAATCAAAGGCGCAGATCCGGTAACGCTGACGCTGCGCTGGTCGCAAAGCGGCCCGATCCTGCCCGCCTCGCATTACGATCTTGGCTCTGTCACGCCATCGGGGTCGGTGGCTGCGTTGGAATGGACAGCGCTTTCGGGCGCAGACACCTCGATGACAGCAGCGATGAAGCTGATGTCGGCAGGCTCGGTGGCCGAAGCCATCGACGACGCGCGGCTGTTCGTTGCGCCCTCGCAAAACCTGATGCTGGCCGACACCAAAGGCATTGCGATGCAGACCATCGGCGCCATGCCCGAACGCGACATCAGCAACGTCACCAAAGGCCGCATGCCCGCCCCCGGTTGGCAAGGCAAGAACCGCTGGATCGGCATGTTGCCCTACGAAGACAACCCGCGCTTTGTAAACCCCGGCTCTGGCATCTTGGGCAACACCAACAACAAGATGATCGACAGGCCGTTCCCGAAACACGTCAGCTATGATTGGGGCGACACCCAGCGCATCCAACGCTGGCTGGCGCTGATGAAAACCCGCGAAGTTCATACCCGCGACTCCTTCATCGAAGCGCAGCTTGACACCGTTAGTCCCACCGCGCGCAGCCTGCTGCCGCTGATCGGCGCCGATTTGTGGTTCACCGGCGAGGCTGCCCCCGAAGGCACCCCCGAACGAATGCGTCAGAAGGCGCTGAACCTGTTGGCAAATTGGAACGGCGAGATGAACGAACATCTGCCCGAACCGCTGATCGCCGAGGCTTGGTTGCGTGCCTTGCAAGACCGCCTGACCCGCGACGAAATCGGCCCCTTGGCCGATAAGTTCACCCATCCCGAACCGGTTTTCATCGAACGGGTGTTTCGCAACATTGATGGCGCTTCGGTGTGGTGCGATGTGGTGCAATCGGCAGCGGTGGAAACCTGCACCGATATTTCCCGCATGGCCTTGGATGAAGCCTTGCTCAGCCTGTCTGAAACCTACGGCCCCAATCTGGAAAGCTGGCGCTGGGGCGATGCGCACCAAGCCGCACATGATCACCCGGTTCTGGGCGACGTGCCGGTGCTGCGCTATTTCGTCAACATTCGCCAATCCACCTCGGGCGGCGATTCCACGCTGCTGCGCGGTCGCACCAAAGGCACGGGCCCGAACCCCTATCTTAACGTGCATGCCGGCGGCTATCGCGGCGTTTACGACTTTGCCGACCCGGATTCTTCGGTGTTCATCCAATCCACCGGCCAATCCGGCAACCCGCTGTCGCGTTTTTATGATGATCTGTCCGAACTTTGGCGGCGCGGCGAATACATTCCGATGTCGCTGGACCCAGAACTGGCGCGTGCCGCGGCCGTCGGCATCAGTCACCTGACACCGGAAAAAGCCCAATAAAACAGGTATGTTAGATCTGCACCTTAAACGGTGCAGATCTGTTAAAGATCGCGGTAGCGCTTTTCCTGCCGCGCCGTCCACAGCACGGTCATCTGCCAGCCCTCGTCGCCCTGCACTTCGGCCAGAACCACGCCCTCGGCATGCAGCCACGCCCGCCGTTTACCTTCGGCAAAGCCAAGCTGAAGCACACGCTCGGTCTTTTCTTCGTCAAAAACCGTCGAAACGGCGTCCAGCAGGACTGCGATACCCTCGCCCGTCAGTGCCGAAACCGGGAACACCCCCGCGCGGTTTGCGGCCTGCACTGCAAGCGCCTCGTGCTGGCTGGCATCCACCAGATCAAGCTTGTTCCACACCTCCAGCATCGGCACCGCTTTCGACACGCCAAGACTGGTCAGAATATCGGCCACATCGGCGGCCTGTTCGGCAGATTCCGGGTGGCTGATATCGCGCACATGCAAGATCAGATCGGCTTCCAGCACCTCTTCCAAGGTTGCCCGAAACGCCGCGACAAGCTGGGTTGGCAGGTCAGAGATAAAGCCCACAGTGTCCGACGCGATAATCTTGCGCCCCGAAGGCAGCGTGATTCCCCGCATCGTCGGGTCCAGCGTAGCAAACAGCATGTCCTTCGCCAACACCTCGGCGCCGGTCATCCGGTTGAACAGCGTCGACTTGCCCGCGTTGGTATAGCCAACCAAAGCAACCACCGGAAACGGCACCTTGCGCCGCGAGGCCCTATGCAATTCGCGGGTTTTCACCACGCGGTCCAACTGACGCTTCAGCCGGATCACCTGATCGTCAATCGCGCGTCTGTCGGCCTCAATCTGGGTTTCGCCAGGCCCGCCAACAAAGCCAAAACCGCCGCGCTGCCGCTCAAGGTGGGTCCATGCCCGCACCAGACGTGTACGTTGATACGACAGCGCCGCAAGCTCCACCTGCAACACACCTTCGCGCGTCCGCGCCCGATCGGCAAAAATTTCAAGAATCAGACCAGTGCGGTCTAACAGCTTGACGCCCCACTCTTTTTCCAGATTGCGCTGCTGCACCGGCGACACCGGGCCGTCAACCAAAACCAGATCAATTTCAAGCGCATGCATACGCTCTTTCAGATCGGCCACCTTGCCAGTGCCAAACAACATCCCCGGATGCACGCGCGGCAGGCGCACCACTTCGGCGCCCAAAACCTGCATACCGGGCAAGGCATCGGCCAGACTGACCGCTTCGGCCAGCCCATGTTCGGGCAAGCGCCGCGATTTGGTGGATTTCAGATCAGGGTGAAGCACAAACGCCCGCGTTGGAGCGGCGGCTGTTTCATAGGCATCAATGCCGCCGTCCTGAAACAGCGGATCATCATCGTCCTCGTCGGGAAATTCGGGTATCAGTCTTCACCCTCGTACAGGTTAACCGGACCACCCGGCATGATGGTGGAAATTGCGTGTTTATACACCAACTGCGATTGGCCATCGCGGCGCAAAAGCACACAGAAGTTATCAAACCAGGTAATTACGCCCTGCAGTTTGACACCGTTAATCAAAAAGATCGTCACCGGAACTTTTGATTTCCGGACGTGGTTCAGAAACGCATCCTGCAAATTCTGTTTGTCTGCGGCCATTTTTTCTTGTCCTTGTTGCCAGTCGCATCGGCCACTCCCAAGAGCGACGAGGCCGATAATTAAGTATGTCGCGCAAATCTGCCAGATTCCAGCACAAAAAGCACGAATCCGCCGAGCAACTTTGAAACTGTTTCTTTATGCAACACGCGGCTTAGCCTTCGTCGTCCTCATCGTCGCCCGGCCGGCCACCCGATTTGGAAGTTGTCACAACCCCAAGTGATTTTAGCTTGCGGTGCAGTGCAGACCGTTCCATGCCAACAAATCCCGCCGTGCGGCTGATATTGCCGCCAAAGCGATTGATTTGCGTCAAAAGATATTCGCGCTCAAACACTTCGCGCGCCTCGCGCAACGGCAATGTCGCCATCGCCCCGCCCAGAACCAGGCGCCCGCCTGCCTCTGTCGGCGCCTCTTGCCCGGGCAATTCGCGCGCTTCAATCGGCCCAGTGCCGTCGCCCAAAATTAGCACGCGTTCGATCACATTGCGCAACTGACGGATATTTCCGGGCCACTGCATGGTTTGCAACATGGCTTCGGCTTCGGCGGTCAACTTGCGCAGCGGCAAGCCTTGACTGCGGTGGAACATATCAACGAAAGCCGTTGTTAACTCGGGAATATCTTCGCGCCGCTCGGCCAAGGACGGCACCGCAATCGGCACCACATTCAACCGATCATACAGCTCTTGCCGAAAGTGACCGGCCGAAATTTCGGCGCGCAAGTCGCGGCTGGTTGACGAAATCACCCGCAAATCGACCCGTACCTTGTCAGACCCGCCAACCCGAGTGAATTGCTGTTCTGTCAGCACCCGCAGGATCTTGGATTGCGTGCCAAACGGCATTTCGGCCACTTCGTCAAAGTAAACAACGCCGCCATGTGCCTGTTCTAACAGCCCTTTTTCAACACCGCGGTCCGCCGTTTCGCGCCCGAACAGCACTTCTTCCATCCGGTCGGCATCAATCGTGGCCGATGACACCGAAATAAATGGCGCAAAGGCGCGGCTGGAATTGCTGTGCACAAAGCGCGCCGCCATTTCCTTCCCGGCCCCCGCCGGTCCGGTCAGCATGACGCGCCCGTTTGACTTCGTTACCTTTTCAAGCTGCGATTTCAACGTCCTAAACGCCGTACTTGAACCGATCATCTCTGATGATGTTACATCGCGCCGACGCAAATCCGCGTTCTCGCGCCGCAACCGCGACGTTTCCATCGCGCGCGACACCACCACCATCAACTGATCAATATTGAACGGCTTTTCGATAAAGTCATAAGCGCCTTGTTTTATCGCCGCGACCGCAATTTCAATATTGCCATGTCCCGAAATGATAACAATCGGAATATCCGGGTTGTCGCGTTTGACGGTTTTTAGAATGTCGATGCCATCCATCCGGCTGTCTTTCAGCCAGATATCCAAGATCATCAGACTGGGGGCGTCGGCATTAATCTCTGCCATGCAATCGTCAGAATTCGCAGCAAGACGAATAGCATAGCCTTCGTCCTTAAGAATATCACCGATCAATTCCCGGATGTCTTTTTCATCGTCTACGATAAGAATACTGCTCATCATCCCCCCAGACCAGTTGTAACCGCACTGCGTGCCGCGCGTTTATGTGGCGCGCGTGGCAAGCGGATCACCGCCATCGCGCCCGCATGGCTTGCGTTGTCAAATACAGGCGCATCTTCAAGTGTCAGCGCCCCACCATGTTCTTCGATAATTTTCTTAACAATCGGTAGGCCAAGCCCCGTGCCCTTTTCGCGTGTCGTCACATAGGGTTCGAACAAACGCGCGCGATCCGGCGGCAGGCCGATGCCGTTATCCATGATCGAAATGGTCACCTCGGTTTCATCTGCCGCAACCTTGACCCGAATTTCCGGGACATGCCCAGAGGGTGCCCCCTTTTCCTGATAGCTTTCAATCGCTTCGCCTGCGTTCTTAATCAAGTTAGTCAAGGCTTGCCCGATCATCGTGGCATCAAGCTCTAGCAACAGTGGCCCTTCGCACAACTCTCGGCGAAACTTGACGCCCGGTTGCCCGTTTTCTTGCAACATCACCGACGCCCGCACCAAGGCCAGAAGATCATTCTCGCGTCGGTCGGGTTCCGGCATCCGCGCGAACTTGGAAAACTCATCCACAATGCGCCGCAAGTCATTGGTTTGGCGAATAATAACTTCGGTGTATTGCTCTAGATCTTCGGGTTCTTGCACCTGGCCGCGGAACTTGCGCTTGATCCGTTCCGCCGAAAGCTGGATCGGCGTCAGCGGGTTCTTGATTTCATGTGCAATGCGCCGCGCCACGTCGCCCCAAGCTGCCATCCGCTGCGCCGAAACCAGTTCGGTCACATCGTCAAACGCCACCACATAGCCTTCCAACCGCTCGGACTCTGACCGCCGCACCGACATACGCACCAGTAAGCTTTCAAGCTTGCCCTTGCGCGTCAGCCGAATTTCTTCTTGCATCGCCGTGCCAGAACCCGACCGCAGCTTATTGAACAAGCTGGAAAATTCGGGAACAGCCATCGAAATTGCGGCGCCTGCGGCGTCAATGTCCAGCAAGCGTTCCGCCGCGCGATTGGCAAAATCAATCCGGCCATCGGCATCAAGCCCAATTACGCCTGCGGTGACGTTTGACAGCACAGAATCGAACAACCGCCGCCGCGTTTCCGTCTGCCTATGGCTTTCAACCAAAGCATCGCGCTGGCCTTTAAGTTGATCTGTCATCTGGTTGAAAACGCGCGACAAAGTGGCGATTTCATCGTCGCCATCTTCTTCGATCACCTTGGCATCCAGATCGCCCGCGCCCACCCGTTCAGCGGCAGAGGCCAGTCGCCCCACCGGGCGGCTGAGGCGTTCGGCGAACCAAAGTCCCAACCAAACCGCCGCCAAAACCAGAATAAGCGCAAAGCCCAGGTACAACAGGCCGAAATTGAACAAGACGCGGCCGCGTTCGGATTCCAACTGCTGATACAGCCGAACGGTTTCCTTGGTTTCATCCAAAAGCGATAAAATCCCACCGTCGACCGTGCGCGAAACGTAAAGATAGCGGTCTGCAAACGCCTCTAGGTGCACCAACGCGCGAAATTCGTCATTCGCCCAGTCTTGAATGACCACAACTTCGCCAGCCTTGGCACGGGCAAGTTCAGCAGGCGTAGGGGCTTCGAAATCAAACAGGTAAGACCGTTCGCCCCGCGTGCGCAGCGTCGCCGCGCCGTCAATCAGAAAGACTTCTTTCATGCCGCGCTGAATGGCGGCCTGACCTTGGGTCAAAATCGGTCGCACCTGCTCGTCTTGCAAGAAGAACGTCTTTTGCTTGGCAAGATTAAGATAAGCCGCCAAGGCCGTCGCATCGTCTTTCAGCGCCTTGGTCTGTTCGTCT
>Ga0228702_1001444_pt1 | contig 15153 bp, 11 predicted proteins | sample McNCre217_Aug_MG_2_FD_178018 | JGI IMG/M metagenome (GOLD analysis project Ga0228702, IMG submission 178018) | Freshwater microbial communities from McNutts Creek, Athens, Georgia, United States - 20-17_Aug_MG | ecosystem: Environmental > Aquatic > Freshwater > Creek | place: USA: Georgia... | reverse complement strand
GGCGAATTCGGGCTCCTGCACCATCTCGGTGTAGTGCTTCATGCCTTCGCCACGGGCGTAGTTGTGGGCGAACTGGAAGGTGTTGAACCAGTTGATGTGGATGCCGGCCAGCGTGATGAACTGGTACTTGTAGCCCAGCGCAGACAAATCATCCTGGAAGGAAGCGATCTGCTTGTCGTCGAGGTTCTTCTTCCAGTTGAACGATGGCGAGCAGTTGTACGACAGCAGCTTGCCGGGGCAGGCAGCGTGCACGGCTTGCGCGAATTCACGGGCGAAGCCAATGTCGGGCACGCCAGTCTCGCACCACACCAAGTCAGCGTAAGGGGCGTAGGCCACGCCACGGCTGATGGCCTGCTCCAGACCGTTCTTGACGCGGTAGAAGCCTTCTTGCGTGCGCTCGCCGGTCAGGAAAGGCTTGTCGTTGGCGTCGTGATCCGACGTGATCAGGTTGGCGGCTTCTGCGTCGGTGCGGGCCAGCACGATGGTGGACACGCCCATGACGTCGGCAGCGAAACGCGCAGCGATCAGCTTTTCGCAGGCTTCCTGCGTGGGCACCAGCACCTTGCCGCCCATGTGACCGCACTTCTTAACAGCGGCGAGCTGGTCTTCAAAGTGCACGCCAGCAGCGCCGGAAGCGATCATGTTCTTCATCAACTCGAAGGCGTTGAGCACGCCGCCGAAACCGGCTTCCGCGTCGGCAACGATGGGCAGGAAGTAGTCGATGAAATCTTTGGAACCTGGCTCGATGCCGCGACCCCACTGGATTTCGTCAGCGCGCTTGAAGGTGTTGTTGATGCGGCGCACCATGGTGGGCACCGAATCGTAGGCGTACAGCGACTGGTCGGGGTACATGGTTTCAGACGTGTTGCCGTCGGCAGCGACTTGCCAGCCCGACAGGTACACGGCTTCCAGACCGGCTTTGGCTTGCTGCATGGCTTGACCAGCGCTGATGGCTCCGAAGGCGTTCACGTAGCCCTTCTTGGCGCCGCCGTTGATCTTGTCCCAGAGCTTCTCTGCGCCGCGCTTGGCGAGCGTGTGTTCGATTTGCATGCTGCCGCGCAGACGCACAACGTCGGCTGCGGAGTAGCCGCGCTTCACACCCTTCCAGCGGGGATTCGTCGCCCAGTCTTTTTCGAGGGCAGCGATTTGTTGTTCACGGCTCAATTGTTGGTTGAGGTTAGCGGGCATGTCAGAACTCCTGAAGTCAAGTTGAAATCGGGCGATGTGGGCAGAGGATTCTGCTTCGTCGTTGGTCAAATCTTAACTCTTGTACAAGACTTATTTCCATTCTTATGTCTTATACAAGAGTTATTTTTATTTGTTTAATTTCAATGACTTGCGTTTATATTTTCTCAATATGAAATTGCATTTCCCATATCAAGAAAAAATGACGCGCCGCAACATAAAATTATTTCAAATTATGAAAACAACAAGCTGCATCATGAAACAGCATGCAAGGCCGCACTGCTGATGACCATGCCATCCGCATCGGCATAGAACCAGTCACCGGTTTTGACCTGCACGCCTTGGATGTGAATGGCCAAGCCCGTCTGACCTTGTCCCGCCCGATCAGTGGGCATCGGATTCAGGGCCAATGCGCGAATACCGATGTCCAGCACGGCCAGTTCTGCGGCGTCACGTGCACAGCCGTCGATCACAATGCCTGCCCAGCCATTGCGCTGCGCAGCGGCGGCCAGGTTACCGCCAAGCAAGGCGCGTCGCATTGAAGCACCTCCATCGACCACCAGCACACGGCCGTGTCCTTCGGACTCCGCCGCTTGCTTCACATGGCTGTTGTCTTCGTAGCACTTGACAGTCAAGACAGCGCCTGCAAATTTCTCGCGGGCACCATAGTTCTGAAAGACCGTGGGGATGACGCGAAAGTCTGTGCTGTGGTTCGCTTTGTGGTCGTCACAAAAATCACAGGTAAAAAAAGCGATCTGAGATGCTCTGGGCATGGACACGTCCTTTAAAAAACGCGAGTGGAAATCAACGCACTTATACCGGCCATACGCACAAGCCATATGCACCATGCACGGGCATAAGATCTTGAAATGCGCGGCAAGCCTGGAAAATCCGCAACAACCCCTAGCAAAAACTGTTTTTTCCGCTTGGAAAGTGATGATTTCTCCAGTAGCATGCAAGCAGCTGAAAACAAATTGTTTCTCAGCGGCGAACCAACTTCCGATCAAAGGAACTTAACCATGGCAACTGCGAAAAAAACTCCGGCTAAAAAAGCTGCTCCCGCTAAAAAAGCAGCACCGGCAAAGAAAGCCGCTCCAGCAAAGAAAGCTGCAGCCCCCGCTAAAAAAGTAGCGGCCAAAGCTCCTGCTAAAAAACGCACACCCAACGCTGCGTTCATGAAAGCACTGACCCCCAGCGCAGCATTGGCTGCTGTGGTGGGCGCCACGCCCCTGCCACGCACTGAAGTTGTGAGCAAGATGTGGGTCTACATCAAGAAGCACAACTTGCAAGACGCGACCAACCGTCGCGCCATCAATGCAGACGACAAGCTCAAAGCTGTGTTCGGCAAAGCGCAAGTCACCATGTTCGAAATGGCTGGCTTGATTGGCAAGCACCTGAAGTAATTCAGGCAAGCCCATGAAAAAACCCGCTTCGGCGGGTTTTTTTGTGTCTGCATCGGCAGCCACACCGCTGCCTATGCTCAAGCTTCAAGTCTTGTGCTTGGCCAGTGCCGATTGCGTGATCGCACTCAGCGTTCCACGTGTGGTGATGACTTCCGGATCCAGCATCACTTCAATCAAGGTGCCTTGTGGCCTTTGCAGAGCCTCCAGCAAAGCACTTTCGAACTCAGCCGTTTGGCGAATGCGTGTGGCCGCATAACCATAGGCCTGGGCCAGCTGCACAAAATCAGGATTGCTCAGTTGCGAACCCGTCACATGCGTAGGGTATTCACGTTCCTGATGCATCCGGATCGTGCCGTACATGCCATTGTTCAAAAGCAAAATGATGCTCTTGCCACCATGCTGTACCGCAGTGGCCAGCTCCTGTCCATTCATCAGAAAATCGCCATCACCCGCAATCGTGAAAGCCAAACGCCCTGTTAACAAATTGGCGGCAATGCCCGCTGGCACGCCATAACCCATGGCCCCCACCGTTGGCGCCAATTGGGTTTTGTGGCCTTTGACCAAACCATGGTGCTTGAAGAAACGGTGCATCCAGCTGGCAAAGTTACCTGCGCCATTGGTCAGCACCGCATCTTCGGGCAGGTGTTTTTTCAGTGTCGCCACGATGGCCGGCATGTCAATGTCGCCAGGCAATGCTTGCGGCTCCAGATTGGCCAGGTAATCGGCATTCACAGAACGACTCCAGTCTGCCCAGGGCAATTCAGGGGGGGCGGTCAGTACCTCCAGGCTCCTGGCCGCAGCGTTCATGGTGGCGAGAATGGCCAGATCGGCTTGATAGACCCGGTTCAACTCTTCGGCACTGCCGTGAATGTGGACCAACTTTTGCAGTGTCTTGGGCGCCTTGAGCAGTGTGTAGCCGCCCGTCGTCATTTCGCCCAACCGCGGACCAATCGCCAGGATCAAATCGGCATCTCGCACGCGAGCCGCCAAAGCCGGATTGATGCCAATGCCCACATCGCCTGCATACAAGGGGTGGTGGTTGTCAAAGGTGTCCTGAAAGCGGAACGCGTTGGCCACAGGCAGTTGCCAGTTCTCGGCAAAGCGCTGCAGGGCCTGCGCGGCTTGCACGGTCCACCCGCCCCCGCCGCAAATGACCAAGGGTTTTTGCGCCTGCAGCAGCAGGTCACGCAAGGTGCGCAGTGCGCCGGGATCGCTCCAGGCCTGCACAGGTTCCACCCGAGGCAAGGCCTGTGCCTGCACCACGGTCTGGGTCAACATGTCCTCGGGCAAGACCAACACCACAGGGCCAGGCCGCCCGTTCATGGCGGTTGCAAATGCGCGGGCCACGTATTCGGGCAAGCGCTCGGGGTCATCGATCCGTTCAACCCGCTTGGCCATGCCCTTGGTTGATGGGCCAAAGAAATGGGTGTAATCCATTTCCTGGAACGCTTCGCGGTCGCGCGTGTCACTGGCCACATCGCCGACAAAAAGCACCATGGGTGTGGAGTCCTGAAACGCCGTGTGAATGCCGATCGATGCGTTGGTTGCGCCGGGGCCTCGGGTGACAAAACACACACCGGGACGCCCCGTCAACTTGCCTTGCGCTTCGGCCATGAACGCGGCGCCGCCTTCTTGGCGACAAATCACAAAACGGATCTGGTCGCGGTGCAGATGAAAACCATCGAGCACCGCCAGATAACTTTCACCTGGCACGCCAAATGCATGGGTAACGCCTTGGGCCAAGAGGCATTCAACAAGAAGATGGCCAGCCAGTTTTTGTGTCATGCGTTGATTTTGCCCAAGCGCATGGCGGGCGTCTGTCGCACAAGCGTTACGCCATCAAACGGACACCGCCGTACGCTTGCCCACACCCAAAGCCGCCGCCACACTGAACAAGAGCACCAAGGCGGCCCCCAGCAAAGTCGCTTGGTAAAGCCCCCGGTCCATGAGGGCTCCGAAAAATATCGGAGACAAGGCAAAACCCACATCCAGACCTGAATAAACCAGACCATAGACCCGCCCGGTGGCACCTTTGGGTGTGGCTTTCTTGATCATCAAATCGCGGCTCGGTCCGCCCACACCGATGGCAAACCCCGTGCCCGCCAGCACCCACAAAGTGCCTGCCTGGCCGAACAAGCCACTGGCACACAAAGCCATCAACACTGCCGCACCGGCCATGCAGGCGGCCACCACGCGATCGCTCCAGCGTGGCCAACGCGCCGCCACAAAACCGCCGATCAACATGCCCACTGCGCCGCATAGCATGTACGCTGTCAGTGTCATGGAGGCTACCTCCAGGCTCACCCCGTGCAAGGCCTTGAGGATGGGCACGGAGAAGTTCTGCACCACCGCCAGCGTGACCGTGGACAACAAGAAGAAAGCAAAGCACCACCACACCACCGGCAAGCGCATGAAAGCCAAGTCATGCGCACCACCTGCTGAGCCTTGCGCATGCACGGCAGCTTCTGTCTTGAGTGATGCACGGTTCAAAACCAGGATCAACAGAACCAGTGCATAGAGGGCCGCTGCGGCCCCAAAAGCCTGACGCCAGCCCCAAAGAGAACCCATGACCGTGAAGAACACTGGCGCAATGGCCCAGCCCAGATTACCACTCAAGCCGTGAACGCTGAAGGCATAACCCAAACGCGGTGTTGAGACGCGCTGGTTCAAAATGGTGAAATCCACCGGATGAAACGGCGCATTGCCCAAACCAGCCAACACAGCCACCGCCATGAGTGCCGCATAGCTCTCGGCCACCGATGCCAGAAGACACGCCAAGGTGAACAACACCATCGAACCGAACAGCACCGGACGGGCCCCCAAGCGGTCAACCACAAAGCCAGCCGAAGCCTGGCCCACACCCGAGACCACAAAAAACAAAGTACTGAGCAAGCCCAGCTCTGAATAAGTCCAGCCGAAATCCCGGATGAAAATCGGGAACATCAAGGGCAGCAAAAGGTGCGAAAAGTGTGAACTGGCATGGGCCAGACCGACCAGTCCCATCACTTTGGCATCACTTTGCAAGGAGACTGTGGGCGCAGTGCCCGAAGAAGCCAGTTGCATAAACGTCTCTGTTATTTCCTGATTGCAACGGACGGTTTCAAGGATCTGAGGACTTGGCGCGCTGCAAGGTTTGCAGTTTAGCCATGAAAAAAGGGGCATGGTGTCGCCACCATGCCCCCTGGGGAAACCCCAATCCATCAAACCGCCGCTTCGATCACCTTGAAATCAAAATGGCCCGGGTTTTGCACGGGGTCCACCGAGACCTCGATGGTGCTCTTGGGCGGGAAGCGCCCTTCCAGCAACAAACGCGACAACGGGTTCTCCAGGCGCTGCTGGATGGCCCGCTTGAGAGGCCGCGCACCAAACACCGGATCAAAACCGACCTTGGCCAACTCGGACAAAGCCGCAGCGCTGACATTCAAGCTGAGGTCCATGCGCGTCAGACGATCACGCAGTGCCTGCAACTGGATGCTGGCAATCGATGCGATGTGCTGCGCATCCAGACCATGGAAGACCACCGTCTCGTCAATGCGGTTGAGGAACTCGGGGCGGAAATGTGTCTTCAGCTCGTCCCAGACCGCGTCCTTGATCTCCTCAGCGGGCTGCCCCACCATGGACTGAATCAGGTGCGAGCCCAGATTGGAGGTCATGACGATCACCGTGTTCTTGAAGTCCACGGTACGGCCTTGTCCGTCGGTCAGTCGGCCATCATCGAGCACTTGCAGCAAGATGTTGAACACATCCGGATGGGCTTTTTCCACTTCGTCCAGCAACAAAACGCTGTAAGGCTTGCGTCGCACGGCCTCGGTCAGATACCCCCCCTCTTCGTAGCCGACATAGCCCGGTGGCGCACCGATCAAACGGGCTACGGAATGCTTCTCCATGAACTCGCTCATGTCCACACGAATCAGGTGGTCCTCGCTGTCAAACAAAAAGCCAGCCAAGGCTTTGCACAGCTCGGTCTTGCCCACACCGGTCGGGCCCAAGAACAAGAAAGAACCTGTGGGGCGATTCGGGTCGGACAGACCCGAGCGCGAACGGCGAATGGCATTGGCCACAGCCGAAATGGCTTCGTCCTGCCCCACCACACGCTGGTGCAGTTTCTCTTCCATCTGCAGCAGTTTTTCACGCTCACCCTGCATCATTTTGGACACCGGAATGCCGGTGGCCCGCGAGACGACCTCGGCAATTTCTTCGGCGCCCACCTGGGTGCGCAGCAAACGGTGCACAGGTTTTTCGCCTGGCGCAGCTTCTTTGGCCTGAACGTCCTTGAGTGTTTTTTCCAAGGCTGGCAGTTGCCCGTATTGCAGCTCGGCCACCTTGTTGAAATCACCCTTGCGGGTCAACTCTTCGATTTGCTGGCGCAACTGGTCGATCTGTTCACGCACTTGCTGACCGCCTTGCGCCTGGGCTTTTTCGGCTTGCCAGATTTCTTCAAGATCGGCCGCTTCCTTCTTCAACTTGATGATTTCTTCCTCAATCAAGGTCAGGCGTTTTTGAGACGCCTCGTCTTTTTCCTTGCGGACAGCCTCGCGTTCAATTTGCAGCTGGATCAAACGGCGGTCGAGCTTGTCCATGACTTCGGGCTTGGAGTCGATCTCGATCTTGATCTTGGCCGCAGCCTCATCGATCAAGTCAATCGCCTTGTCCGGCAAAAAACGGTCCGTGATGTAACGGTGGCTCAGCTCGGCCGCAGCCACAATGGCTGGATCGGTGATATCCACGCCGTGGTGGATTTCATATTTTTCTTGCAAACCACGCAAAATCGCAATGGTAGCCTCGACAGAGGGCTCACTCACCAGAATCTTCTGAAAACGGCGCTCCAGTGCGGCATCTTTTTCGATGTACTTGCGGTACTCGTCGAGCGTGGTCGCGCCCACGCAATGCAGTTCGCCCCGGGCCAAAGCGGGTTTGAGCATGTTGCCAGCGTCCATCGCGCCTTCGCCCTTGCCTGCGCCCACCATGGTGTGCAACTCGTCAATGAAAACAATGGTCTGGCCCTCGTCTTTGGCCAATTCATTGAGCACGGTTTTCAGGCGTTCTTCAAACTCGCCACGAAACTTGGCCCCCGCCAGCAAAGCCGCCATGTCCAGCGACAACACCCGCTTGCCTTGCAGGGAGTCTGGCACTTCGCCAGCCACAATGCGCTGGGCCAAGCCTTCCACAATGGCGGTCTTGCCCACACCTGGCTCACCAATGAGCACCGGGTTGTTTTTGGTCCGACGCTGCAAAACCTGAATGGCCCTGCGGATTTCATCATCGCGACCAATCACCGGATCGAGCTTGCCGATGCGGGCACGCTCGGTCAGGTCGATGCAGTATTTTTTAAGGGCTTCGCGTTGCCCTTCGGCATCGGCACTGCCCACGGTCTGCCCACCGCGCACGGCATCGATGGCAGACTCCAGGCTCTTGCGCGAGAGTCCGTTTTCCTTGCACAAGCGCCCGGCTTCGGTTTTGCTGTCTACCAGAGCCAGCAAAAACAATTCGCTGGCAATGAAGGCGTCCCCTCGCTTGATGGACTCCTTTTCAGCCGCTTGCAGCAATTTGACCAAATCGGGGCCCACCTGCACCTGGTCTTGGCCCGTCACTTGCGGCAAGCGGGTCACGGCGGCCTCGAAAGTCTGCAGCAGACCCGGGACCTGAACGCCCGCACGTTGCAACAAGGCTTTGGGCCCCTCATCTTGCTTGAGCATGCTCACCAGCACATGAGCCGGTTCAATATAAGCATGGTCACGGCCCAGCGCCAAAGACTGGGCATCGGCCAAGGCTTCCTGAAATTTGGTGGTTAATTTATCAATGCGCATGAATATTTCTCCAATGTTTCCAAGCTTGGGCCGCTCTTGGAATTTTCAAGCGCAAAGGCACGCCGGGAATTTGCCTAAAATCAAATCATGAACATTCACCAGCTTTCCGTCAGTTACGAAGAACGCCAAGACCGGCTCTTGTTGCGTTTGAACACGCTCGACAAGCAAGAGTTCCGTTTTTGGCTGACACGCCGCATGTGCCTGCGTCTGATACCGGCGATCGACCAATCGGTAGTTCGCCTGGAAGCCAGCCAGCCGGGTGTGGCCGTGCCCGATGCGTCCTCTCAAAAAATGCTCACCGAAATCAAACGGGATGCGTTTTTGCAGAAAGCCGACTTTTCCACCCCGTTCGAGGCCAAAGCCGAACAACGACCTCTGGGCGAAGACCCGCTCTTGATCACCGACGCGCAGCTGAGCCTGCAAACCGGCGGCGGCTTGTTGATCACATTCCAGGAAAAATCGGTGGATGCCGCCATCAAGTCTTGCCAGCTGAACCTGCAAGCGAGCCTGGTGCATGGCTTGGTGCATTTGATCCAGCAAGCCCTGGTCAAGGCCGAATGGGGGTTCACCACAGCCCCCAACGCACTTGAGATGGCCGAACCTGCGGCGCTCATGCCAGAAACGCCACCGCGTTACACGCACTGAGCGCGCCAAGCCTTCAAGCGTTGGTCGATTGAATGCCCCAGCGCGCCAAGGCAGCGTCGTCGGACACGCGGGCATCGACCCAATGGGCCCCTTCGGGGGTTTGCTCTTTCTTCCAGAAAGGCGCTTGGGTCTTGAGGTAGTCCATCAAAAACTCGCATGCCTTGAAACTCTCGCCCCGGTGAGCGGAAGTCACCGCCACCAACACAATCTGATCTGCAGGCAACAAACGCCCCACGCGGTGCACCACGCGTGCACCGTAAAAATCAAAACGCGTGTGCGCTTCATCGATCATGGCCTCGATGGATTTCTCGGTCATGCCCGGGTAATGCTCCAGCTCCATGGCCTGCACTTCGTCTTGTGATTGCCCGGTCAAGGCACGGGTATCGCGCACCGTACCGACAAAACTGCACACGGCCCCCACACGCAGGTCTTGCGCCCGAAGCACATTGATCTCGGCACTCACATCAAAGTCTGCCGTCTGAATCAGCACACGGTTGAACATGTTTTCAGCCCCCTGTCACAGGTGGGAAAAATCCCACCTCGCAGTGATCGGTCAGTCGGGTATCGCCTGAAGCCATCTCCTGGTTGACCGCCACACGTACAGCACGCCCCGGCGACAAAGCTTCTTCGTAGGCCCCGCCCTTGGCCATCAACTCGGCACGCAAAGTGGCCACGTCTGCACAGGCCGTCTCCAGTGTTTCACCCGATACCCCAAGTGTCTCGCGCAAAGAGGCGAAATAACGGATCTGAATTTTCATGACAACCACCCTGCAAAAGGCCAGAAATCGACGACATCGCCATGGGCAATGGTCTTCCCCGCTGGGTTGTCGATCACGCCATCACCCCAAACCACCGAGGTCAAAACCCCCGAGCTCTGATTGGGGAACAGATCCAGCCCCCCCTGGGCATTTCGGCGAGCACGCAAGAACTCGCGGCGCTTATCGGCCTTGGGCAATTCAAAGTGTGCGGGCAACTGCAAGCGCTGCGGCGTGAGGTTTTCAACGCCCTGCAACTTCAAGATCAAGGGCCTGACCAAGAGCAGGAACGTCATGTAGCTGGAAACCGGATTGCCCGGCAAACCCACGAAATGGGCCGCACCGGCTTGTGACTCTCGGCGCACATGCCCATAGGCAAAAGGTTTGCCGGGCTTCATGGCAATTTGCCACAAAGCCAGCGCGCCCAGAGCTTGCACGGCAGGCTTGACATGGTCTTCCTCGCCGACCGACACGCCACCGCTGGTCAAAATCAGGTCATGGTGATCGGCTGCCGTTTTGAGGGCGGCCAATGTCGCGTCGCGGCGGTCGGGCACGATGCCCAGGTCACTGACTTCGCAGCCCAAACGGTGCAGCAAGGCCCGCAGAAAAAACCGGTTGGAGTTGTAAATGGCGCCTGCGGGCATGTCTTGCGGCGCCACATCGCCGGGCATGACCAACTCATCACCGGTCGAGAACAAAGCCACGCGTGGACGCTGAACCACACGCAGTTGGGCCAAGCCAAGGCTGGCAGCCAAACCCAGCTCTGCAGGCCCCAACTTCTGGCCACGGTGCAATGCGGTTTGCCCCAAACGGATGTCTTCGCCACTTTGGCGAATCCACTCACCCACTTGCGGTTGGTGGGTGAAACGCACACGGGGCATTTCACCGTCCGCCACGAGTTCGGCTTGCTCCTGCATCACGATGGCATCGGCCCCAGGCGGCACGGGTGCGCCAGTGAAAATGCGCGCCACTTGACCGGGCTGTAGCGCGTGCCCCTGATGGCCCGCGGCAATGCGTTGCGTCACCAACAACTCGGCGCCAGGCGACAGGTCCGCACAGCGAACGGCGTACCCATCCATGGACGAATTGTCGAATGCAGGCACTTGCAATGAAGACACCACATCTTCGGCCAGAACACGGCCATCGGCGTCGAAGGTGGCAACCCACTCCGAGCCCGTCAATGGCGTGATCTGCTGCAGCAGTGTGGACAGCGCCTCATCCAGAGGCATCAAGGGAGACCGTGGGCCGCTGGACATGGGCGTTCTCAATCGCAGTGCGCTGCGATGTAGGCCTTGATCTGCGCCACATCCGCCTTCATGACCGTGACACGTTTGGGCAATTGCTCAATGCCTTCAAACTGTGCTGGGCGGCTGGGCTCGCGGCCCAAGGCCTCCACCAGGGTCGCTGCAAACTTGATGGGCAAAGCCGTCTCCAGCACGATCATCGGCACCGCCGGATTCAGATGCTCCTTGGCCACTTTGACGCCATCGGCGGTGTGTGTGTCGACCATCACGCCGTACTGAGCAAACACTTGCTGGATGGTTTTCAGGCGATCAGCATGGGTGCTTTTACCGCTCTCAAAGCCATAAAAGCTGGCGGCTTGGGCAAATCGCGGATCGGCCGACAAGTCAAAGAAGCCGTCGCGGCTGAGGCCTTCGCCAAAGATCGCTTGCGTTTGTGCAGCATCACGCCCCAGCAAGTCGAACACGAAGCGCTCGAAGTTGCTGGCTTTAGAGATGTCCATCGACGGGCTCGATGTTTCATGCGTATCGGCCGTGCCTCGCACACGGTAAACACCGGTGCGAAAGAACTCGTCCAGCACATCGTTTTCGTTGGTGGCAACCACCAAACGGTCAATCGGCAACCCCATCATGCGGGCCACATGGCCAGCACAGACATTGCCAAAGTTACCGCTGGGGACCGTGAAGCTGACCTTCTGGTCATTGCCGGTGGTGGCCTGAAAATAGCCCGCGAAATAGTAGACGACTTGGGCCAACAAACGGGCCCAGTTGATCGAGTTGACGGTGCCAATCTTGTACTGGCGCTTGAATGCCAAGTCGTTGGACACGGCCTTGACCAAGTCCTGGCAATCGTCGAACACACCTTGGATGGCGATGTTGTGGATATTCTCGTCAAGCAGGCTGAACATCTGGGCCTGCTGGAACGGGCTCATGCGGCCATGCGGGCTGGTCATGAAGACCCGAACGCCCCTTTTGCCGCGCATGGCGTACTCGGCCGCACTGCCGGTGTCGCCTGAGGTAGCGCCAAAAATATTGAGTTCATCACCGCGGCGGGCCAACTCGTATTCAAACAAGTTGCCCAGCAACTGCATGGCCATGTCCTTGAAGGCCAGTGTCGGGCCGTTGGACAAGGCCTCAAGGTACAGATCGGGCTGGGTGCTGCCTGCGCTTTGCAAAGGCTTGAGCGGCACGATCTGCGCCGTGCCAAAGACTTTTTCTGTATAGGTCTTCTGGCACAAGGCCTTCAGGTCATCTGCCGGAATGTCGTCGATGTACAGCGACAGGATTTCAAACGCCAGCGCGGCATAGCCCTGGCTTTGCCAGACCTGGCGCCAACGCGCCAAAACGGTGGCATCCACATGGGGGTATGACTCGGGCAGGTACAGACCGCCATCGGGCGCCAGACCTTCAAGCAGGATTTCGCAAAAGCGTTTGCGGTCTGTATGGCCGCGGGTGGACAGGTAACGCATCAGTTCAACTCTTCTTTGCGAATACGGACGATCGGGGCCATCACGGTAGGCAAGGCCTGCATCTGGGCCAGCACGTCGTTGAGCGTGCCTTCACGGGTATCGTGCGTGAGAATGATCACATCGGTCTGGTTTTCACCGGCCAGGCTCACCTGGTCGGCTTCGCGCTGCAACACGGCATCGATGCTGATGCCCGCATCGGCCAGCAAACCGGTCAGTTTGGCCAGCACACCGGCTTGATCGGCCACACGCAAACGCAGGTAATAACTGGTCACGACTTCGGCCATGGGCAAGACCTTCAGATCGCTCATGGCACCGGGCTGGAAGGCCAGATGCGGCACGCGATTGAGGGGGTCGGCGGTGTGCAAACGGGTGATGTCCACCAGATCCGCAATCACAGCGCTGGCCGTTGGCTCGGAGCCTGCGCCTTTGCCGTAATACAAAGTGGTGCCCACGGCATCGCCTTGCACCATGACGGCGTTCATGGCGCCTTCGACGTTGGCGATCAAACGCTGGGTTGGCACCAGGCTGGGGTGCACGCGCAGCTCCACACCTTGTGCGGTGCGCTTGGTGATGCCCAAAAGCTTGATGCGGTAGCCCAGTTGCTCGGCGTATTTGATGTCGGCTGCGCCCAGTTGGGTGATGCCTTCGACATAGGCCTTGTCGAACTGAACAGGAATGCCAAAGGCAATCGCGCTCATCAAGGTCACTTTGTGGGCCGCGTCCACACCTTCGATGTCGAAAGTCGGGTCGGCTTCGGCGTAACCCAGGCGCTGCGCTTCCTTGAGCACCACGCCAAAGTCCAAACCCTTGTCACGCATTTCGGACAGGATGAAGTTGGTGGTGCCGTTGATGATGCCCGCCACCCACTGGATGCTGTTGGCCGTGAGGCCTTCGCGCAAGGCCTTGATGATCGGAATGCCACCAGCCACAGCGGCTTCAAACGCCACCATTACGCCCTTGGCCTGGGCGGCCGCGAAGATTTCGGTGCCGTGCACGGCCAACAAGGCCTTGTTGGCCGTGACCACATGCTTGCCTGCAGCAATGGCTTCCAGCACCAGTGCCTTGGCAATGCCGTAACCACCGATCAACTCGATCACGATGTCGATGTCCGGGTTGGCGATCACCTCACGGGCATCGGCCACCACCTTCACGCCAGCCCCGACCACCTCTTGGGCGCGTGCCACATTGAGATCGGCCACCATGGCGATTTCAATGCCACGGCCAGCACGGCGCTGGATTTCTTCCTGGTTGCGCTGGAGCACATTGAAGGTGCCACTGCCCACAGTACCAATGCCCAACAGGCCCACTTTGATCGGTTTCATCGACTTCTCTTCTACAGTTGGACCCGGACATTCCGGGCCATGATTCAAAAAATATCAGGCCACCAGGTGTTCTGTGCCAAAACGTTTGCGCGCACCTTCCAGGAAGCGGGCCACGCGGCCAATCGCCTCGCGCAGATCGTCCACATGCGGCAAAAACACGATGCGGAAATGGTCGGGATCTGGCCAGTTGAAACCCGTGCCCTGCACCAACATCACCTTGGTTTCTTCCAAAAGATGCAGGAAGAAATCCTGATCGTCCTGGATCGGGTAAATCTTCGGATCGAGCTTGGGAAACATGTACAGCGCCGCTTGCGGCTTGACACAGCTGACGCCGGGAATGGCGGTGATCAGTTCATAGGCCAGGTCGCGCTGCTTGCGCAAACGCCCCCCCTCACCCACCAGCTCGTTGATGCTCTGGTGCCCGCCCAAGGCCGTCTGAATGGCCCACTGGCCAGGCACGTTGGCACACAAGCGCATGTTCGAGAGCATGTTCAGGCCCTCGATGTAATCTTTGGCCGCTTTCTTGTCGCCCGAAATCACCATCCAGCCCGCGCGGTAGCCGCAGGAGCGGTAGCTCTTGGACAGGGAATTGAACGTCAAGGTCAGCACATCTTGCGACAAGCTGCCCAAAGGGGTGTGCTTGACACCGTCGTACAAAACCTTGTCGTACACCTCGTCGGCAAAAATCACCAAGCCGTGCTCGCGCGCAATGGCCACAATGCCCAGCAACAACTCGTCGGAATACAAAGCCCCGGTGGGGTTGTTCGGATTGATCACCACAATGCCCTTGGTGCGGGGCGTGACCTTGGCGCGAATGTCTGCCAGATCAGGCATCCAGCCGTTGGCTTCGTCACAGCGGTAATGCACAGGCGTGCCACCCGACAAACTGGCCGCAGCGGTCCACAACGGGTAATCGGGGGACGGCAGCAACAATTCATCGCCATCGTCGAGCAAACCGTTGGTGGCCATGACGATCAATTCGCTGGCGCCGTTGCCCAGGTAAATGTCGTCCAACGTGACCCCCAGAATGCCCTGCTTCTGGGTTTCATGCATCACCGCCTTGCGCGCCGCAAAGATGCCTTTGCTGTCAGAGTACCCGGCCGAGTTGGGCAGGTTGCGGATCATGTCCTGCTGGATTTCTTCGGGCGCGTCAAAACCAAAAACCGCCAGATTTCCGATGTTCAGTTTGATGATCTTGTGTCCGTCCTCTTCCATCTGACGGGCGCGGTCCATGATGGGGCCACGGATGTCATAACAGACGTTGGCGAGCTTGGCGGATTTCTGAATAGGCTTCAAAGTGCCTCCAAAGGCGGTTGCAGTGAGGGA
>Ga0228702_1001441_pt1 | contig 15180 bp, 12 predicted proteins | sample McNCre217_Aug_MG_2_FD_178018 | JGI IMG/M metagenome (GOLD analysis project Ga0228702, IMG submission 178018) | Freshwater microbial communities from McNutts Creek, Athens, Georgia, United States - 20-17_Aug_MG | ecosystem: Environmental > Aquatic > Freshwater > Creek | place: USA: Georgia... | reverse complement strand
TGCCCGCAGTTCGTCATCGCCTTTTACGCGGTCATGCGCGTGGGCGCAGCGGTGGTGCCGGTCAACCCCATGAGCACCTTGCCCGAGGTCAGCTACTACGCCGACAACAGCGGGGCCAAGCTGGCCGTGGTGGCACAAGACCTGTTGCCGCAGGTGCAGCCCCTGATCGGACAGCCGGGCAGCACGCTCACAGCCGCGCTGGTGCATGCCTACACCGAAGGCGTGCCGGACAGTGGCCTCGCGGCCTTGCCCGAGGCCATGCGTTTTGCGGCCCGTCCGTTCGACGAGTCCTGCCTGCACACCTTTGCCCAGGCTGCGGCATTTGCCGAACCCGTGCGCGATGTGGGTTGCACAGCCGATGACCTGGCGGTGCTGCCCTACACCTCGGGCACCACCGGGCACCCCAAAGGCTGCTGTCACAGTCACACCTCGGTGCTGGCGTCCAACATCGCCTCGCAGGTCTGGCGCGGCCTGCATGCCGATGCGGTGTTCTTGTGTGTGGCCCCTTTGTTCCACATGCTGGGCATGCAAAACGGCATGAACATGCCGCTCACGCTGGGCGGCACCATCGTCATGATGCCGCGCTGGGACGCTGCACGCGCTGTGGACCTGGTCGAGCGTTACCGCGTGACCGTCTGGACCGCGCCGCCCGCCATGGTGATCGACTTCTTCGCCCAGTCCAGCGCGCAGACGCGTGACCTGTCGAGTCTGGCCCTCTTGTCGGGCGGTGGCGCGGCCATGCCCGAGGCGGTGTCCAAAATGCTGTTTGAGCAATTCGGGCTGTCTTACAACGAGGCCTATGGCCTGTCGGAAACGGCCGCTTTCTTGCACGCCAACCCCTCGGCACGCGGCAAGCGCCAGTGCCTGGGCATGCCCACGCAGGGGGTGGATTCGCGCATCGTTGATCCCGAAACCTTGCAAGAGTTGCCGCAGGGCGAAGTGGGCGAGCTGGTCACGCGGGGCGCGCAGGTCATGCGTGGCTACTGGCGCAACCCGCAGGCCGACCAGGACGCATTCATCACCTTGCATGGCGAGCGTTACTTCCGCACGGGCGATCTGGCCAGCGTGGACGAAGATGGTTATTTCTTCATGCGCGACCGCCTCAAGCGCATGGTCAATGTCTCGGGCTTCAAGGTCTGGCCTGCCGAGGTGGAAAACACCATGTACGAACACCCGGCGGTGCACGAGGCTTGCATCATCGCCGTGCCCGACACCAAGCGCGGCGAAAACGTGATGGCCCTGCTGGTGCTCAAGCCCGCCTTCAAGGGGCAGGTCAGCGAGCAGGACATCATCGACTGGAGCCGTGAGCGCATGGCCGTTTACAAGACCCCGCGCATCGTGCGCTTCATGGACAGCCTGCCCAAATCGGGCACCGGCAAGATCCTCTGGCGTCAGCTGCAGGAGCAAGAGCGCCTGGCCATAGCCCCATCTTGTTGATGCAGCGTCATGATTTTTGAAAGGCTGGGACGAATGTCCCTTATTCCTTGTAGGTCGGTGGCTTCAGCCCCGACATGCAGGCCGAGCCGAAGCCAGCTGTGTCGGACCTGAAGGTACCGACCTACAAAAGATAGACAGCAGGCCTTCAGTTGAAGACTGCACAGGGCTGAATTAACAGGAGACCCCATGAGCATTCCCTTGAGTTTCAAAGACCAGTCGGTGTTTGTCGCTGGCGGCAGCAGCGGCATCAACCTGGGCATTGCCACCGCATTCGCCAAGGCCGGTGCCAAGGTGGCGATTGCCAGCCGCAACGCCGAGCGCGTGGCCCAGGCCGTTGAGCAGTTGCGCCAACACGGCACGCAGGTCGAAGGCTACAGCGCCGATGTGCGTGACGCCGCGGGCATTGCTGCCGCGCTGCAGCAGGCGCGCGACGCCATTGGCCCGTTTGACGTGCTGGTGTCGGGCGCGGCGGGCAATTTTCTGGCGCCCGCTTTGGGCATGTCGGCCAACGGCTTCAAGACCGTGGTCGACATTGACCTGAACGGCACCTTCCACGTGCTGCGTGCGGGCTTCGAGCATTTGCGCCGCCCGGGTGCCTGCGTGCTCAACATCTCGGCGCCGCAGGCCTTCAACCCCACCAAGTTCCAGGCCCATGTGTGCGCGGCCAAGGCCGGTGTGGACATGCTCACGCGGGTGCTGGCCATGGAGTGGGGCCCTGAGGGCGTGCGCGTGAACTCCATCGTGCCCGGCCCGATCGGTGACACCGAAGGCATCCGCCGCCTGGCCCCCAACCCCGAAGCCTTGCAGCGCATGACCGCATCCGTGCCTTTGCAGCGCATGGGCCGCGTCGAAGAGATCGCCGACATGGCCTTGTTTTTAGCGTCGCCCCACGCCGCCTTTGTCACCGGCGCCATCATGGCGGTGGACGGTGGCAGTTCTCTGGCCGGTGGCCGGGATTATTCAGGAGCAATTTCATGAGCCCCCACGTTCCTCACTTCGTGTATCCACTGCCCCCCGAGGGGGCCTTGTCCTCCTTGGGGCGGCCCTGCGGAGGCCAAGCATGACCACCCCCTCTTTGCTGCAATTCGAGGTGGCCGATCAGGTCGCCACCATCACCCTCAACAGCCCGACCAAGCGCAATGCACTCGAGCCTGCCATGCGCGATGAACTCGCGGCGGCCTTGCGTCAGATTCAGCAAGACAAGTCCATCCGCGCCGTGGTCCTCACCGGTGCGGGCGGGCATTTCTGTTCGGGCGGTGACCTCAAGAACATCGCCGCCGCCAACCTGGACAACGGGGGCTGGCTCAGCCGCATGCAAACCCTGCACGAGTGGGTGCAGCTCTTGCTGACGCTGGACCGCCCGGTGATCGCCGCCGTCGACGGCGCCGCTGCTGGTGCGGGTTTCAGCCTGGCCCTGGCCGCCGACTTTGTGCTCGCCACGCCTCGCGCCTGGTTCAACATGTCCTTCCTCAAGGTCGGGCTGGTGCCCGATGTGGGCGCGTTCTACACCTTGCCCCGCGTGGTGGGTGTGCAGCGCGCCAAAGAGATCATGCTGTCGGCCCGCGACATCGATGCCCAGGAGGCCTTGCGTCTGGGCATCGCGATGGAACTGCACGCGCCTGAGGAACTGTTGCCCCGTGCACAGGCCATGGCCCGCAGTTTTGTGGGCGCGTCGCCTGCGGCCGTGTCGCTGGTCAAGCGCAGCCTGGGCAATGCCTTGGGTGGTGGCCTGCAAGACATGCTCACCGCCGAGGCGCAAGCCCAGGCGCTGGCGGCTGGCACGGCCGAGCACCGCGAAGCCGTGGGCCGCTTTTTGAACAAGCAACCACCTTTGTTCGCCTGGCCCGCGCAGGACAAGGTGTGACAAAACCTCTGGCTGGGCTTTTTGTAGGTCGGTTGCTTCAGCCCCGACATGAACTTGTGCCGAGCCCACACATGTCGGCAGCTTGAGCTCCGACATGTTGGCAGCAGCACAAAACATCGACCACCAACCCAAAGGCTTCGCGTTTCGTGAACCAAAACCAAGGGCAATCCCTGACTTCTGGAATCCAGAACCCCCGGTTCAGCATTCGCAGATTGTCCAGAATCACCGAAGCCCGCAAGATACATCAACCCCAAAGGTGACGCTGGCCGTTGCAGGCCCTCACCCTCGCATCCACAGGAGCAACACATGAGCAGTACAGGTTTGGTCAAAGACAAAGTGGTGGTCGTCACCGGCGCAGGCGGCGGCATCGGCCGCGACATCGCGCTGGCCATGGCGCGCGAAGGCGCCAAGGTGGTGGTCAACGACATTGGCGCTTCCGTCTCGGGCGAAGGCCAGGACGCCGGTCCCGCGCAGAAGGTGGTCAACGAGATCGTGGCGCTGGGCGGTCAGGCCGCCGCCAACACCGACAGCGTGTCGGACGCCGCAGGCGCGGGCCGCATCATCCAGACCGCGCTCGACAGCTTTGGCCGCATCGACGTGGTGGTCAACAACGCGGGCATTCTGCGTGACCGCTTCTTCCACAAGATGAGCGTGGACGAATGGGACGCCGTGCTCAAGGTCCACCTGTACGGCGCCTACTACGTCAGCCGCGCCGCCGCCACCCATTTCAAGGAGCAGGAAAGCGGCAACTACATCCACATGACCTCCACCTCCGGGTTGGTGGGCAACTTCGGCCAGGCCAACTACTCGGCGGCCAAGCTGGGCGTGACCGCGCTGTCCAAATCGATCGCGCTGGACATGCAAAAGTTCAATGTGCGCTCCAACTGCATCTCGCCCTTTGCCTGGAGCCGCATGATCGGTTCGATCCCGACCGAGACGCCCGAAGAGCAGGCCCGCGTCGAGCGCATCAAGCAGATGACGCCCGCCAAGATCGCGCCCATGGCCGTGGCCCTGGCCAGCGACGCCTCGGCCCATGTGAACGGCCAGATTTTTGCCGTGCGCAACAACGAAATCTTTTTGATGAGCCAGCCGCGCCCCGTGCGTTCGGTGCACCGTGGCGAAGGCTGGACGCCGCAGACCGTGCTCGACCACGCCATGCCCGCGCTCAAGTCCAGTTTCTTTGACCTGGAGCGCTCGGGCGACGTGTTCAGCTGGGACCCCATCTGATCGCAGGAAAAACAGCCATGAGTGATGCCAACCCGATGGGCGTGCAGGCCCGCCACCAGACCGAATTGGCCGCAGGCCGTTTCCTGATCCAGCAGTGCGACGACTGCGGTCAGCACATTTACTTTCCCCGCGAGGTTTGCCCGCACTGCGGCAGCGGTGCGGTGCAGTTCGTCACGCCCAGCGGCCTGGGCACGGTGTATTCCGTCACCACGGTGCGCCGCAAGCCCGACGCGGGCGGCGACTACAACGTGTGCCTGATCGATCTGGACGAAGGCGTGCGCCTGATGAGCCGGGTCGAGATCAGCCCGGCAGATGCCGTGCAGGTTGGCCAGCGCGTGCAAGCCCGCGTGGTGCTTGAAAAAGACCAGGGCGTGGTGGTGTTCGATCCGGTCAGCACGCCAGCCACCGCCGCCAAGCCGGTGCCCCGTGGCCCGGCCGCGTCCACTGCGGTGCACACCTCCACGGGCCTCAAAGCCTTGCGCGGCAGCGCCGTCATTGCGGGCGTGGCCACCTTTGGCTGCGGCGAGGCCACCGGCTTCACCGAGATGGAAGTGCTGGCCCGCGCTGCGCGTGCGGCCGTGGCCGATGCCGGTTTGAAGATGAGCGACATCGACGGTCTGTGCACCGCCAGCGTGCTCTCGACCATGTGGCCCATGCCGGTGACTGAATATCTGGGCATCAACCCGCGTTACACCAACGGCACCATGGTGGGCGGCTCCAGCTTTGTGGCGCACCTGCTGCCCGCGATGATGGCTTTGCAGTCGGGCCAGTGCAACGCGGTGTTGGTCTGCTACGGCAGCACGCAGCGCACCTCGACCTTTGGCCGCGCCGAGATCGCGCAGGCGCGCCGCGTGATGGACCCGCAGCCTTACGAAACCCCCTATGCCCCGATGCAGCCGCTCAGCGCCTACGCGCTGGCCACGCGCAGGCACATGCACGAGTTTGGCACCACGCGCCGCCAGCTGGCCGAAGTGGCCGTGGCCGCACGCCAGTGGGCGCAGCGCAACCCCGAAGCCTTCATGCGCGATCCGCTGTCGATTGACGATGTGCTCAAGGCCCGCATGGTCTCAGACCCTTTGTCGGTGCGCGACTGCTGCCTGGTGACGGACGGTGGCGGCGCCTTTGTGCTGGTGCGCGCCGACCGTGCGCGGGACCTGCCGCAAAAACCGGTCTACGTGCTGGGCAACGCCACCGCCAACTGGAACCGTCAAATCTCGTCCATGCACGACCTCACCGTGACGGCTGCCAGCCAGTCGGGCCGCGAGGCTTTTGCCATGGCGGGTTTGAAGCCGAGCGACATGGACGTGGTGCAGCTGTACGACGCCTTCACCATCAACACCCTGCTGTTTCTGGAAGACCTGGGCTTTTGCAAAAAAGGCGAAGGCGGTGCCTTTGTCGAAGGCGGCGCGATCGCGCCCGGTGGCCGCCTGGCGGTCAACACCAACGGTGGCGGCCTGTCGTGCACGCACCCGGGCATGTACGGCATCTTCACGCTGATCGAAGCCGTTCGCCAGTTGCGCGGCGAGGGCGGTGACCGCCAGGTGCAGGGTGTCAAAACCGCGCTGGCCCACGGCAACGGCGGCACGCTCTCCAGCCAGTCCACCGCCATCCTTGGCCTCGAAGAGGTGCTCTGAACGCCATGAACACACTGCTGGCCCAGCCCTTTGGCACCTTGCCCGCCATGCTGGCGCACCACGCGGTGACGCGGGGTGAGCATCCTGCGCTGGTGCTGGATGGGCAGGTGCTGACTTACGCCCAACTGCACACGCGTGTGCAGCAAGTGGCCGGGGCCTTGCAGCGTGACGGTTTGCGTCCGGGGCAAGCCATCGCCATCTGCGCGGCCACCTCGCTGGCCTATGTCTGCACCTTTCTGGGTGCGGTGCAGGCCGGTGTCACGGTGGCCCCACTGCCCCCCACGGCCACACCTGCGCAGTTGCAGGCGCTCAGTGCCAACGCCGGTGCGGTGGCGGTGTTTGTCGATGCCGACACCGCCGCGCATTGGGCCGATGCACCCGTGCGCCGCGTGCCGCTGGATACACCCGCCTGGACCGACTGGCTGCAGGGCGCGCCGCAGCCTGAGCCGGTGACGCGCCAGCCCAGCGAGCCTTTCAACCTCATTTATTCCTCGGGCACCACTGGCATGCCCAAAGGCATCGTGCAGTCCTGCGGCATGCGCTGGGCGCAACTGCAGCGCTCGCCCGCCAATGGCTTTGGCCCGGAGGCGCTCACGCTGCTGGCCATTCCGCTGTATTCCAACCTCACGCTCACCTACCTGTTTGGCGCCATCGGCCTGGGCGGCACGGTGGTGTTGATGGGCAAGTTCGACGCGGGCCGCTACCTGGCGCTGGCCGCGCAGCACCGCGCCACACATTCGGTGCTGGTGCCGGTGCAGTTCCGCCGCCTGATGGACCACCCCGACTTTGAGCGCACCGACCTGTCCACCTTGCGCCGCCGCTTTTGCGCAGGCGCGCCCTTTGTGCCCGAACTCAAGGCCGAGGTGCTGCGCCGCTGGCCCGGCGAGCTGACCGAGTACTACGGCCTGACCGAAGGCGGTGGCCGCACCGAGCTGCAGGCGCACCTGCACCCGGACAAGCTGCACACCGTGGGCCGCGTGAGCGCGGGCAACGACATCCGCCTGATCGACGAAGACGGGCACGAGCTGCCACCCGATGCCATGGGCGAGATCGTCGGCCACTCGGCCACCATGATGAACGGCTACCACGGCCTGCCCGAAGCCACCCGCGAAGCCGAATGGTTCGACGCCAGCGGCAAGCGCTTCATCCGCACCGGCGACATGGGCCGCTTCGATGCCGATGGCTTTCTGGTGCTGATGGACCGGCGCAAGGACATGCTGATCTCTGGCGGCCTCAATGTTTACCCCAGTGACCTCGAAGAGGTCTTGCGCCAGCATCCGCAAGTGGCCGATGTGGCGGTGGTGGGCGTGGCCTCGCAGCGTTGGGGCGAAACCCCGGTGGCCTTTGTGGTGCCTGTGGCCGGTGCCGCAGACAGCGAAGACACCGTTTGCGCCTGGGCCAATGCGCGCCTGGGCAAAGCCCAGCGGCTGGCCTGCGTGCAGTTCACCGACACCTTGCCGCGCAGCGAAGTGGGCAAGGTGCTCAAGCGCCAGTTGCGCGAGCAGCTGCAGCGCGCAGTGCCCTGAAATTTTTGACACGAGAAGAACCGACATGATCCGAGACCCAGAAACCTTTGAAGCCCTGCTCGATTCGGTGCGCCGCTTTGTGCGCGAGCGCCTGGTGCCTGCCGAAAACCAGGTGGCCGAGACCGACGAAATCCCCGAAGACATCGTGCAGGAGATGCGCGAGATGGGCCTGTTTGGCCTGACGATTCCCGAAGCCTATGGCGGCCTGGAGCTGACCATGGAAGAAGAGGCCCGCCTGCTGTTCGAGCTGTGCAAGACCTCGCCCGCTTTCCGCTCGGTGATCGGCACCACGGTGGGCATTGGCTCGCAGGGCATCCTGATGGACGGCACCGAAGAGCAAAAATCCTATTACCTGCCCAAGCTGGCCACGGGCGAGTTGTCGGCCTCGTTTGCCTTGACCGAACCCGATGTGGGCTCGGACGCGGCCTCGCTGCGCACCACCGCCATCAAGGATGGTGACCACTACATCGTCAACGGCACCAAGCGCTACATCACCAACGCGCCGCACTCCAAGATCTTCACGCTGATGGCACGCACCAACCCGGCTGACAAGGGCGCGGGCGGTGTGTCGGCCTTCATCGTCGATGCCCAAACACCGGGCATCACCCTGGGCAAGATCGACCAGAAGATGGGCCAGAAAGGTGCCCACACCTGCGACGTGATTTTTGACAACGTGCGCGTGCCCGCAGCCAACATCATTGGCGGCCCCGGCCAGGAGGGCAAGGGCTTCAAGACCGCCATGAAGGTGCTCGAAAAAGGCCGCATCCACGTGGCCGCCGTGTGCGTGGGTGTGGCCCAGCGCATCCTGGACGACGCGCTGCGCTATGCGGTCGAGCGCAAGCAGTTCGGCCAGCCGATTGCCGACTTTCAACTGGTGCAGGCCATGCTGGCCGACAGCAAGGCCGAGCTGTACGCCGCCGAGTGCATGACGATCGACGCCGCCCGCAAGCGCGACGAAGGCCGCAACGTCACCACCGAAGCTTCGTGCAGCAAGATGTTCGCGTCCGAGATGTGTGGCCGCGTGGCCGACCGTGCGGTGCAAATCTTGGGCGGTGCGGGCTATCTGTCCGAATACGGCATCGAGCGCTTTTACCGCGATGTGCGCCTGTTCCGTCTGTACGAGGGCACCACGCAAATTCAGCAAATCATCATTGCGCGCAACATGGCGCGTGAGGCGCGGGCCTGAGCGGCGCACGCGGGCATTCCCAATCACACCAGGAGACACACCATGACCCACTTCAACCGCCGCGACACCTTGGCCACATTGGCGGCCATGGCCCTGATGGGCGCAGGCACTGCACAAGCGCAGGCGCCTTACCCCAGCCAGCCCATCAAGTTCATCGTGCCCTACCCAGCCGGTGGTGCCACCGACGCGCTGGCCCGCATGGTCGCGCAGAAGCTGCAAGACAGCTGGCAGCAAAGCGTGGTGGTTGAAAACAAGCCCGGCGCAGGCGGCACCATCGGGGCCAACCTGGTGGCCAAAGGCCCGGCAGATGGCCACAGTGTGCTGTTCACCATCGTGGCTTTGCTCCAGCAAATCTCGCTGATGAAGTTGCCCTACGACCCGATCAAGGACTTTGCGCCCATCAGCCGCGTGGCGGTCAGCCCCAGCGTGTTCGCGGCCAGCGCCAGTTTGCCCATCAACAACCTGGCCGAGCTGGTCAAGCTGGTCAAGGCCAACCCCGGCAAGTACAGCTACGGCACCTACGGCCCGGGCACTTCGGCGCACTTGCAAGGCGAGTTGCTCAACATGCAGACCGGCATGGATTTGCTGCACGTGCCTTACCAGGGTGCGGCGCCTCTGGTCACGGCCATGCTCGGCGGTCAGTTGTCCACGGCGTTTCTGGACGCGGGCTCCTCGCGCCAGCACTTTCCCAAGTTCAAGCTGCTGGGCGTGACCGGCACCGAGCGCCTGTCGTGGTTGCCCAATGTGCCCACGCTCAAAGAGCAAGGCCTGAACTCGTACGAGCCCATGGGCTGGTTTGGCCTGTTCCTGCCTGTGGCCACGCCCAAGCCGGTGGTGGACAAGTTCTCGACCGAGATCCAGCGCATCCTGAAGCTGCCCGATGTGCGCGAAAAAATCGAAGCGATGGGTTTGATTCCCGGGGCCGACACGCAAGAGAACTTTGCTAAAGTCATCAAGGCCGATGCCGAGATTTATTCGCGCATCGTGCGTGATGCCAAGATCACCCTGAATTGATCGCAGCATGAAAACACGCGTCACCGAAGCGCTGGGCATCCGCTACCCCATCATCCAGGGCGGCATGCAGTGGGTGGGCAAGGCCGAGCTGGTCTCGGCCGTGTCCAACGCAGGCGGTCTGGGTGTGCTGACTGCACTGACCCAAGCCACACCCGATGCGCTGGCGGCCGAGATCGCCCGCACCCGCACGCTGACCGACCGGCCGTTTGGCGTCAACCTGACCATCTTGCCGACGGTGACGCCGCCGCCTTACAGCGAGTACCTGCAGGCCATCATCGACGGCGGTGTGAAGATCGTGGAGACTGCAGGCAACAGCCCCAAGGACTTCATCGCCCGCATGAAAGACGCGGGCATCACCATCGTGCACAAATGCACCTCGGTGCGCCACGCACTCTCGGCCGAGCGCAATGGCGTGGACATGATCAGCATTGACGGCTTTGAGTGTGCAGGCCACCCGGGCGAAGACGATGTACCCGGCCTGGTGCTGATCCCGCTGGCGGTGCGCGCCCTGAAGGTGCCGGTGATCGCGTCTGGCGGCATTGCCGATGGCCGTGGCCTGGCTGCTGCTTTGGCGCTGGGCGCCGAAGGCGTCAACATGGGCACGCGTTTTTTGGTCACGCAAGAAGCGCCGGTGCACGACAACATCAAGCAGGCGCTGGTGGGCGCGACAGAGCGCGACACGAAGCTGATGTTCCGGACGATGCGCAACACCACCCGGGCCTGGAGCAACGCGATTTCGCAAGAGGTGGTGGCCACCGAAAACCGCGAAGGCGGCTGCACCTTTGAAGACATCCGCCACCTGGTGGCCGGGCAGCGCGGCAACCGTGCGCTGCAGTCGGGCGATGTGGATGGTGGCGTGGTGGCCGCAGGGCAGGTGATTGGCCTGGTCGACGACGTGCCCACCTGCGCCCAATTGTTGGAACGCATGGTGGCCGAGTGCCGCCAGCAACTGGCGCAGGCCACACGCTGGGCCGCGCCCTGAACAAGCAAAGCACGATGACTGAAACGACCGACACCTCCAACCTCTACGACAAGGTGCATTTCGCCAAGCTGATCGGCTTGCGCCGCGAGTTCGCCGAAGCCGGCGTCTCGCGCATGGTGCTCGACACCCGCCTGGAGCTGTGCAACAACTTCGAGAACACCCACGGCGGCGTGATCATGACCATGCTGGACATGGCCATGTCGAGTGCTGCGCTGTCCAAGGCCGACTTCAAGAAAGCGGTCATCACGGTGGACATGTCCACGCATTTCCTCAGCCCCGGCAAGGGGCGGCTGGTGGCCCATGGCCGTGCTGTGGGCGGTGGCAAGAGCATCTGTTTTTGCGAAGCCCACATCGAAGACGCCGCCGGTCGCACCGTGGCGCGGGCGATGGGCGCTTTCAAGTACGTCGACCCGCGCTGAACACATTGCACTGAACAACACCAGGAGACAAGCCATGACATCGACACACCGTTTCTTCAGCCGCCGTGCCTGCTTGCTGGCCGCCGCCGCACTGGCCTGCCAGACAGGCAGCAGCTGGGCGCAAAGCCAGCCGACAGGCCAGACCGTCAAGCTCATCGTGGGCTACGCCGCAGGCGGCCCAGTCGATGCGGCAGCGCGTGTGTTTGCCCCGGTGTTCAGCCGCGAGCTGGGGCAGCCGGTGATTGTGGAAAACCGCTTGGGCGCAGGCGGTGCGGTGGCGGGCAACTCGGTGGTCAAGGCACAGCCCAACGGGCAAGAGATTTATTTCGCGGCCAGCCCCACCATGACCATCAGCCCGCATGTGCTGAAAGCAATGACCTTTGACCCGCTCAAGGACCTGACGCCGCTGGCGCCCATCCTGAGCTACGCCAATGTGCTGGTGATCAACCAGAACCAGCCCTTCAAGACCTTGCCCGAGCTGGTGGCGCACGCCAAGGCCAACCCGGGCCAGCTGGCCTACGGCTCGGCCGGCATGGGTGCCTCGAACCACCTGAGCGGCGAGCTGTTCGCACGCCGTGCGGGCATCAGCATGACCCATGTGCCCTACAAGGGCAACGCCCCGGCCATGACCGATGTGATGGGCGGGCAGATCCAGATGATGTTTGACATCGTGGGCGGCGCCAAGTCCTACATCGACGGCGGCAAGGTGCGTGCGCTGGCCGTCACCTCCAAAGAGCGCAACCCGGCCTACCCCCAGTTGCCCAGCATGTCCGAGCTGGGCATCCGCGACTACGACATCGGTGGCTGGTACGGCCTGTACGGCCCGCTGGGCATGGGCGCTGATGTGAGCCAGCGGATTGCGGCTGCCACGGGCCGCGCCTTGCAGGACGCCGAGCTGCGCAAGCGCTGGATCGACCAGGGCTACGTGATCTGGAACGCCAAAGCCAGCGACCTGGCCGAGCGCATGCGCCGCGAGCACGCGCTGTGGGCCGAAGTGACCAAGGGCATGGCCTTCGAATAAATCATGTCTTCCATCCACACCCGCATCCACCACCTCTTTGACGAGCGCGCCGCGCAGGCGCCCGATCACCCTTTTCTTTTTCTGAAAGACGGGGTGATGACCCTGGGCCAGTTGGCCGAGCAGGTGAACCTGCTTGAAACCGAGCTGCGCGAAGCCGGGGTGCGTGTGGGCGACCGTGTGCTGGTGGCCGCAGAAAACTGCCCCGAGCATGTGGCCCTGGTGCTGGCCTGCAGCCGCGTGGGGGCCTGGGCTTGCGGCGTGAATGCCCGCATGACCGCCTCTGAGCTGGCGGCCTTTGCCGCCAAAGCCGACGCCCGTCTTTTGTATTTCACCGTGGGCGTGTCCGAAGCCGCACGCCAGCACGCGGCGCACCACGACACCCGCGCCAGCGTGTTGCCCGCGCTGCGGCACACCCGGGCCGACCCGCAAGCCACGGCGCAGACGGGCGACCTGGCCGAGCGCGTGGCCGCGATCATCTTCACCTCGGGCACCACTGGCCAGCCCAAGGGTGTCATGCTCACGCACGCGGGGTTGCTGCAGTTCGGCAAGGTGTCGGCCCAGTCGCGCCAGCTGGTGCCCACGGACCGCTCGTATGCCTATCTGCCGATGACCCACATCTTTGGTTTGGGCACGGTCCTGATGGCTTCGCTGCACGCAGGCGCGGGCCTGCTCATGCGCAGCCAGTTCGATCCGGCCGATGTGTTCGAGGCGCTGGCTCACCAGGGCCTGACGCAGCTGCAAGGCCCGCCCGCCATGTTCACCCGCCTGCTGGCCTGGCTTGACAGCCAGGGCATCGATCATCCCGCAGCGCCTGACTTGCGTTACGTCTACACCGGTGCTGCGCCGCTGGACCTGAGCGTCAAGAAAGCCATTGAGGCGCGCTTTGGCCAGCCCCTGCACCACGGCTACGGCTTGTCGGAATACGCTGGTGCCCTGACCTTGTGCCGCCGGGGCGAATGGCGCGACGACACCAGCGCCGGTTACCTGGTCGAGGGGGCCGAGCTGCGCATCGTTGGCCCCAATGGACAAGACCTGCCCGCAGGCGAAACCGGTGAAATCTGGATGCGTGGCGTGGGCCTGATGCCCGGCTATTTCCGCGACCCCGACATCACCGACCAGGTCATGAAGCCCGGCGGCTGGTACGCCAGCGGCGACCTGGGCCGACAAGAGGCCGATGGCGCTTTGCAGGTGGTGGGGCGCTTGAAGGAAATGATCATCCGCTCCGGCTTCAATGTTTACCCTGGCGAGGTTGAAGCTGTTTTTCTGGCCTGGCCCGGTGTGCAAAAAGCGGCGGTGGCCGGACGCAAGACCAGCGACGGCAACGAAGACATCCTGGCCTTCATCGAGGCCAAGGCGGGTGCGCAGATCGACCTGGACGCCCTCAAGGCCCATGCCCACGAACACCTGTCGCCCTACAAACGCCCCTCGGTGGTCACGCTGGTCAGCGAGATGCCCATGACGCTGAGTGGCAAGGTGCTCAAGCGCGAGTTGGTCGAAAAGTACGCACAGGGCACTGAATCAGGCTCATGAGGATTGCTCCGACTTTTTCTTGTAGGAGCGGCGCCCCCGCCGCGATTTGCATCCACAGAGCGCAAGCATCGCCCCGAGGGCGGGGCTCCTACAAAGCGATGCCCCCTTTGTGCTCGCCAAAGATGGTCTTTCACAAAGACAGACAAGCGCACCCCTCGAACTCGGCGAAGATACGTCCATGAACACGCCCACGAACATGACCACCCTTGACGCCGCCCAGGTGGCGCACTTGCGCAGCTGGGAAGGCCGCAGCGAAACGCTGGACGACGAGATCAGCGCCGCCCCCCTGCGCGGCCAGAGTGCGCTGCTCGACCGCGACGACGCCCGGCAAACCACAGGCAGCGACGTGCCGCCGCTGTGGCACTGGTTGTACTTTTTGCCGCAGGCGCGGCAAAGCCAGATCGGGCCCGATGGTCATCCTTTGCGCGGGGGCTTTTTGCCACCCGTGCCGCTGCCGCGCCGCATGTGGGCCGGTGGCCGCCTGCAGTGGCAGACCGACAACCCGCTGCGCGTGGGCGACGCGGCGCAAAAGCATTCGCGCATCGCTTCGGTCAAGCACAAGGCGGGCCGCACCGGTGACCTGCTGTTTGTCGAAGTTGAGCACGCCTTCCACAACGCCCATGGCCTGTGCCTGACCGAGACGCACGACATCGTCTACCGCGCAGCCGCTGTGCCCGGCGCGCCCGAAGTGCCGCCCACCGCAGCCGAGACCGGCGCGCCCTGGCAGCGCGAGTTCGTGCCCGATCCGGTGTCGCTGTTCCGCTACTCGGCACTCACCTTCAACGGCCACCGCATCCATTACGACCGCAGCTACGTCACGCAAGAGGAGGGCTACCCCGGCCTCATCGTGCACGGCCCGCTGATCGCCACTTTGCTGGTGGACCTGGTGCGCAGGCAAGTGCCCGAGGCCCGCGTGGCTTCGTTCCAGTTCCGCGCCGTGCGCCCCACCTTTGACCTGCACCCTTTCCGCCTGAATGGACGTCCTTCGGCCGATGGCAAAACCATCGAGCTGTGGGCCTGCGACCACGAAGGCTGGCTCACCATGCAGGCGCAAGCGACCTTGGCCTGACACTTTTCACCGATACAAAAAACCATGCACACCACACCCGACCAATACCAGGACATCCGCGATGCTGTGCGCGATCTGTGCGCCCAGTTCCCCGACGAATACCACCGCAAGGTCGACGAAGCGCGAGGCTACCCGGAAGAGTTTGTTGACGCGCTCACCAAGGCGGGCTGGATGGCTGCGCTGATTCCGCAGGAATACGGCGGCTCGGGCCTGAGCATGGCCGAGGCCTCGGTCATCATGGAAGAGATCAACCGCTCGGGCGGCAACTCCG
>Ga0228702_1001434_pt1 | contig 15219 bp, 15 predicted proteins | sample McNCre217_Aug_MG_2_FD_178018 | JGI IMG/M metagenome (GOLD analysis project Ga0228702, IMG submission 178018) | Freshwater microbial communities from McNutts Creek, Athens, Georgia, United States - 20-17_Aug_MG | ecosystem: Environmental > Aquatic > Freshwater > Creek | place: USA: Georgia... | reverse complement strand
CTGGAGCCTGGGCGGCGATAGCGCCACAGCGCAGGTAGTCGCCGTAGCTGAAGCCACCAGGAAGAACAACTGCGTCAACCTTGTGAAGGTTCGCATCTGCGTGCCATAGCGGCACGACTTCGGCACCGGCAATACGAACCGCGCGAGCTGCGTCGCGGTCGTCCAGGGTGCCCGGGAAGGTTACAACACCAATCTTCATGAGGCTAGGTCCTAGTCCTCTACGTGGATGTTGACTACGTCTTCGATGACGCCGTTGCTTAGGAAGCTCTCGGCAATCTTTGCAGCCTGTGCGAGGTCTGCCTCGGTTGGGGTGCTGGCTACGTGAAGTTCGATTCGCTTACCGATTCGAACGTTCGAGATGTTTGCGTTGCCCTGGCGGTGCAGTGCGTTTGCAACTGCCTTACCCTGTGGGTCAAGTAGGTCAGCCTTTGGCATTACCTCAACGATGATTTTTGGCACAGATGGCTCCCGATTATTGGGCCCGAAAGCGGGCGATGGTGCGCTCAGCAACAGCGGCGAACCCTTCTATTTTAGCGGGCGTGCCGGGGAGTTTGGCCAGGTTCTGGCGCTAAGTTTGGGCGGTTATGCCTTGATTTGGTCGCGCTTACTTAGGGCTAGATAACTTACGCTCGCGAGAATGGCCACAAGGAAGATGATGCTGGTTCCGGTTGTGCCAATTCCGAGCCCGCCATCCTTCGGTGCTTGGGCCAAAAGGTCGCCGATGCTTGCACCCAGCGGACGGGTGAGGATGTAGGCAGTCCAGAACGCGGCAATCTCACCGAGCACGCGGGTCTTCCACAGGATGCCGACGAGTGCAATCGCGGCTCCGAAGATTACCGCGGACACTGCGAAGCCAAGGCTCAGCGCATCGCCAAGGTAGTCGCCGGTCGCCGTTCCCATTGCGAAGGTGAGCAGGATTGCAAGCCAGTAGAAGAGTTCGCGCTCGCGGGTGTTGATGCTCTTCATGGCCAAGGACTTTTCGCGTCGGTACCAAATGACAAAAGTGAGCGCCAAAAGGGTGCCGAAAATGATCATGCTGTAGAGCAGCGGGAAGCCAATTCCATCGGTGAGGTTGTCGGTGATGAGCGTTCCATCGATACTCACAAGCACGATGTTCGACCAGTACAGCCACGGACGGTAGGTCTTGCTGCCAAGCTGCCAGGCAAGTGTGCCAATCATCACGATGGTCATCACGATGGTGGTGTTCACCAAGCCAAAGCCCAGAGTCTCGTTGATCCAGTCGCTAAAGGTTTCGCCAACAGTTGTTGCTAGAACCTTGATGATCCAGAAGAACGCTGTGATTGCCGGAACTTTGACGGCCAGCTGGCGAGTGAGAAAAGTCATGCAACTAGTCAAGTGGCAGTTCCTGTGAACAGGCTGGGACTAAACAGCGAAAAGCGCAGGGTCGCCAACGCGAGTTAGGCCGCCAACTTCCGTCGGGCGAAGCACGCTCACGCCGGCTTCCTCGGCAATCAAAGCGGCCGCGGCCCAGTCGTGCTCCTTGATGTCGCGCTCGTAGTAGGCATCCAAAACACCTTCGGCAACGTGGCACATGTCGATTGCGGCAGCGCCGTTTCGTCGGAGGTCCTGGAACGCCGGCATGATCTTGGCGAGCTCCTCAAACTGGCGAGTGCGGAACTCCGGCGAGTACGAGAAGCCGGTGGCCATGATCTTGCTTTCGCGGTCGGCCGGTGGACCGAAGAGCTGAGTCTGCTGACCGTTGCGCTCAACCCAGGCACCGCCGCCGCGCTTGGCGAACCATACGGTGTTCAACTCAGGCGCAACCACAGCGCCAACAATCCACTCGCCGGTCGCGATGTTCTGTGCTCCAACGCTGGTCGCATAAAACGGCAGGCGGCGCATGTAGTTGATGGTGCCGTCTAGCGGGTCGATGCTCCAGCGAACCTCAGCATCATTGTTGTACTCGGTCTCGAGCTCTTCACCCGAAATGTTGTCGCTCGGACGAAGCCCACGCAAAGTCGCTCGCACTGCATTTTCGCTCGCCAGATCGGCCTCGGTAACGAAGTTGTTGATGTCGCCCTTTGTGTCGAAGCTCAGTGTCTTGGAGCGGTACTCCTTGAGGATTCCAGCACCGGTGTGGGCGGCCTTGAGGGCAACCGAGAGCAGTTCGTCGAGGTTCAAAGTCATTGGGTTCCTTTAGTTGGAAGTTTGGGCGTCGGAAGTCTTAGGCGGCTTGGGTTAGCGGGATCGCAGGTGCACCGATGGCAGGTCGGGAGCCGGAATCCAGCCTCCAACGCTGTCGGTGAAGGTGGCACCGAATTGTTCGTGGCTGGCGGCAACGGCAGCCGGGTCATCGGAGCCGCGAGCGTTCCAGTTTTCACGTGCCTTGACGATTTCGTCGTGACTGCGACCGATGAAGTTCCACCACATTACGAGCTGTTCGTTGAATGGTTCGCCACCGATCAGAACGGCCTGGGTGCCAGGGCGATGAGCCGTGATCGAAACCCCCGCATCGCCGGCAGGTAGGTAAATGAGTTCGCCGGCTGCTACGTGCTTGCCGTCAACCTCAAGGCTTCCGGTTAGCGCAAGAATGCCGTGCTCGAAGCCTGGCTTCAGCGGAATCAGCACGCTCTCTTTGCCGTCGATGCCAATCTGAGCACCAACCATCGGCCAGTAGGTGGTTGCCGGCGAAGTGACACCGTGGAACTCACCGATGAATACCTTCGCGCTGAAACCGCGGCCTGCAACTCGAGGCAGCGATGCGTGGTGTTCAAACTTCGGAACCATGTGACGGACGCTGTCCGGCAGCGCAATCCAGAACTGAATGGCGTGCATGATGTTGGCACCGATGGCGGCTGGGCTTTCGCCCAAGAGGCGGCGTTCGGCGATGGTCAAGAGCGCGGATGTTTCGACGCGAGGCTCAGGCGGAGTGACGCCAAGCTCGCTGTGCGCAATGCCGCGGCCGGCCGACATCAGGTTCAGCTCACCTGGGAGAAGTGTCTGAATGGTGCCGATGCTGTCGCGGTGTTCAACCGCACCATCGATGAGCCAAGTAGCGGTCTGAAGGCCGGTGTGCGGGTGGGCTGCGACCACCATCGCGTCATCGGCGATTGTTGGACCAAAGTGATCTAGAAAACACCACGCGGAAATCTTGCGGAGCCCGGCCTGCGGGAGCAGACGCTGCACTTCGACGCCCGTGCGAGTGGTGAGCTTGATGGGGCGAGGTGTGACTACTTTGGCGTCTGGGTGTTGCATGCTCTAAGGCTAATCCAGAGGCGACAAATAGCTTGGCTGACAGCTTGTCAGGCTCGAAAAAATTTTGTGATTTACCTTTTCAAACATGAACTTCCCACAAGGTAAAGATCACGGCAAATCGGCAATCAACCGAATCGCAATTTCCGCAGCACTGCTTGCAATTGCCGCGCTGTTCTCCCAGTCCGGTCTGGAACCGTCGATGGCGGCCAGCAAGCCATCCCCAGCGGCAAAGACCGTTACGGCCAAGGGGCCAAAGGGCCAGCAGCTTTCTGTCTCTGGCGGAACTAACTTCGCAGATGGCGACAAGGTCATGGTGACGGGCAAAAACTACGACATGAAGCTCGGCATCTACCTCACCTACTGTGTGATTCCGGCCTCGGGTGCGCGTCCAGATCTGTGCGGCCCGTTCGACATCACCGGCCAGAACAACGCCTCAACCTGGATCTCCTCCAACCCGCCGCTATACGCAAAGCTCCTCGTCAAGCCTTTTGGCAAGGGCGGCACCTTCAAGCTGCCGGTGACCATCACGCGGATGATTGGCGACCAGGACTGCCAGGTTGTGAAGTGCGCGATCACAACCCGAGCCGACCACACCAACGGCTCTGACCGAAGCGCCGATGTGTTCATTCCGGTAACTGTCCGCGGTGGCTCGGGTAGCCAGACCCCGGCGGGTTCGGCAAGCCCAACACCAACCAAATAACCCCAAAATCTTTGGCCGCTTGGCCGAATTCGAAAGGAAACAATGAAAAAGAACATCATTTCTGGACTAGCAGTATTTGCAGCGGCAGCAGCAGTAGTGGCAGGCGTATCGTCGCCAGCGCTTGCAGCCCCGGCAACCATCGCCGTGAGCCCAACCGGTCAGCTAGACCGCGCTGCAGCTTCGGTTTCGGTGACCGTTGGTAACGTTCCTGCCGGCCAGGGCGTCTACGTAATGTACTGCCAGCAGCCAGCAGCAGGCGCACGTCCAACCGCATGTTTTGGCCGTGGAGTTTGGGCTAGCACCGACGCCAAGATGACCGCTCAGGGTGCAGTTGCACTTAGCGGCGCGCTATCGCTACCGGTTGCGCTTCAGTTCACCCCGCAGGGCGGAACCGCTGTCGACTGTGAGAAGACCGTCTGTGGCGTATTCGTCCGCCGCGACCACATGGGCCCAACCGACCTAAGCCTTGACGCATTCAGCCCGGTTGCATTCGTTCCAGCAATCAAGCCAGTGGTTACCGCAGCGGCAGAGGCCGGCCGCGTGCTCTTCACCGTGCAGGGATTCAACGGCAAGACCCTCGCGATTGACTTCGGTGGCCGTGCCATTAGCCGCGCAATCACCGCGGACTCGGTCAAGTTCTATGTTGGTAACTCGAAGCAGAAGTCGGTTCTAGCAACCGTCACCGATGCAGGCACTCAGGTGCTCTCTCAGACCCTCGCGCTCAAGAAGTAGAAATTTAAGTTCAAAAAAGGCTGCCCTGGTCACTCGCTGCGAGTGGCTAGGGCACCTTCAATTCCGGCGATGGCAAAGCGCTCAAGTGCGGCGGCTTCGCGGCTAAAGTCGTTGCCTGCATCGATGCGCTCAGCGGCTGCAGCAACCGATGCGAAAAGCAGGTGACAGGTGGCGGCCGGGTCTTCCACGCCAAGTTCACGGAGCGGGCTGAGCAGGGCGGTCATGAAGTGACCGTGCATGGCGCGCAGCATTCCGCGCGACTCCTCAGGCAAAGACTCAACGCTGATCTGGCGAATAGAGCGGTGCTCGGCAGACGCGAGGTGAGCCAGAGAGTAGTGAATCCAGATTCGCACGCGTTCCATCGCCTCCGGGAAAACCGAAACCTTCTCGTCAATAGCGTTGGAAAGATCGGCCATCTCATTGATGACGAGCTCGGCCAGCACGTGCTCGCGCGAGGCAAAGTATTGGTAAATGGCAGGGCGGGAAAGGCCGGTGGCGCTGGCCAGTTCAGCCATCGAAACGTGGTCTACACCATGCTCGGCAATGAGTCTTTGCGCGGCGGCAAGAATCGCGTCTTGGCGGCTATCGCGGACTGCTGCTCTGGTCATGGTCCCTTTGGTCGAAGGTTCTAGTTAGGCAACTTCGGTGGTCAGACGTTCGACCAACTCGGCATACTTTGCCGCGGTCTGCGAAACCACTTCTGCAGGAAGCTGCGGAGGAACGCCCTGCTGGTTCCAGTTGTCTGCCAACCAGTTGCGGACAATCTGCTTGTCGAAGCTATCCTTGCGCTCGCCGCGATCCCAAGCAGCCTTGCTCCAGAAACGCGAAGAGTCCGGAGTCAGAACCTCGTCGCCCAGCGTGATTGCGCCGGTAGCAGGATCGATTCCGAACTCAAACTTGGTGTCGGCAAGAATCAGGCCGGCGTGTTCGGCAAGCTCAGATGCGCGCTTGAATACGGCAATCGAGAGGTCGCGAAGGGCGGCCGCATTCTCGGCACCAACTAGCTCAACGCACTTTTCAAAGGTGATGTTTTCGTCGTGCTCGCCCATCGGTGCCTTGTAGGCAGGGGTGAAGATTGGCTCTGGCAGCTTGCCGCCAAAGTGAAGACCTTCAGGAAGCTTGATGCCACAGACAGTTCCGTCGGCCTCGTATTCCTTCCAGCCCGAACCGCTGATGTAACCGCGCACAACGCACTCGATCGGGAACATCTCAAGCTTTTTGCAGATGGTGCCGCGACCGGCAACTTCGGCAGGAACTGGAACCTCGTGCGAAACGTGGTTCGGTACCTCGAGGCGGTCGAACCACCAGTTGGTCAGCTCGGTAAGGAACTTGCCCTTGCTTGGAATAGCAGGCTCAAGAACGTGGTCGAACGCGCTAACGCGGTCTGATGCAACCACCAAGATCAGGTGTGAAAGCGAGGCATCGGTGCTCTCGTAAAGGTCGCGAACCTTGCCCGAGTAGACGTGCTTCCAGCCATCGATGGCGACTGCGTTTGATGACATTAGGCCACTACCTTCTTTGCGATGTCCTTGCGGAAGTGCGAGCCCTCAAGTTCGATGTGCGAGATTGCCTCGTAAGCGTGCTTGCGAGCGTGCTCGAAGTCCTTGCCAACAGCAACAACGCTCAGTACGCGTCCGCCGGTTGCGACCAGGTGGTCGCCATCACGAGCGGTTGCAGCGTGGCAGATCTCAACACCGTTTACCTCCGCTGCCTTGTGTAGGCCGTGAATCGGACGGTTTGGGGCAGCGGTGTCTGGGTAACCCTCGCTCGCCAATACAACGGTGATGGCAACATCATCGGTGAAGATTGGGTCCGGCGCGGTCTCAAGGTTTCCGGTTGCGGCTGCTCGAAGCAGGCCGGCCAACGGGGTGATCAGGCGGCGCAGAACAACCTGAGTCTCTGGGTCGCCAAAGCGAGCATTAAATTCGATGACGCGGATGCCGCGCTTGGTGATGATGAGGCCGCAGTAAAGAAGACCAACGAAAGGCTCGCCTAGACGGGCAAGTTCATCGATGGTTGGCTGCGCAACTGTGCGCTTCACTTCTTCGACGAAACCTGCAGGCAGCCAAGGAAGCGGGCTGTAGGCACCCATACCACCGGTGTTTGGTCCCTGGTCGCCATCGTAGGCGCGCTTGAAGTCCTGTGCCGGAGTTAGGGCAACCACGTTCTTGCCATCGGCTAGGAAGAACAGCGAAACCTCTTCTCCGTCTAGGAATTCTTCAACCAAGATGCCCATGTCAATGAACTTCTTGGCGTGTTCGAGTGCTGCTTCGCGATCGCTGGTGACGATTACACCCTTACCGGCAGCGAGGCCGTCGGCCTTCACAACGTAAGGAGCGCCAAACTCGTCGATTGCGTCCTCAACCTCTTCGAGGGTCGAGCATTCGCGGGCCATGCCGGTAGGTACATCGGCGGCCGCCATGACTTCCTTGGCAAAGCTCTTCGAGCCCTCAAGTGCGGCTGCCTTCTGCGATGGGCCGAAGACCGGGATGCCAGCTGCGCGTAGAGCGTCCGAGACACCGGCTACTAGCGGAGCCTCTGGACCGATGATGGCCAGATCAAACTTGTGCTCGGTTGCAAATGCGGTTACAACCGCTGGGTCGTTGGCGTTCAAAGCGACGCAGGTGGCGTCCTCGGCGATACCCGCGTTGCCTGGAGCGACGATGATGTCGCTGGCTGCAGAGCCGGTACGAATAAGTGCTTTAACGATGGCGTGTTCACGGGCGCCCGAACCCAAGACCAGAATCTTCACCACTCAAGTTTAACTGTTCAGCCAATCGGCCGTAGCCCCAGCTACCCGCAGGCAGAATAGAGACATGGCAAAACGCAGAATTTCAATCGCCGATGGCATGGCCGCGGTGGATGCGCTGCGTGCCGACGCGAGCTTGCGCGAGGGTGAAACCGCAATCGGTCATCCGGTGCTTGCAACCGCGGTTCGGTTCTTGCTGGAAGACCTTGCGCAGCGAATCCCGGGCAACTCGGTTGAGGTGCGTGTGCCACTATTCGGTGCGGTTCAGTGCGTTCCTGGCCCAGACCACCGACGGGGAACTCCGCCAAATGTGGTTGAGATGAGCGCGCAGGTTTGGTTGGCGATCGCGCTCGGCGAGCAGAGTGTTGAGCAGGCGCTCGCCGCGGGCAAGCTGGTTGCCAGTGGCACCCGCGCGCTTGAGTTCGCCGATGTGCTGCCGCTAGTTCGCTAGGACCTTCGCTTGGTCTTCCGCTAGGCGGGAATCCATCGGCGGGAATTGGCGTTTAATTGGAGTATGGCTAAAGAGACCGAAACCGTTGAGGTTCGCAGAGCACCGAAGTACTTTCCGTTCCTAATTTCGGGTGGCGCGATTGGCCTAGTTCTTGGCCTGATTGCCTACTTTGTCACCGGCCAGCAGAACTCCACCGACGGCCTGACCATTTTGGGTCTTGTGGTTCTGTTCCCAAGTGCCGTCTTCGCCTTTGCGGGAGTGGTTGTGGCTTGGGCCGTAGACCGCAAATCTGTAGCGAGCGCCAAGCGCGTAACTGCGACTAAACTTGAGTTGTAAACCCTCCAAAACTCGTCCGTAATTCATGCGCGGATGCGTTTTCCATCCGAGATAAGGGGATGTCGTGCTTCGAGGCGATGGACTTCTAAACCACGATCTGCTACCTGACGAAAAAGCACCCCAAGATCAGTGTGGCGTCTTCGGAGTTTGGGCTCCGGGTGAAGAAGTAGCAAAGCTCACCTTCTTCGGTCTCTACTCCCTTCAGCACCGCGGCCAGGAATCGGCCGGTATCGCCACCTCTGATGGCAGCAAAATCTTGGTTTACAAAGACATGGGTTTGGTCTCGCAGGTGTTCTCGGAGAGCGCCCTCGAAAGCCTCGTAGGTCACATTGCAATCGGTCACAACCGTTACTCAACCACCGGCGCTTCGTCGTGGCGTAACGCGCAACCAACCCTTGGTCGCACCACTTCGGGAACCGTGGCACTGGCCCACAACGGTAACCTCACTAACACCGCCGACCTTCTCGACCTGCTCAAGAAGCGCTACCCGGGTCAGGACAACAACGAGATCACCGGTGGTAACACCACCGACACCGCAGTCCTAACCGCACTCCTTGCAGGCGACATGGACCACACTCTAGAAGCCACGGCACTTGAGCTTTTGCCTCAGGTAAAGGGTGCCTTCTGCTTGACCTTCATGGATGAGACCACCCTTTACGCGGCACGCGACCCTCAGGGTGTTCGTCCGCTCGTTCTAGGTCGCCTAGAGCGCGGATGGGTAGTCGCATCGGAGACCGCGGCGCTCGACATCGTCGGTGCTTCGTTCGTTCGCGAAGTTGAGCCTGGAGAGCTAATCGCCATCGACGAAAACGGCCTTCGGTCAACTCGCTTCGCCGAGACTAAGCGTGCCGGCTGCGTCTTTGAGTACGTTTACCTTGCCCGTCCTGATACCACCATCAACGGCCGTGTTGTTTACGATGCTCGCGTTGAGATGGGCCGCCAGCTTGCACGTGAGTACAACGTTGAAGCAGACCTCGTCATCCCAACTCCAGAGTCGGGCACCCCGGCCGCCATCGGTTACTCGCAGGAATCGGGCATCCCGTTCGGCCACGGTCTGGTCAAGAACGCCTACGTTGGCCGTACCTTCATCCAGCCTTCGCAGACCATCCGTCAGCGCGGTATTCGCCTCAAGCTCAACCCGCTTAAGGAAGTTATCCGCGGCAAGCGCATCGTTGTTGTAGACGACTCGATCGTTCGCGGCAACACCCAGCGCGCCCTCGTGCAGATGCTTCGCGAGGCAGGTGCGGCTGAGATTCACATCCGTATTTCTTCGCCACCTATCACCTGGCCTTGCTTCTACGGAATCGACTTCGCAACCCGTGCAGAGCTAATCGCGACCGGTCTTGGTGTCGAGGATGTTTGCAAGAGCATCGGTGCCGACAGCCTTGGTTACATCAGCAAGGACGGCATGATTGCCGCGACCAACCAGGTCGAGCACGAACTTTGCACTGCTTGCTTCACCGGCGAGTACCCAATCGAACTTCCAACCGCAGACCGTCTGGGCAAGAACCTTCTTGAGCGCCCGGCCGAAGCCTGCAACCCGGGTCCTGACAGCGAAGGCGAAGCGCTCCTTCGTTCGCAGTCGGAAACCCTAAACGACTAACTTTCAACCCGAACGACAGGGCCAAACATGAGCAACGCTTACGCTGCCAGCGGTGTAGATACCGAAGCCGGAGACCTAGCCGTAGAGCTAATGAAGAAGGCCGTTTCGGCAACTCACAACAGCCTGGTTGTTGGTGGCTTGGGTGGCTTCGCCGGCATGATGGACGTCTCGTTCCTCAAGAACTACGAGCGCCCGCTGCTTGCAACCTCGACCGACGGCGTTGGTACCAAGGTTGCGATTGCTCAGGCAATCGACAAGCACGACACCATCGGCCAGGACCTCGTTGGCATGGTCGTCGACGACATCATCGTGACCGGCGCCAAGAGCCTATTCATGACCGACTACATCGCCTGCGGCAAGGTTGTGCCACAGCGCATCGCCGACATCGTTCGCGGTATTGCCGAAGCCTGTAGCGCGGTTGACGTTGCCCTAGTTGGCGGTGAAACCGCCGAGCACCCAGGTCTACTTCACCCAGATGAGTACGACGTTGCCGGTGCAGCCACCGGTGTCGTAGACGCATCGAAGATGCTTTCAGCCGGCCGCGTTCAGACCGGAGACGTCGTTCTCGGTCTTGAGGCTTCGGGCTTCCACTCGAACGGCTACTCGCTCGTTCGCAAGATCGTCGCCGACAAGGGCTTCGACTACAAGCAGACTGTTGCCGACTTCGGTTCGGCTCACTCGCTGGGTGAGGTTCTGCTCACCCCAACCCGTCTTTACACCGGTGTTCTAAACCGCTTGGTCGAGAGCGAACTCGGGCAGTACGTTCACTCGATGAGCCACATCACCGGTGGCGGCATCGCAGCGAACCTTTCGCGCATTCTTCCTGACTACGTGACCCTCGATGTCGACCGTTCAACCTGGAAGCCGCTGGACATGTTCCAGGTTCTTGCCGGTTGGGGTGGCTACAAGCTCGAGGACCTCGAAAGCACCTGGAACCTAGGCCTTGGTTTTGCCGTTGTGGTCAAGGGTTCGGCTGCAGAAGCCATCAGCGCGCAGCTAAACGCAGAGGGCATTCGCACCTGGCAGCTCGGCATCATCGAGAGCACTGCCTGCGACCTAGACGCAATGGGATACACCTACGAGGCCAAGGGCGTTCGTGGCGGTGGCGTTCGCCTGGTTGGCAAGTACGCCAACTAACTAGTTGCCGGGTAGACCTCTAACCGTCAGTTAGGCGTGAGCCTTCATCCATTCGGCCATGGTGTCGAGAGTTTCAACCATCTCCGGCAAATCTGCTGGGATTCGGTTGATGTGAGCGTGATGGACGCCGGACTGAGTCAGGAGTTCAACTTCGACGCCAGCAGCAGCGAGGTCGTGGCCGTACTTTTCACCCGATGCACGTAATGAGTCATATTCGCAGTTGATGATTTGCGCAGGGCAAATACCTGTTAGGTCGGCTGCGTCACCCGCAAAGTACCAGTCCGGAGCCGTTTTTGGATCTCCCGAATACATGCTTGCGTTGTGAGCCAGGATGCCTTCCGGGCGGAAGAAATACGTGGCTGGCTCTTCATCCAACTTGCTCTGTAGCTCCGCGCTGAATGGCGGCAGGACGCTGTGTGCGATTGGGCAGTTGAGCAGCATGCCCGCAATCAGTCCGGCTCCCGTGTTGCGGTCCTCGGTGGCAATCGCCGCAGCCAAAGCACCGCCCGCACTGATTCCACCAACGAAAATCTTGGACGGGTTGATGTTTAGCTTCTCGGAGTTGGCCGCGAGCCAGCGAACCGCGTCCGTGCCATCGATGAATGGGGCCGGGAATTTGACCGAGTCTGTCACAAGTCTGTAGTCCACGTTCAAAACAGCGAATCCGGCGCGGTAACTGAGTTCGCGTGAGACTATCTCACCCTCATTCATGAGGTGGAAACCATTGATGAATCCACCGCCGTGGAACCAAACCAAAATGGGTAGCGTTTGGTCGTTGTTCGCCGGGCGGTAGAAACGGGCCTTGATTTCGGTTTCGCGGCCTGCGATGACGAAGTCCATATGTGCCACTGGGGGCGACACATACATGTTGATTGGTGAATCCCAAGCCTGCCAACGCTCCGCCATGGTCAGGCTCTCATCCGATAGGTACTTGATTCGGGACTTGATTAGCGGAGCGAGTGGCATGGGGTCCTACTTCTTTTCGGTTAGACGTTCCAAAATCTTGACGTGGTCGGGGGTCAGCTCATCAAGCGAGTTAACACCCAGCAACTTCATGGTACGTACAATCTCACCACGGAGAATCTCGATGGTGCGATCTACGCCTTCGCGCCCTCCGGCCATTAGTCCGTAAAGGTAGGCTCGGCCAATCAGGGTGAAGGTGGCGCCCTTGGCGATACAAGCAACGATGTCCTGCCCGTGCATGATGCCTGTGTCCACCCAAACCTCGGCATCCTTACCAACCTGCTTCACGGTTTCTGGAAGGAGGTGGAATGGAATTGGGGCTCGGTCTAGCTGTCGACCACCGTGGTTGGAGAGCAGCACTGCGTCGGCGCCCAGCTTCACGGAACGCTTGGCATCCTCGACGTTCTGAATACCCTTTACGACCAGCTTGCCCTTCCACTGGTCGCGGATCCACTTGAGGTCATCAAAGTCAACAGTTGGGTCAAACATGCTGTCGAGAAGTTCGCCAACGGTGCCCTTCCACTGACCAAGCGAAGCGAACTTCAGCGGGTCGGTGGTTAGGAAGTTGATCCACCATTCCGGGCGAGGAAGCGCATCGATGACAGTTCCAAGAGTTAGGGCAGGCGGAATGGTCATACCGTTGCGCTTGTCTCGCAGACGTGCTCCCGCTACGGGAACGTCAACGGTCAACTGAAGTGTGTCGAAACCGGCCTTCCAGGCACGGTCAACAAGTTCCATGCTGCGGTCGCGGTCCTTCCACATGTACAGCTGGAACATGTTGCGGCCGTTTGGCGCGGCGGCTGCAACTTCTTCGATGCTGCGAGTGCCCATGGTGGAGAGCGAGAACGGAATGCCCGCTGCCTCAGCGGCCTGCGAGCCAGCGATTTCGCCTTCGCTGTGCATCATGCGGGTAAAGCCAGTTGGGGCGATACCGAATGGTAGGGCGCTGCGCTTGCCAAGAACCTCGATGCTTGTGTCCGCGTCTGCCACATTGCGCAGGATCGAAGGGCTCCACTCGATGTCCTCGAAAGCCTGACGAGCGCGGGTTAGCGAGATCTCTTGGTCTGCCGAGCCATCGGTGTAATCGAAAGGTGCGGTTGGAGTGCGACGCTTTGCGATTTCGCGAAGTTCATAGAGGTTGTAAGCCTGGTTGAGGCGAGCTTGGCGGCCCAGCTGTGGCTTCTTGAAGACCATAAGCTCCGCGAGATCTTTAGGATTCGGGAAGCGGCGTTGGATTTTACCCATGATGTTTCTCTCGGTTTCTAGTGGGCGATTAGCGGGTTGTTGAGCAAGAATGTGTAGCGGCCGTGTCCAAAGGTTTGCCCCTTTTCCACAGATCGACTGTTCACGATTAGGGCTGAGTTAGCGCTTCCTAGAAGGTCGAAAGTTGCGGTTACCCCGAATGGAACCGTTAACTCACCGACAAGGTTGGAATCGCGAATTTCCCAGTTCAGCGAAATGCGTCCATAGCCTGTGTCAATGGAGGTATCGCTAGACGTGATCTTTTCGTGTGGGCGCGGGGCAATAAGGATCTGCTCGTATGCCGGCGCCTGCGGTGCAATGCCTCCGACGTTGCGGTAAATCCAGTCAACAACCGCACCGTACGCGTAGTGGTTGAAGCTGATCATGCTACCTTCGGAGCCCTCAGCGGCACTAGCAAGTTCACCGCCACTGATGCTGCCATCTTCGGCAATGCCATCCCAACGTTCCCAGATGGTGGTGGCACCCATCTTGATTGGGTATAGCCAGCTTCGGATTTCTTCGCGAAGCAACATCGTGAATGCCGCATCGAGCTGCCCGTTGCGGCTCATCGCATCGAGGATGATTGGCGTGCCTAGGAAGCCGGTGACGATAAGTCCGTCGGTGTCGCGAACGCCAGCTGCGAGATTATCTGCGATCTCAGCGCGCTTGTCGGCCGGTGCCAAATCGAATTCGAGCAAAGTTGCAGCGCCGGTAGGAGTCTTGGCCGCGGCCTCGCCGAGCTCTGCCCAGATTGCGCTCTTGAGCGTCTCGAATCGAGCCTCAAGGGCCGCAGCTTCTGATGCGTTGCCTAGCTGCTTTTCGGCCTTTGCAAGAATCCAAACGGAGCGGGCCATGTACGCATTGGCCATGAATCGGCCGCTTACCTTCGCATTCCAAGGCTGGCCCGGGGCGGCATCTGGGTCTAGCCAGTCACCGAGCTGCATGCGCTCACCGATGAGCAGGCCATCGTGGTCAGCTTCGTTGTGCGCTACCCAGGCGCGCATTGAATCCAACTGGTCTCGCAGAATTTGCTCGTCACCGAAGGCTTCGAATAGGCTCCACGGAATTACGGTTGCTGCATCTGACCAGCCGGCCTCGCCATACTTTGCCTTGAAGAAGTCTGACAGGTTTGGATTGTGCGAGATGATGTCAGGCACGATTACTGGGACCTTGCCATTAAGGCGTGACTGTTCAATGTCTAGGTCGCGCAGCCAGGTGCGGAAGAACTCGTCGCCAGACACCAGGGTGTTTGCTGCGTAAACGAATGCTTGAGCGTCGCCGGTCCAGCCGAGGCGTTCGTCGCGCTGTGGGCAGTCTGTTGGGATCGAGACAAAGTTGTCGCGGAGGCTCCAATAGGTGTTGCTCACGAGCTTGTTGATGAGCGGATGAGCTGTTTCGATGTGAGACCTAGCCGGCAGGTCGGTGCTGATTGCCATTCCGGTCACTTCGAGGATGTCGACCGTGCCGTTTTCTGCGATTAGATCTGCGTATTGGAATCCGTGGAATGTCTGCTTTGGTTCAAGAACGTACTCGCCGTCCTTAGCGAATACCCAGCTATCGGTTGCGCGAGCAAAACGCAGTGCCTTGGTGTGCAGATTTCCGCTCGGCTCAACTACCTCGGCGTGACGAGCGATTAGCTTGCTTCCCGCCTGGGCTTTCACCTTGATGCGCAGCCATCCAGAGATGTTCTGAGTCAGGTCTACTCGGGTATTTCCGTTGTGGGTCGATAGTGCAGCTGGGAATTCCTCGATGACTCGCACCGGTGGAGCAATTCGCGGCTCAAGCACCTGCTTGTCGAAACTGTGCGCAGTTGCCTTTTTCCATTCGCCAGATGTGTTCTCAGCAACGGCGAAACCTGGCTTGCACCATGCCTCCTGCACGAAGTTGAAATCAAAATCGGTGCCATCATAAATCGATGCGAATCGAACGCCGCCTTGGCCAACCATCCAGCTGTCGTCAGTAAAAACGGTCTGGGATGTGCCATCGGTGTATTCAATCTCAAGTTGGCCTAGGAATGAAGTTTGGCTGCCGTAGTTGGCGGTCTCGTTTGTAAAGCCGAACTTTCCACGGTACCAACCGTCGGCCAGCAG
>Ga0228702_1001432_pt1 | contig 15224 bp, 16 predicted proteins | sample McNCre217_Aug_MG_2_FD_178018 | JGI IMG/M metagenome (GOLD analysis project Ga0228702, IMG submission 178018) | Freshwater microbial communities from McNutts Creek, Athens, Georgia, United States - 20-17_Aug_MG | ecosystem: Environmental > Aquatic > Freshwater > Creek | place: USA: Georgia... | reverse complement strand
AGCCGGTGGTGCCGTGCAAGATCAGCACCGCTTCGTTTTTGGGGTCACCCAGCGTGGTGTAGTTCAGCCGCAGCTCGGGCAGCACCTCGCCCGTGTGGAACTTGAAGTCCTTGACGACCCAGCTGCCACTGCGTGGGGTTTCTTGTGCGGTGGCGCTCAAGCCGATGCACAGGGCCAGCGCCAACAGGCCGCGCCAAAGCGATGGGAAGATGTTCATGGGTTGTCTCCTGAGGGGAAGGAGGCAATCTAGAGCATGTCCCGTTGCGGGACTGACGCGCGTGCGTCACATGGCGAGACGGATCAGAAAAAACCCAGGCTTGCCAAAATGGCCAGCAACTGCGACGTGTTGATCGCAATGGCGGTCTTGTGCATTTTCAAAAATTCCGGAATCGCCATGAGTTCATTGGCATGGATCATGGAGCGCAGCTCGTCCATTCGGGTGATCAGTCGGCTGCGCAGCAGCCAGGTCAACAGTGCAATGCTGGCAGCCCCCAGCGCGAATCCGTATCGACCTGCCAGCGCATAGCTGACGACGGCGGCAACGGCCGCGAGGAGGGCGATGCGAAAGTAAGTGATGTAGAAGGACCGAATGAAGTTCGAGTCCATGGGGTTGTCGTGCTTCAGCACCAACAAGGGCACCGATCCCAACAAGAAGTAAGCCGTGACGGCCAGCAAGACAACGGTGAACAAAAGAGCGAACGATTGGGGACCGAGCTGCATCGCGTTTCTCCAGAAAATTCAGCGGACGGTGGCGGCATCATAAGCGGCTGCAGTTGCCACAACGCCATGGGCGTGTGTCGTTGGACAAAATGCCATTGTGTTGCCATCGTCAGCGTTTTAGGCCTTCGCGGGGATAAGATCGGCAGATTGTTTGCTGGACATCTTCATGACAGACCGTTACGCCGTGATCGGCAACCCCATCGAGCAGAGCAAGTCGCCGCTCATCCACACCGCTTTTGCCCAGGTGACCGGGCAGGACATCGAATACACCAAGGTGCTGAGCCCTTTGGGTGAGTTTGCCCAGACGGTGGACGCTTTTCGCGCAGCCGGTGGCCGGGGCATGAATGTGACGGCGCCGTTCAAGCTGGACGCTTTTGCCTACGCCACCGACCTGGCGCCGAGCGCGCAAATGGCGGGCGCTGTGAACGCGATGAAGTTTGAAGGCGACAAGGTCTATGCCGAGAACTTTGACGGCGTGGGCCTGGTGCGCGATGTGGTGCACAACCTGGGCTGCCCACTGCAGGGTCGTTGGGTCTTGATTTTGGGCGCAGGCGGTGCCACACGAGGCGCTTTGTTGCCCATCTTGGCGCAAGGGCCTGCCGAGGTGGTGATCGTCAACCGCACGGTGGCCAAGGCCCAGGAATTGGCCGAGTTGGCCCGCCAACACCAAAGTGGCAGCGTGCCGGTGCGTGGTGTGGGTTACGCCGATCTGGGGGCACAGGCGTTTGATGTGGTGTTCAACGCCACGTCGGCCAGCCTGACCGCGCAACTGCCCCCATTGACCGCATCGGCCTTTGCGCCGGGTTGTCTGGCTTACGAGCTGGCCTACGGCAAGGGCTTGACCCCTTTCCTGAAGCTGGCGCAGCAAGCAGGCGTCACCCGCCTGGCCGATGGCGTGGGCATGTTGGCCGAGCAAGCGGCCGAGGCCTTTGAGTGGTGGCGCGGCGTGCGCCCGGACACCGCAGCGGTGATCGCAAAGCTCACTGTGCCTTTGGTCTGAACCCCGCCCATGTCCCCTTGCGCTTGCAGGGGTGACAGACTGTTGGAGGGATGGCTTTGATCGGGTTCGCTGCTTGGCGTGCGTCGGTATAGACATCTGGACAGCCAAAAACATATCCATGGGTGGATGGTGTCTGCGCGGCGATGGCCAGAACATGGGGGTCTTTTTCTGGAGGACGCCATGCAAACGCAACACACCGCCCGGCTTTTGAGCACGCTTTCGTGGACAGGTTTGGGGCTGATCGCCTCGGGCTTGGTCGCTTGTGGTGGGGGTGACTCGTCGTCGCCCGGGACACTGAAGTTGGCCATGACCGATGCCCCTTCATGCGGGTATGAGCACGTTTATGTGACCGTCAACAAAATCCGTGTGCACAAGAGCCCGAGCGCCAATGGAACGGAGTTTGACTGGAGTGAGTTGCGCATTGCGCCCCAGCGCATCGATTTGTTGTCCCTGACCAATGGTGTGCTTCAGGAGCTGGGTTCTTTGCCGTTGCCTGCGGGCACTTACCAGCAGGTTCGTCTGGTGTTGGCACCCAACCAGCCGGGTTCATTGGCCAACGCCTTGGTGCTGTCGGGGACGTCCGACGAGATCGCCCTGACCACGCCCAGTGCACAACAAAGTGGCTTCAAGTTGCAGGCGCATTTTGAGGTGCTCAGTGGTCAGGTGGCGGACATGGTGCTGGACTTTGATGCCTGCCGCTCCATCGTCAAGGCCGGAGGCTCGGGGAACTACAACCTCAAGCCTGTGGTGGCGGTGATCAAACGGCTGACGACCGCCATCCAAGGCTATGTGGACCCCCTGATTGCCGCCAGTGTGGTGGTCTCCACGCGTGATCCGGACAACAACCTTCGTGCCACGGCCCCAGATCCCACAACGGGCAAGTTCACGCTGGCCTATCTGCCTGAAAACACGAACTACACGGTGGTGGTGGCCGGACAGAATCTGACCACAGCGGCCATCACCAACGTGCCGGTCTCTTTGGCCACAGGGGTGACGGTGATCAACACAGACCTGACACCGATCGTGCCTTTGGCCTCTGACATGGCTTCGGTGGCCGGTGTGGTGAGCAACAGCGCGAGTGCGCTGTTGCTGGATGCGCAAGTCTCAGCACGTCAGACCCTGAGCACAGGGCAGGCACTGGATGTGGCATGGACAGGGGTGGATGCCACAACAGCGGATTACACCCTGAGCTTGCCTTTGGCTGCCGCCGTGAAAGCACCCTATGTTTCAGGATCGCCCTTGAGCTTCAGCACCGACAGCATGGTGGCCGGTCGTTACAGCGTGACCGGCACGGCCACGGGGTACACCACGCAAAGCACCAACCCTCTGCTGGACTTGGGTGCCCCCGGCAGCACCACCGTGAAAAATCTGGTGCTGACCCCCTGAGCGCGTTCGGCCTGTTGTCTCAAGTGCTTTGGCGCTTGACCAGCAGGCCGATCAGCTCAGGCACCAGTGCATTCGGATCGCCTTCCTGGCAGGCGGCTTCCAGCGTGTTTTTGACGGCCTGCGCCACGGTGTGGTCGGCCTGCGTGTCGATGGCCATCTGGTTGTAGTAGCTCAAGTCCTTGAGCGCGTTGCTCATGGAAAAGCGCAGGCCCGAGGTGTCGCCTGTGGCCAGCGTGGGCTTGAGGCGGTCGAGCGCGGCGCCCCAGCCGCCGCCTTTGGACAGCACTTCAACAAACGTGTGGGCATCCACACCCGCACGCTGGGCGCAGGCAGCGGCTTCGGCCAGCAAGGTCACGGTGCCCAGCGACACGTAGTTGTGCAAGAGCTTCATGCGGTGGCCCGAGCCAATGGGGCCGGTGTGCACGATGTTTTCTGCGAAGCAGGCCAGGATCGGTTTGCAGGTTTCAAACAGCGCGGCATCGCCACCCACCAACAAGTTCAGGCGGCCTTCGGCGGCTTCCTTGGGGGTGCGGGTCATGGGCGAATCGAGAAACTGACCGCCTTGGGCAATGACCATGGCCGCGACTTTTTCGGTGGAGGCGGGCACGGCTGTGGAGCAGTCGATGACGATGGTCCCGGGGCGCATGCCTTGGAGCACGCCATCGTCGCCCAGCAAAACGGCTTCGACCTGCGGCGTGCCGGTCACGCACAAGATGATCACATCGGACTGCGCGGCCAGGGCCTGCGGCGTGCTGCAGGTGCGAGCGCCTGCGGCCAGCAGGGCGTCCAGCGGCTGGTTGCCGGGGTGTTCCAGCACCGTCAGGCTGTGCCCGTGCTTGAGCAGATTGCTCGCGATGCCGTGGCCCATCATGCCGATGCCGATCATGCCGATTGTTTTCATACGCGCTCCAAGAGATAGCTTGCAAGTATGGAATAAATCGGGCGACATGCCTGTCACCTCTGACGCTAGGCGCTCTTGAGCGTTTCACATCTGGGCCAGCAAGCCGCCATCAATGGCCAGCGTCTGGCCATTCACATAAGAAGCTGCGGGCGACACCAGAAACAAAACCACTGGGGCGATGTCTTCGGGCGTGGCCCAGCGCGCTTGCGGCACTTCTTGCCTCAAGAAATCCTCGAAACCTTCACGTTGCTGCAGACCCGCTGTGAATTCGGTGCGCACAAAGCCAGGCGCAATCGCATTAGCCGTGATGCCCCTGGCGCCATACTCGACCGCGATCGCCCGGGCCATGGCCCCCAAAGCGGCCTTTGCGGTGGAATAAGCACCAATCAACGGCATGGTGGACTGGCCAGAAACCGACGAGGTCATGACGACCCGGCCAAAACCCCGAGAACACATGCCGGGCAAAAACACACGAGAGCAGTTGAACGCGCCGCCCACATGCACGTCCTGGATCTGTTGCCACTCTTGCCGACTCATCTCCACTAGGGCTTTGCGGTTTTGATTGCCTGCATTGCTCACCAGGATGTCGACGGGCCAGCCCGCCTTATTCAACGTCTGTGCGGCCGCTTGAACAGCGGCCATATCAGCGACATCGAAACAGGCTGCACGCGCCTCAATGCCCAGAGCCTGCAGGCTGTGCACGGCATCGTCTGCGGCTTGCGCGTGAAGGTCGTTGATCAGCACGCGTGCTCCAGCGTGCCCCAGTGCCGTGGCAATGGCCAAGCCAATGCCTCTGGCCGCGCCGGTGACCAAGACTGTGCGACCTTGCAGTCCAAACGATTGCGAGAGGTAAGTGGGATTCATGTCACTCACTCACGGGTGGTTTGCCGGGGCGGCCCGGGATCATGGTCAACATGTGGTCAGCCACGCCGCCATCGACCACGAGGTTCTGACCATTGACGTAGCTTGCGCCCGCGCCGATCAGGTAATGCACGGCTTGCCCGATGTCATCGGGCCGACCAATGCGCCCCATGGGCACCAGGGTCTCGCGCCGCGCTTTGGTGTCGGCGTCTTGGTACACCGCTTCGGTCAGCGGGGTTCGAACCATGCCCGGGCACACCGTGTTGGTTCGAATGCCCTCTGGCCCCCACTCTTGCGCCAGTTGACGGCAGAGCATGATGAGTGCGGCTTTTGCCGGCGAATAAGCGCCATAGCCAGGATGCGGATGCAATCCCGACATGGAGGCAATGGCCGTGATGCTGCCGCGTGTGCGCTTGAGTGAAGGGTAAGCCGCTTGGGCCATCAGGAACACCGAGCGGGTGTTCAGGTTGAAGGTCAGGTCCCATTGCTCCACCGATAAATCAGACAGCTGGCCAGGCCCTGATGCGCCCGCCACGCAGACCAAGGCGTCCAGATCGCCCTGGCCAGTCAGCGCCTCTTGGACCATGCGCCGTGCATCTTCAGGGCGGGTCACATCGCCCACCACACCTTGCGCTTGCACGCCCATGCCACACAGGGCCTGAAGCAAGGTCAACAGGCGTTCGCCGTTTTGCGTGCTGGCAACAGTCAGCTGGAGTTCTTTTGGCGCTTGCAAGGCCAGCACCTCGCAGATGCCTCGGCCAATACCTCCGGTCGCGCCGGTCACCAAAATATGCATACTGAATTTCCTGCAAAAAAGCCGCCTGGCTATGTTGCACAGGCGGCTTGGTTTTCACATCATGCGGGTATCACATCTTGCACAGTGGCGAAGGTGCAGGAACGATGGACGGCGGGAAAGTCTGCTCGACCACAGGACGCAGCACGCCGTCTACCACTTTGGCGCGTCCCACAAAGTTAGGCAGCACCAGCTGGTTGTCGGCAGCGCGCATGGTCACGTTGCCATAAATGGTATCCAGCTGTGCACCGCGCAGGGTCTTGCTGACATCTTCAGGCTTGTTGCTCTTGGACAGCTTCACGCCTTCCAGCATGACCTGTGCACCGTTGTACGCCTGACCTTCGTTGTCCGTGGGCAAGCGGTTGAACTTGGCTTTCCATGCAGTTGCGAAGGCCTTGCTCTTGGGCGTGTCGATGTCTGGTGTGTAACCGGTGGTCCCAGGTGTGCCTTCCAGCGCCTTGCCGGTGGCGTTGATCATGAAGTTCAGAATCAACGAGTGACCGATCAGCGGCGTCTTGGGGATCAGGCCAAACTCTTCGGCTTGTTTGACGAATGCGATCGCATCGCGCCCGGTTTCAGCCACCCAGATGCCATCCACGTTGGCCGCCTTGAGTTGAGCGATGTAGGGTGAAAAATCCTTGGTGTTCATGGGCACATAAAGACTCAAAGGCACTGACTTGCCTTGAGCTTCGGCTGCTTTTTTGAACGATTCGCCAGAGTCACGGCCCCATACGTAGTCAGCAGCCAGCACGGCGAATTTGTTGCCCTTGATGTTCTTGGCCCATGCATTGATCATGGCGATGTCCATCGCATCCGAATGGTTGGTGCGGAAGCTGCGGGGCTTGCAAGTGTCGCCGGTCAATTTGTCCGACTTGCTGGCCACTGCAAAGTAGGCTGCATCCCAACGGTCCAGGTTCTGGGCGATGGCCAGTGAGATGGAAGAGGGGATGGCACCGATCAACAGGTTGTAGCCTTCGCGGGCGAGTTTTTCAGCTTCGCGGCGACCGGCATCCGGCGTGCCCTCGTCGTCAGCTTCCTTCACTTCGATTTTGCGGCCATCTACGCCACCTTTGGCGTTGGCTTCATCGATGGCGAAACGCACGGCACGGATGACTTCTTCACCTTGCTGGGCAAACTGACCGGATTTGGACGACACCAGACCGACTTTGACCGGCTCTTTGCTCTGGGCCATGACCGCTATGGGCAAGGCCGCCAGCAACACAACACCTGCGAGTGAGCGCTGGATGATTTTCATTTTGAACATATTTGTCTCCTATTGTTGGAAAGTTGCCGGAAACCGTCCGGACATCGGTTGGGGAAAACGGGACGCTCAGACCATGACGTGGTTTTCAAGCGCGTGCAGACCGTCACGGGAATCAACCACCTCGCCCTGCGCGACGATGGCGCCCTTGGCCATGGCCAGGTAGCGCCGAGCCACGCGCACGACCAGACTCATGTTTTGCTCAATCAACAACAGCGCCGTGCCCTGGTCGGCGACCTGGTTGAAGATGTCGGCCAGCTGGTCCACGATCACGGGGGCTAGACCTTCGGTGGGCTCGTCCAGCAAGATCAAGGCTGGATTGGCCATCAGCGCACGCCCGACCGCCAGCATCTGTTGCTGGCCACCTGAGAGGGCCGTGCCGGGGGTATGGGCTCGCTCTTGCAGGATGGGGAAGAGTTTGTATATTTCGGGCACCGTCCATGGGCCTTTGCGTCCTACGGCGGCACCCAGAATCAGGTTTTCTTCTACGGTCAGGTTGGCCACAATGCGCCGACCCTGTGGCACCACGGCAATGCCATGCTGCGCCGCCATGTAGGCCCGCAGCTTGGTGTGCTCTTTGCCGCCAAATGCCACTTGGCCGTTTTGCAGACTGGCCAGACCCAAGATGGTGTTGACCACCGTGGTTTTGCCCACCCCATTGCGCCCAATCAGGGCCACCCGCTCACCCGGGTTCACGTGCAGGTCCAGACCGTGCAGGATGTGCGCCGCGCCGTAGTAGGCATCGACGTTTTTCAGACTCAACAAGGCGCTCATGCTGCGCTCCCCAAATAAGCTTCACGCACACGTGGATTGGCACGCACTTCAGCCGGTGCGCCACTGGCAATCACACGGCCCAACTCAAACACGGTCACCACATCGGAGATGCCAAACACCACATCCATGTCGTGTTCCACCAGCAAGACCGATACGTCCCAGCTGGAGGTGAGTTTTTTCAAGTGCTGCGCCAGATCCAGAGATTCCTTGACCGACAGGCCCGCCATCGGCTCGTCGAGCAGCAGCACCGTCGGGCGGCCCACCAATGCCAGCCCCAGATCCAATCGGCGCTGTTCGCCGTAGCCCAGGTCTTCGGCCGTCGAATCTTTGAGTGCCCACAGGTCCAGTTCCTTGAGCACCGCTTCGGCGTCGGCAGCGGAATCTTTGACGCCCATCTTGTGGGAGGCCAGCTCAATCTGGCGATACACCGTCATTTGTCCAAAGATGCTGGTGCGCTGAAAACTGCGCGACAAGCCGCGCATGCGCCTCTCCACCACGCCCAGGGCCGACACGTCTTGCCCCAGCAAACTGACTTTGCCTCGGGTGAGCTTGCGCCTGCCGGTGATCGCATCGATCACAGTGGATTTGCCTGCACCGTTGGGGCCGATCAGGCCGCGTATTTGGCCTTTTTCAAGCGTGAGGGCCACACCGTCTACGGCCTTGACTCCGCCGTAGTGGATAGCCACGTCTTCTGCTTGCAATACGTAATTCGTCATTTTTTTCTCCCGTTCAGTGGCCGCCGACCTTGACCGAGGGCTTCTTGCCCAGAACCCAGCGGTCAAACAGGCCAGCCACGCCCGTGGGCGAGAACACGATGACCGCGATCAGGGCCATGCCGAAAATCGTCATCCAGTGCGTGGCGTGTTCACCCAAAATATCTTTGAACATGAAATAAACCACGGCACCGACGGCAGGCCCCCACAGCGCCTTGAAGCCGCCCACAACCACCATCATCAAAGCCACACCCGACAGGCTCCAGTGCATGCTCTCGGGGGAAACAAAGCCGGTGTTCATGGCCGAGAGCACACCCGCCACCGAGGCCACCAAGGCGGACAGCGCATAAACCGCCGCACGGGGCAGCAAGGTGGTGATGCCGATGAAGCGGGCGCGTTCTTCGTTGTCGCGCACGGCCTCGGTGATGCCGCCGAAACGTGTCCGCATCAGCCATGCCAGGAGAAACACCACGACCACCAATGTGCTCCAGCAAACCAGGAACATGGTGGCGGGTTTGAGCATTTGCGACATCGGAAAACCAAACAGACGTGAAGGCCAATCGATGTTCATGCCGTCGGCACCACCGGTCACACCTCGTGCGCGCGAAGCAGTGAGAAAAAACATCTGTCCGATGGCCAGTGTCAACATGCCAAAAGCCACGCCGGGCACCCGCACGATCACCAGTCCGATCAGGAAGGCTGCGGCCGTTACCGCTAGCAAAGTCAAGAAGATGGCCAATTCGGCCGACACGAGTTGCAACTGCAGCAGGATGCCAAGCAGGTAACTCGCACCACCGAAAAACAGGGCGTGGCCAAAGCTGACCATGCCATTTTGCTTGAGCAATACGCCGACCCCCAGGGCAAATACAGCGTAAATGATGGATTGTGTGAACAGTGACAACAGTGTGCTCGAGGACACGCTCAGGGCCACCACAGCCCCCAAGCCCAGCGCTACAACAGCACCTAGGGAAGATTTTTTCAAACTCATGGTCATCAACTCCTGCTGTTCAAGTGCGGCTGCCGGCAAAACCCGATGGTTTCCAGATCAGGATGCCGATCATGAACACGAAGGGCAACAGCACTGCAGCGTCGGGCAGGTAAACAGCACCAATGGCCTGCACCATGCCCAACACCAGCGCCGCGATGAAGGCCCCAGCCAAAGAGCCCAGGCCACCGATCACCACCACCACAAAGGAGTCGATGATCACGTCCGCACTCATGGAGGGGGACAGGGACAGGAAGGGCGCAGCCACCACACCAGCCAGACCCGCCAGCGCTGTGCCCAGGCCCACCACGCCCGCGCTCAGAAAGTCGGTGTTCACGCCTTGCATGGAGGTGGTCACGGGGTCGGTGCTGGCGGCACGGACAAACAAACCCACCTTGGAAAAGCGCAACCACAGGCTCAAGCCCAGCGCCACCAGCAAACCGATCACGATCACAGACAAGCGATAGGCCGGCACAGGCGTTCCAAACAAGTCGACGCTGAAGGCAAGAGCTTCAGGCACTGGCACCGACAAGTTGCTTTTGCCCCAAGTGGTTTGCACCAAATCCTCAATGACCAAGAGCAGGCCGAAAGTGACGAGAACCACTGTGAGTGGATCGCGGTCTTGGAGCAGGCGAAACCCATAGCGGTCCAGCAAGACGCCGAACAAGGCCATGATGGCCGGAGCTGCAACCAAGGCCACCCAGAAATTGCTGTGCAGCGAAATCGAATAACCCAGGTAAGCGCCCAGCATGTACAGCGAGCCATGCGCAAAGTTCACCACCCGGCGCAGGCCGTAGATGAGGGCCAGGCCCGAGCACATCACGATGAGCAATGCGCCGTAGACCAGGCCGTTGAATAAATTGATGGTCAACATCTGGGTTGTCTCCTTTTTAATCTTCTTAAAGCGGTCCAAGCGCTGCCTCGGGCGCACCCAAGGCGGTCCAGCCACCGTCGACCGGCAACACCGCACCGGTGATGTAGCTGGCATGGGGTGAGGCCAGAAAGGCGATCACCTGGGCAATTTCTTCGGGGGCTGCCATGCGTCCCATGGGGGTTCGGCGGGCAATCGCCTGGGCGTCGATGGCGCCGCGATCGACCAGACTGGCTACCAAGGCGGTCTTGACATAGCCGGGCGCCACAGCGTTCACGCGGATACCTCGACGCGCCCATTCGCTGGCCAGTGCTCGGGTCATGCCGAGCACGCCGGCCTTGGCCGCACAGTAAGCGTTGCGGCCGGGAATCCCGCCAAAGCTGGCGATGGAGCCGATGTTCACGATGGTGCCTCGGTTGCCCTGGGCATCACGCGCTTGCTGGGTCATCTGCGCAATCACTTGTTGCGACATCGCAAAGGCCCCCCGCAAATGCACAGCCAAGACTTTGTCAAACGCGTCGATGTCTTGCTGCAATGTTGGCGCCGTTTGGTCGGCGATACCGGCGTTGTTGACCAGTGCATCGATCCGGCCATGGCGTGCCACCACACCGCTCACCTGCGTTTGCACCGCGTCCGCATCGGTCACATCACAGGACCAGCCTGAGTGCTGAGCACCCAGGGCTTGCGCACGTTCAGTCGCAAGCGCACCGTTCAGATCGAACAAGGCCACGGTCCAGCCTGCATGGGCCAGCTGCTGTGCCGTGGCCCAGCCGATGCCCTCGGCGGCGCCGGTGACGATGGCCACAGGTGCAGCGCTCATGGAACGCTCCATCCCGGCATGGTGGCACTGCGGATCAGGCGCGTCTCTTGCGTAGTGATCAGGTGTGCCGACGCTTGCAAGTACGCAGCAAAGTCCGGATGGCTGTCGCGTGCTCGGCTGCGGCGTTCGTAGTCGGCCAGATCGTCATAGCCCCACAGGTGCACAAACTGGTTTTGCGGCCCCACCAGGCTGGTGTAAAAGCCCATGGGGTGGCCCAGCGTGTCCACCAATATGGGCATGGCCAGGCGGTTGAAGACGTCCAGAAACTCCGGCATCTTGCGCAGCGCAATCGTGTAGATACGGTGGTCCACCAAGGGCTTGATGAGCGTGTGCATGTCAGGCTCCTGCCTTGTCGGCGATGTGGTTGGCGGTCACGTAAGCAAACACCATGTTGGGCCCGTGTGTGATGCCTGCGGCCGGGTAGTTGCCACCCATGATGCTGGCCCGGTCATTGCCAACGGCGTACAGACCTGGGATGACGCTGCCATCGCTTTTCTTGACCTCACCGACCACCGTGGTCTGGATGCCATCGAAGCTTCCGAGGTCGCCCATCAACAGTTTGACCGCATAGAAAGGACCTTTTTCAACTGGTGCCACACAGGGGTTGGGTTGGTGGTTGGGGTCGGCCAGGTAGCGGTTGAAGGCGGTGGTGCCGCGGCCGTGTTGCTCGTCCACACCTTGGACTGCACCGGTGTTGTATTCGCGCACGGTCGCTTCCAGGCCGGCTGCATCGATGCCGGTGACCTGCGCCAGATCGGCCAAGGTCTTGCCCTCAAAGAGGTAGCCGTTGCGGATGTATTTGCCAAAGGGCATGGGCGCGGGTTTGACAAAGCCAAGTCCGTATTTGCCCAAGGTGGTTTTGTCGCAGACCAGCCACATCGCGGTTTCTTTTTGACCCTTGCAGGCTTCGATCATGGCTACGCCCACATCGTGGTACGAGTTCGATTCATTTGTGAAGCGCTTGCCGTTGCGCAGCACGCCAATCACGCCGGGTTTGTAGCGGTCCAGCAAGTGGGGGAACACACCAAATTCGCCTTTGCCATAAGGCACTTTCGACACGGGCATCCAGGCGGCGGCATCTTTGAAGCGCAAGTCCACATCGGCACCGGCAGTCTCGGCCATGCGCACGCCATCACCGGTGTTGGTTTCGGGGGTGGGGGAGAGGTGTTCCCCGCCACTTTGCAGGTGCGGATAAGCCTTGGCGATGCGCTGCACGTCTTGCGGAAAGCCTCCGCAAGCGAGCACCACGCCATGACGGGCGCGGATGTCGCGCTCACCGCCTTCGCCACCCACCCCCATGCCGACCACTTGGCCGTTTTCGGTCAACACCCGCTTGGCCGGTGTCGAGGTCAGGATTGGAATGCCCAGGTCCAGCGCCGATTTGGCCAGACGCGCTGCCAGCGCATTGCCGCTGGTCACGTTGATCGCGCGTTGGTACAGCACCAGTTCCTTGGTGTGGTTGACCAATCGTTTGGCCACATACAGAAATGACGTCAGCGATTTGGTCGCTTGGAAAAAATGTTTGAGGTCCGCATTGGAGGAATTGAACATCATGCCGATGAAAGTGATGGTCTTGAGCGGGGGCTTCAAGCGCGGCATGTCTTTGCCCAGACCTCGGATGTCATAGGGCTGCGCCAAGATGGAGCGACCAATGGCAGCGCCGCCTGGCACATCGGGGTGGTAGTCCGGGTAGAGCGTGGGGATGAATTTCATCTCGGTCTCGCGCTCAAAGAAGTCCACCATCTTGGGACCCTGATCCATGAAAGCGGCGACGGCCGCTTCGTCGTAGTAAGCGCCGGTCTCTTGCATCATGTAGGTACGCACGGCATCCAGCGAGTCTTGCGGGTTTTGCTGGCGACCATGCGCGTTCAGGGGAATCCAGAGCACGCCACCCGAGAGGGCGGTGGTGCCTCCGAACACAGGTTCTTTCTCGATCACCACCACATCCAGGCCACGTTTTTTGGCCGTGATGGCACAAGACAAGCCTGCAGCGCCCGAGCCCACCACCAGCAAATCACATTCGAAATGGTTTGTCATTTTTGTTTCCTCAAGCGGTTTGGTTGAAGCCAGGACGCGGCACCATGTCCATCAACATGCAGGACATGCCGCCATCGACAACGAGCTCTGCGCCGTTGACATAGCCCGAACGGGGGCTGGCCAGAAAGATCGCGACATCGGCGATGTCTTGGGGCTCGCCGATGCGGCGGCTGGCGGTCACGGCTGAACGCTTGGCTTCAAAGCCAGGCTCTTCGTAAAACTTGGCCGACAAAGCGGTGCGGATCATGCCGGGGCAGATCGCATTGCTGCGCACGCCTTGTGGGCCCCATTCGACGGCCAGCTGACGGGACATCTGCAGCACGCCGGCCTTGCTGGCGCTGTAGGCGCCGCTGTGGCTTTGCGGGAACAGGCCCGAGATGGAGGCCACGTTGACGATGCTGCCTTCACCGGCCTCGCGCATCGCTGCACCGAAGGCGCGGGCGCACAGCAGGTAGCCGGTCAGGTTGACCGCCAGCACGGCGTTCCAGTCGTCCAGGCTTACATCAGCCAAGCCACCAGAACGCAGCAGGCCAGCGTTGTTGATCAGGGCATCAGCCGCGCCCCATGTGGACTGGACTTTTTCAGCCGCCGCCTGCACGCTGGCCGCATCGCTGATGTCGCAGTTCACCGCCAGAATCTGCGCACCTTGCGCTTGCAGCAGATCGTCTATGCGCTTCAAGCCTTGTGCATCGCGATCGAGCAGTGCTACACGTGCGCCCACTTGCGTCAAACGCTGGGCCACCGATGCGCCGATGCCGCTGGCTGCACCGGTGACCACGCACACGCGGTCGTGCAGTTCAAGCCAGCTTTTGTCTCCACTCATGACCATGTCCTTGTTCCTGTTCTCTGACCAAGATTGTTGGAATGAGGGTCGAAAAAATTTTTGACGATTCGTTCGAAGAACAGGACAATTCGTGCGAACTGGAGTGTCAAAATGGCGGTTTCTAGGGTTATCCCGAATTACGATTTGTATGGCGATTCGAGCCGTCTGGAGGATTCGGCCGCTTTCAACTACGAATGGATTCCACAGCGATCGACCTTGTACAACTGGCTGATCCATCCCCACCGGCACGATTCGTTCATCCAGGTGCTTTACCTCACCGAGGGGCATGTGGATGTGCAGATTGAGCATGTTCAGCAAACACTGCATGCGCCCTGCGTGATGTTGATCCCGGCAGGTCATGTGCATGGCTTCCGGTTTTCCCAAGACACCAATGGCCCGGTGGTGACGGCCATGCAAAAGGCGCTGGAATCGGCGGCTGCCTTGATGATGCCGCCCTTGCTCGAGACCATACGCACGCCACGTTTGCTCTCTTTGCAGTCGGAGATGCGTTACATCGACCAGCTCATGCCTTTGTTTCTGGCGTTGGAGCAAGAGTCGCATACACCGGCTGAAGGTCAAGTTGCCGCAGGCACATCGCTGCTTTTGGCTCTGATGGTGCAAATCCATCGCATTTGCAAATTGTCCGACCTGGGCGACACGCAAACCCACTACACGATCTCTCGGAAGGCGCGACAAATTGAAAAATTCAGAAGTCTGATTGACAAGAATTTCCGCACCGAGCATTCTTTGCAAAGCTACGCCAACCAGGTGGGCGTGACAGTAGGGCAACTCTCGCGCCTGTGCCGAGAGATCCTGGGCAAATCGAGCTTGCAGGTGATCAATGACCGATTGCTGCAGGAAGCTCAGCGTGAGTTGGTTTACACCGCCTTGCCCATCAAACAGCTGGCGTCGGAGCTCGGTTTTGAAGACGATGCTTACTTCAGCCGTTTCTTTCGCAAACACATGGGCATGACACCCAAAGCCTACCGAGCCAAGTCGCTCGCACAAATGGGCAGTGATGCGCAGACACATTTTTGAGCGTCCCTCGCAAGGCTTGCTTTGTGAGGACTTGTGCGCCAGACTGAAAGTGCCCATGTTGTCCCGCATGGGGCATTCAAACTCACAAAGCAGCTGACAGCTCTGGCACTGCAGCAAACAGATCGGCCTCCAGGCCAAAGTCCGCCACGCTGAAGATCGGGGCTTCAGGGTCCTTGTTGATCGCCACGATCACTTTGGAGTCCTTCATGCCCGCCAAGTGCTGGATCGCACCCGAGATGCC
>Ga0228702_1001423_pt1 | contig 15315 bp, 9 predicted proteins | sample McNCre217_Aug_MG_2_FD_178018 | JGI IMG/M metagenome (GOLD analysis project Ga0228702, IMG submission 178018) | Freshwater microbial communities from McNutts Creek, Athens, Georgia, United States - 20-17_Aug_MG | ecosystem: Environmental > Aquatic > Freshwater > Creek | place: USA: Georgia... | reverse complement strand
ATGCACATCACATCGGGCAAGGCCGCAGCGTAGGCATGCAAAAGCGTGGAGCGGTGGCTGTACAAGGCCCCCTTGGGGTTGCCGGTGGTGCCGCTGGTGTAGCACAGGGTGCAGGCGGTGTTCTCGTCCAGCTGAGGCCAGGTGTAGGTGTCCGGCTGCGACCCCATCCAGGCCTCGTAACTGACCAAACCCGGAATGCCGGTGTCTGCAGGCAGCTTGTCGGCATCGCACAAAGCCACGAACTGTCGGATCGTGGGGCATTTGTCATGCACCGCTTGCACCAGAGGCAAGAAGCTCATGTCAAAGCACAGCACCTGGTCTTCGGCGTGGTTGGCAATCCAGGCGATCTGCTCAGGGTGCAAGCGCGGGTTGATGGTGTGCAGCACACGGCCCGAGCCGCTCACCCCAAAGTACAACTCCAGATGGCGGTAACCGTTCCAGGCCAGCGTGGCCACGCGGCTGCCGGTCTCCAGCTGCATGCTGTCCATGACATTGGCCACCTGACGGGCACGCTTGGCCGCAGCAGACCAGTTGTAGCGGTGGATGTCGCCCTCGACGCGTCGAGAGACGATCTCGCCGTCACCGTGATGGCGTTCAGCGAATTGGATCAAGGAAGAAATCAGCAAAGATTGCTGTTGCATCAGTCCCAGCATGAGGTGTTCTCCGGTATTGTTGGTATGAAAAAAAATCGAGCGTTTCATTGTGCACCCGCTTGCGCCCCTGCCCGGGCATTAACCCCGGCAAAGCATGGGTCCTTGTCAAGGGCGTGACAATCCCCCTCATGTCATCAGCCCCTGCCCCCTCCTTGCCGTCCAGCTCATCAGAGCGATGGACACACCGCCTCACGCAGCTTGGGCCGCAGTTTTTCACTCGCCTGCAACCCACACCCTTGGCCGCGCCCGCTTGGGCGGCACGCAACCACGATTTGCTGGCCGACTTGGGCTGGCCCACGGCATGGCTGAGCGACGCGCACTTGAGCGATTTCGCCGGTAACCGCCTGCTGCCAGGGGCTGATCCACTGGCCACGGTGTACAGCGGTCACCAGTTTGGCCAATGGGCCGGCCAATTGGGCGATGGCCGGGCCATTTGGCTGGGCGAAGCCGATTCACGCCAAGGCCCACAAGAAATCCAGCTCAAAGGGGCCGGTCCCACGCCCTACTCGCGCCGGGGCGACGGTCGCGCCGTGCTGCGCTCCAGCGTGCGCGAGTACCTGTGCAGCGAAGCCATGCATGGCCTGGGCATCCCGACCACCCGCGCTTTGTGTCTGGTGACGTCTCCCGAGCCGGTTTGGCGCGAAACGCGTGAAAGCGCTGCCGTGGTGACGCGTGTAGCGCCCAGTTTTCTGCGCTTCGGCCACTTTGAACACTTTGCCGCCATGGGCGATGTCGACAGCTTGCGCAGCCTGGCCGACCATGTCGTGCAACACCACTTGCCCGAGGCCCGCGAACGCGCCGCCCAGTGGCAAGGCAACACCTATGCCGCTTTGCTCGACCTGGTGCAAGAGCGCACCGCGCAGCTGCTGGCGCAATGGCAGGCCGTGGGCTTTTGCCACGGCGTGATGAACACCGACAACATGAGCGTGCTGGGCCTGACCATCGATTACGGCCCCTTCCAGTTCATGGACGGCTTTGACCCCGGCCACATCTGCAACCACTCGGACACCCAAGGCCGCTATGCCTACAGCCGACAACCCAACATCGCTTACTGGAATTTGTTTTGTCTGGCGCAAGCCCTGCTGCCCCTGATCGAAGACCAGGACCTGACCTTGCAAGTGCTGGAGGGCTACAAAACCGGCTTTCCCCGCGCTTTGGGCGACGCCATGCGGGCCAAGCTGGGCCTGACCGGTGCCAGGGCCTCCGAAGACCTGCGCGAAAGCGACTGGGCGCTGGTGGAAGACCTGCTGCAAATGTTGGCTGCCGAGCGGGTCGACTACCCCCATTTTTGGCGGCAATTGAGCCATGCGGTTCAGCGTGCCGCATCGGGCGATTTGTCGGCTTTTGAGCCCTTGCGCGATCTTTGGATCGATCGCCAGCGTTGGCAACAGTGGCTGGAGCGCTACCTTCAGCGCCTGGAGGGCGCCCCGCTGGCCGAGGTCGGCGCGTTCATGCTGCAGCGCAACCCCAAATTCATTTTGCGAAATCACCTGGCCGAAATCGCGATCCGTCAGGCCCAGGCGGGTGACTTCTCCGAAATCGAGACCTTGCACAACTTGCTAAAGTCCCCATTTGACGAGCACCCGGGCTTTGAAGCCCATGCCGCCTTGCCGCCCGATTGGGCCAGCCAACTGGAAATCAGCTGTTCATCATGACACTCACCAAAACCGAACAAGAATGGCGCGACCTGCTCCAGGCCAAAGGCGCAGAACCCGTGGCCTACGCCGTCACACGCCAGGCCGCCACCGAGCGGCCCTTCACCGGCAAATACGAATCCCATTGGGAAGCGGGCATCTACCGCTGTGTGTGCTGCGATGCCGAATTGTTCAAATCCGACACCAAATTTGACGCCGGTTGCGGCTGGCCCAGCTTTTCGCAGGCTGCATCTGACACCGCCATCACGGAAAACGTCGACCGCAGCCACGGCATGGTGCGGGTCGAAACCGTGTGCAGCCAATGCGGCGCACACCTGGGCCATGTGTTTGAAGACGGCCCGGCCCCGACGGGCTTGCGTTACTGCATGAACTCGGCTTCGTTAGACTTCGAGCCTTTGTGAACCCCTTTGGGCATGGCCCATTCCAGCAGCGCACGCTGCCGCAACGACTGACCGCATGAAATTCCTGATCGACTTTTTCCCCATTGCCCTGTTTTTTGGGGCCTACAAAATGGCCGACATTTACACCGCCACCGCGGTGTTGATGGCGGCCACCGTGGTGCAGACGGCCCTCATTTACAAGATGGACGGCAAACTGCAGACCATGCACAAGATCACCCTGGTGCTGGTGCTGGGCTTTGGCGCACTGACCTTGGGCTTGCACGATGAGCGCTTCATCAAGTGGAAACCCACCTTGCTCTACACCGGCCTGGCCGTGGCCCTGGCCATTGCCCACTGGGTGATGAACAAGAACTTTTTGCAACTCATGCTGGGCCAACAACTGCAGTTGCCCGCCCGCGTGTGGCACCGCATGAACATCGCCTGGATGCTGTATTGCCTCTTCATGGCGACCATCAACGGCTATGTGGCCGCCTATTTCTCGACCGAAGACTGGGTCAACTTCAAGGTCTGGGGCTATGTGTTCCCCTTGGTGTTCATCGTGGCGCAGGGCATTTATGTGGCCCGTCACCTGCCCAAGGACCAATGAAGCCCATGAGCACCGTTGCCGACCAAATCCATGCCCGCCTGACCGAGCGCCTGCAGCCAACTGCACTCAAGGTCCTCGACGAAAGCGCCGCCCATGCCGGTCATGCAGGGGCCAGCGCCTCCGGGCAAGGCAGCCACATGCGTGTGTGCATTGCTTCACCGATGTTTACATCGCTCAGCCGCGTCCAGCGCCATCGGCTTGTGTATGATGCGCTGCAAGATTTCATCGACCAGGGCTTGCATGCTCTGGCCATCGAGCTGATCTGAACTTCCCCCCCTTATTTCATACCTGACGAACCTTCATTGAGGAAAGAATCCATGAAAAAGCAATTGCTCAGCGCCGCGACCGCCGCTTTGGCACTGATGGCTGCGCCAGCTTTCTCCCAGAACATCGCCGTGGTCAACGGCAAGCCCGTGCCCTCCTCGCGCATCGAAGTGCTCAAGCAGCAAGTCGAGCGCTCCGGCCGTCCGGTGACCCCCGAAGTGCTGGCCCAGATCAAGGAAGAGCTGGTCGCCCGTGAAATCTTCATGCAGGAAGCCAAAAAGCGCGGCCTGGACGCCACCGAAGACTACAAAAACCAGCTCGAACTGGCCCGTCAAACCATCCTGATCCGTGATCTGTTTGCTGACTTCCAGAAGAAAAACCCCGTGACCGATGCCGAGATCAAGGCCGAGTACGACAAGTTCGTGGCGGCCAACGGTGGCAAGGAATACCGCGCTCGCCACATCCTGGTGGAAAAAGAAGACGAAGCCAAAGCCCTGATCGCCGACATCAAGAAAGGTGCCAAGTTTGAAGACCTGGCCAAGAAGATGTCCAAAGACCCAGGCTCCGGTGCCAACGGCGGCGACCTGGACTGGGCCGCTGCAGGCAGCTATGTGCCTGAGTTCTCCGCTGCCATGGTCAAGCTGGACAAAGGCCAGATGACCGACGCGCCCGTCAAGAGCCAATTTGGCTTCCACATCATCCGCGTGGACGATGTGCGCGAAGCCCAGTTGCCCAAGCTGGAAGAGGTCAAGCCCCAAATCGCCCAGCAACTGCAACAGCAAAAGCTCAGCGGCTACCAAGACAGCCTGCGCAGCAAAGCCAAGATTCAGTGATCTTGCGCATGGCGCTTCTCGCAAAACGCGGCTTCGGCCGCGTTTTTTCATGGTTGCGGGGATAATCCCACCCCATGCTGCCCCACCAACTCGAACTCCTCGCCCCCGCCCGCACCTTCGACATCGGCATCGAAGCCATCCACCATGGCGCGGATGCGGTCTACATTGGCGGCCCCTCCTTCGGGGCGCGGTCGACCGCCGACAACTCGGTGCAAGACATCGCCAAGCTGGTGCAGCACGCGCACCGCTTTCACAGCCGCATTTTTGTCACGCTCAACACCATCTTGCGCGACGACGAACTGGAGGGTGCACGCAAACTGGCCTGGCAGCTCTACGACGCGGGAGTGGACGCCCTGATCGTGCAGGACATGGGCCTGCTGGAGATCGACCTGCCCCCGATCCAGCTGCACGCCAGCACCCAGACCGACATCCGCACACCGGAAAAAGCCAAGTTCTTACAAGATGCAGGTTTGAGCCAGATCGTGCTGGCCCGTGAACTGACCCTGCCGCAAATCAGCGCGATCCGCGACGTGATCGACACCGAGCGCACCGTGATCGAGTTTTTTGTGCACGGCGCTTTGTGCGTGGCCTACAGCGGCCAGTGCTTCATCAGCCACGCCCACACAGGGCGCAGCGCCAACCGGGGCGACTGCTCGCAGGCTTGCCGACTGCCCTACGAAGTCAAAGACGCGCAAGGCCGCATCATCGCGCACGACAAGCATGTGCTGAGCATGAAGGACAACAACCAGAGCGAGAACTTGCGTGCCCTGGTGGACGCGGGCATCCGCAGCTTCAAGATCGAAGGCCGCTACAAAGACATGGCCTATGTGAAAAACATCACGGCCCACTACCGCAAGCTGTTTGACGAAGTGCTAACCGAGCGCCCCGAGCTGGCTGCCGCCTCACACGGACGCACCACCTTCAGCTTCGAGCCCGATCCTAACCAGAACTTCAACCGCGAGTTCACCGACTACTTTGTGCAAGGCCGCAAGGAAGACATTGGCGCGTTTGACACCCCCAAAAACCCCGGTCAGCCGATCGGCTGGGTCAGCAAGGTCACGCCCGAACACGTCGAAATCACCACCGACGACCCGGCGACCGAGCTGCACAACGGCGACGGCCTGTGCTACTACGACCTGCAAAAAGAGCTGATCGGCCTGCAAATCAACCGCGCCGAAGCTACCAAAGCCAAAGGGGTGTGGAAGCTGTTTCCCAAAGACCCGATGGACGGCTTCAAGGACCTGCGCAAAGGTGTGCAGGTCAACCGCAACCGCGACATGAGCTGGGTGCGCACGCTGGACAAAAAATCCGCCGAGCGCCGCATGGGCGTGTGGATGCAACTGGCTGAAAGTGCTGATGGCTTGCAACTCACCTTGACCGACGAAGCCGGCCACACCGGCACGGCCCAAATGGCCATCGCCTGGCAAGCCCCCAAAGACGCGGCCCAAGCCGAAGACAAGCTCAAAACCGCCTTGGGCAAGTTGGGCGACACCTTGTTTGAGCCGCTGGATGTGCAACTCGCCCTGCCCCGCCCCTGGTTTGTGCCGCCCTCACAGCTCAACGCCCTGCGCCGCGATGCAGTCGCGGCGCTTGAGACCGCACGCGAAGAGGGCCTGCACCGCCTGCCACGCGCCCTGCCCGCCCAGCCCCCTGCGCAATACCCCGAAGACACGCTGACCTATCTGGCCAACGTGTTCAACCAAAAGGCTCGCGACTTTTATGCCAAGCACGGCGTGAAGGTGATCGCTGCCGCCTATGAAGCGCAAGAAGAATTGGGCGAAGTCAGCCTGATGATCACCAAGCACTGCGTGAGATTCAGCTTGAGCCTGTGCCCCAAGCAAGCCAAAGGCGTGACCGGCGTGCAAGGCACGGTGAAAGCCGAACCACTGCAACTGATCAACGGCAAGGAAAAACTCACCCTGCGCTTTGACTGCAAACCCTGCGAAATGCATGTGGTGGGCAAGATCAAGAAGTCGGTGCTGAACGCCGTCCCCGAAAGCCCCGTCCAGTTCTACAAGACGCGGCCGGTGGTGGGGATGCACTGAAGTCCCCGCCATCTTGTTACAGACTTTGAATCGTCCAAGCTGCTTTGGCGCGGCCGACTGATAGCATCCCCCGATCGTCAACCAGACCCACCTCCCATCCATGAACACCACACACGCCCCTGCCCCATCTATTCGCTTGACCGCTGCAGCAGCGCTGTTGTCTGCCTTGGCGCTGGCCGGCTGCGCCGGCATGGGCGGAGCTGCGGGCACACCTGTGCTCTACCCCAATGCCGCTTACAAAGCCATGGGCGAAGCGGCAGCACGCCAGCACCTGGACCAATGTGTGGCACTGGCACAGTCCAGTGGCCTCAGCCCTGTGGACAAGAACAGCTCGGTCGGCTCCAACGCCGCCATGGGGGCCGCAGTGGCGGGTGTTACAGGTGCCGTGGGTGGGTTGGTGTTTGGCCACGGCAATTTGAATGACGCTGTCAAATACGGCGCACAAAGCGCCGTGGTGGGCGCTGCCGCTGGCGGCACGCGCGGGGCCATGAGCCAGCAACCCAGCGGCAGTTACCGCACCTTTGTTCAGCGTTGCGCTGGCGAAAAGGGGCTTGACGTCATTGGTTGGCAATGATGGGCATGGTCCGAGCCACTGCCTGATCGTTCTCGGGTACAGTTTGCCGAGCTTGGGGGGCTGCATCAGCCCCTTGCTTTCACGCAGAGGCCTGAATCCAACATGAGTTTCTACAACGCCCAGAGTGTTTTTATTTTCTTTGGCCTGATTTCCCTCATTGGGGGATTGGTGGCGCTGTTTGAATTCAAAAAACTGGATACCTCTGCGCGTTATTGGGTGGCGGCCAGTTTGGTCATGGGCATCACCAACATCGCCACCATCTTCCGGGCAGAGTTGCCGCTCTTGGTGGCTTACAGCATCTCCATTGGCGTGTCTTGCGCCGCCTACATCGTGCTGGGCCTGGGCATCGCCCGTTTGTACGAAAAACGCCCACAAGCACCGGCCTTGTGGTGGACTTTGGCGCTGACGGTGGCCTACACCGTGCTGATGGAGTGGTGCCGACTTCACACATCGCCCAAAGTGACGTTGGTGCTCTCCAGTCTGGGCTTTGGGTTGACCTCTTTGTGGTGCGCCCTTCCAGCGCACCGGCATTACCAGCGCACGGGCAACCGTTTTTCCATGCACATGCGGTGGGTGGTCATCGTGTTGGGCTTGACCCAGTTCACACGCATGCAGAGTTTGCTGGGTGATTGGTCCATTCAGAGTTTGGGACAAAATTACCTGAGTCTGGCCATATGGACCGTGATTTACATCCTGGGGATCTTGCGGTTCTGTTTTTATGTGGCCATGCGCATCCAGGAAAAAGCCGATGAACGTGCGCAAGTCGCTGTAGCCCAGGCCCGCCATGAAGCAAGTCGACGAATGGCCGAGCAAATGGCCCAGTTGGGACGTCAACACAGTTTGGGCATCATGGCCGCTTCGGTCAGCCACGAGCTGAACCAACCGCTGACGGCCACATTGAACTACGCCGAACTGGCCAAGTCCCAGGTGCAGGCCGGAAAAGCCGACCCAGATCTGTTGGTCCAATTGATGAACTACATCGTCGAGCACACCGTACGGGCCAGCCAGATCATTCAGCAGTTCCGGCAGTACATCAAACCCACCCAAGGTGCCAGTGAACACATTGAGGTCAACAAGATGCTGGCCAATGTCTGTGAATTGCTGGATCTGGAAATCCGGCATCACCATGTGCGTGTGATTCAACCATCCAACCCGTCGGCCGTCTTTGTTGCAGCCAATCCCACCCAGCTGTCCCAAGTGCTGGTCAATGTTTTGCTCAACGCCATTCAGGCCATGACCTCCTCGACCCCACGTGAAATTCAGCTGCACATTCAGTCGGACGCTGCGAATGTGCGCATACAGGTGCGCGATACCGGTGTTGGCGTAAGGGAAGAAAACACAGCACGCATTGGCGACCCCTTCTTCACCACCAAGGTCCAAGGGCTGGGGCTGGGCATCTCGATCTGCAGAGACATCCTGGCCCAATACGGCGGTCAATTGACCCTTGAAAACAATGCCGGCCAGGGCGCGTGCGCCACCATCACCCTGCCCCTGGCCGCACCAGCAGCCTGATCAACCCAGCGGCTTGAGCAACTCGTTCAGGTCGGCTTCGCCAAACAAAGGCTCTTTGCGCTGCACCGCACCTTCGTACATGTCTTGCGCCAGTTGGGCTTTGCGCTCTTGCAGGGCCAACATGCGCTCTTCGATGGTGCCTTGCGCCACCAGCTTGAGCACCCAGACGCTTTGCTTTTGCCCAATGCGGTGGGCACGGTCGGTGGCCTGGTTTTCCACAGCCGGATTCCACCACGGGTCGTAGTGGATCACCGTGTCGGCTTGCGGCAAGTTCAGGCCCACGCCACCGGCTTTCAGGCTGATCAAGAACAGCGGCACCTGCCCGCTGGTGAATTTGTCGATGATCGCGTCGCGGTTTTTGCTTTGCCCCGTGAGCTTGACCCAGGGGATGCCCAGCGCAGGCAAGGCTTTTTCGATCAAGCCCAGCATTTCGGTGAACTGAGAGAACAGCAAAATCTTGCGGCCCTCGGCCACCATCTCGGGCAGCATGTCTAAAAGCTGCTCCAGCTTGGCCGACTGCTGCACCTGGCTGGCCGCACTCAGCTTGAGCAAGCGCGGATCGCAACAGACCTGACGCAGCTTGAGCAACGCATCGAGGATGGTGATTTGCGAACGCCCCAGACCCTGGGTGTGCAGGGCTTCGCGCACGGTTTTTTCCATGCCCAGGCGAATGGTCTCGTACAGGTCCGCCTGCTGGCCTTGCAGGGGCACCGGCATCAGAGTTTCGATCTTGGGCGGCAACTCGCTGGCCACCAGGTCTTTGGTCCGGCGCAGCATGAAGGGCGTCACGCGGGCGCGCAATTGCGCGAGCTTTTCCACACTGCCCTGGCGCTCGATCGGGTTACGGAACAGCTCGGTGAAACGTTTTTGGCTGCCCAGAAATCCGGGCATCAAAAAGTGGAACTGGCTCCACAACTCGCCCAAATGGTTTTCAATCGGCGTGCCCGACAGGCACAGGCGATGCATCGCCGGGATCTCGGTGACGACTTGCGCTGCAAAGGTGTTGGCGTTCTTGATGTTCTGCGCCTCGTCCAGCACCAAGAGGTGCCAAGGCACCTCCAGCCACATGTCGCGGTCACGCGAGAGCAGCGAATAGGCGGTGATCACCACGTCGTAGCTGCACAGCTCTTGCACCGTCTCGTGGCGCGACAGGCCGTGGTGCACATGGGTTTTGAGCCCTGGGCAAAAACGGGCCGCTTCGCGCTGCCAGTTGCCCAGCAAGCTCACGGGCGCGACGATCAAGGCCGGCTGGGTCAATCGCCCGGCGTTCTTCTCGGTCAGGATGTGGGCCAGCGTTTGCAGCGTTTTGCCCAGGCCCATGTCGTCGGCCAAGATACCGGCCAGCCGGTGTTCGCGCAAAAACTGCAACCAATTGAGGCCCTGCTGCTGGTAGGGGCGCAAGGTGGCTTGCAAGCCTTCGGGCGCAGGCACGGCCGTAAGGGCCGCCTGGCCGCGCATCTGCTGCACCAGGCTCAACAAGCGGCTGGCCCCCTGCCAGTGCGCGCCCTCGCCCAGCGATGTGGCGGTGCGCAAAGCGTCCATGCGCGACAGGCGCAGGGCGTCGCCGTCCCAGTCGTGGCCACGCTCGCCGTGCAGCTCCATCAGCATGCTCAGCCAGGGCTTGATGCGGGCCGTGGGCAGGCGCACATAGCCGGGCCCGTGCAGGTCCGGCAGGTACAAATGCGCCGGCAGACCTTGCAGGTCGCTCGGGTCGTCTGCACGCTTGACGCCAGCGAGAGCCGCCAAAATGGCCGGCACCCAAGGCAAGATGTTGACGCGCTGACCATCGATCTCCATGCCCAGTGAGAGGTTGAACCACGGCGATGTTTCATCGAAACCGTCTTCGCCCGACAGGTCGATGTGCACGTCATCGGCCAAGCGCAACCAGGTGTTCAGACCGGTGTCGGCCTGCACCTGCAGGCCCGCTTCGCGCAAGGGTTCAAAGTCGCTTTCCAGCCACTCCAGCCAGAGTGCCGCGCTTTGCGAGCCGGTCAGGCGCAATGTGGGACTCTGATCGAGATCAAAGCCCAAATCCTCCAGCGTCTCCACAATGCGCAGCTCGCCCGCCAGGTCGCGCAGCAACATGCGGGCAGCCGATCCCTTGCCGACGGCCACACGCACCTGGGCATGGGGCCAGTGGCCTTGATGGCCGTCGTAATCAAAACTCAGCTGCGCCTCAAAAATGCCGTGGTCCATGCGCATTTGCAAGGGCACCGCCGAAATGCGCAGCACGCCCACAGGTTCCACGCCCCGGATTTCGGGCAACTGCTCGATGACCGGCGGCAGTGGCATGGGGCCAAGCCGCTCGATCAGTTGCTGCTGGAACTTCAGCGCCACGCGCTCGGGCAGCACGGGCGACTGCGTCAAGAGCTGCAAACGCTCAGCGCTCAGGCCCTGGGTGTCGAGGCGACCACAGCAGCCACGCGCTGCATCCACAAAAATCGGTGGCTCATTGAGCCCGCAAACCACGCCTTCTTGACCGGCTTGCAACTGCAGTTTCCAGCCTGCGGCTTGGGCGTCTTGCGCCGCAACCGACTGCCAGGTGCCAGAGATCGGCAGGGCCTCATCGGTCCATTGCAAAGGGGTCAGCGCTTTGCCGTCCTCCCACATGAGGCGACCGGTTTCGCTGCACTTTTGCAGCAGCAACTCGGCGGCCAGGCCTTGCAACTTGACCGCGCTGTGAAAGCCGTAAGAGCCAAAGCTGTTGGTGGCCGGGCAGGCTTTGAAGAGGTCAAAAATCCCCCGCTCGGTGGCGGCACTGCTGAGCCAGATCGGATCGTGCGCAAACGGCTCGCTGGTGACTTTTTTGGGTTTTCCCCAAATGCCATCGCGCTTGAGGATGGCGCGTTTGATGGTCAAGTGGAACACCGGCCGCTGGCCCGTGCTTTCAGCCGACATGCAGTACAAAAAATGCTCGGGCGTGCTGCTGGGCAAGCTGAAGTGCTGCGCCACATCGGCCGTCTCCAGACGCCCCAGCCAATCGCGCACCTGGTATTCGGCCTGCTGCAAAGCCCGCTCCTGGCGGGCTTGGGCTTGCTGTTCTGACAACTCGCCCGACGAGGTTTCCTCATCTTGGCTGGCTTCGCGCAGGCTCTGGCCCTGCATGGCCACATGGATGCCCAGCGCCGCGCCGTGCTTGCACATGCGGCCCACGGCGCAGGTACAGGTGGAGCGCCAAGCCTGCAAGTTGCCGCCATCTGACACGCGCAAATGCGCCGTGACGGTGAATGGCGATGCCTGCAACTCGGGCACCTGGGCGACCAGCTTCCAGCCATCGGCCTCGGGCGTCAGCTGCGCGACGATGTCATCGTTTTGCAGGTACAGCGCTGTGCCCTTGGCCCACGCATTGGAGTCAAAGTAAAACGCCAGCTGAGACGGTGGAAACCACTGCTCAGACACTTCGGATCTCACACGCACAGACGGTCAACCCACCCACTTGCGGGCGTTTTGCCACACGCGCAGCCAAGGGCTGGTGTCGGCCACATCGCCACTCGTCCAGCTCATCTGCACATTGCGGAACACACGCTCGGGGTGCGGCATCATGGCCGTGAAACGCCCATCGGCCGTGGTCACAGCTGTCAGACCGCCCGCGCTGCCGTTGGGGTTGAACGGGTACTGCTCGGTGGCCTGGCCGTGGTTGTCCACAAATCGCATCGCGCCAATGGCCTGCGCCGAGTTGCCACGGTGCTTGAAGTTGGCAAAGCCTTCGCCGTGCGCCACGGCAATCGGCAAGCGGCTACCCGCCATGCCTTGCAGGAACAGGCTGGGCGATTCGAGCACCTCAACCATCGACAGGCGGGCTTCAAAGCGCTCGCTCTGGTTGGTGGTGAAGCGCGGCCAATTCTGCGCGCCGGGGATGATGTCGGCCAATTCGGCAAACATCTGGCAGCCGTTGCACACGCCCAGACCAAAGGTGTCGGCGCGGCCAAAGAAGCCTTTGAACTGGTCAGACAGCGCCGGGTTGAAGGTGATGCTGCGCGCCCAGCCAATGCCTGCGCCCAAGGTGTCGCCGTAGCTGAAACCACCACAAGCCACCAGGCCCTGGAAGTCGGCCAATTTGGCGCGACCCGATTGCAGGTCGGTCATGTGCACGTCATGCGACTCAAAGCCCGCTTTGTGGAAGGCGTAGGCCATTTCCACATGCGAGTTGACGCCCTGCTCGCGCAAGATCGCCACTTTGGGTCGCGACAAATTGAGGAACGGCGCGGCGACGTTTTCAGCCGGGTCAAAGCTCAGCGCCACATGCATGCCGGGGTCGCTGGCCAGGCCTGCGGCGGCGTGTTCGGCGTCGGCACAAGCGGGGTTGTCGCGCTGCTGGCAAATCTTCCAGCTCACGCTGTCCCAGACCTGGTGCAGGTCTTCCAGCTTGGCGGCAAACACCTCTTTGGTGTCGCGCCAAATGCTCAGTTCGCCCACGCCTTTTTGGATGGTGGAAGTGCTTGGGCGGGTCTTGCCGATCACATGCGTGTGCTTGGACAGACCGTGCTCGCGCAGGGTTTGCAACACCGCATTGCGGTCAGCGGTGCGCACCTGCAGCACCACGCCCAGCTCTTCGTTGAACAGCGCTTTGAGTGTGAGTTCTTCGCGGCGGGCGCTGACTTGCCCCGCCCAGTTCTTGGCATCGCCATGGTCGGCGCGGCTGTCGGTGATGCCGTCGCCTTCGGTGACCAGCATGTCCACATTGAGCGCCACGCCCACATGGCCTGCGAAAGCCATTTCGGCCACAGCGGCCAGCAAGCCGCCGTCGCTGCGGTCGTGGTAAGCCAGGATCTGGCCCTTGGCGCGCAAATCGTTGACGGCGTTGACCAGATTCACCAGGCTTTTCGGGTCTTCCAGATCAGGCACTTGGTCGCCAAACTGGTCCAGCACCTGGCCGAGCACACTGCCGCCCATGCGGTTGCGCCCTTGGCCCAGGTCGATCAGCAACAAGCTGGTGTCATCGGTTTGTGCGTCCAGCTGCGGGGTCAGCGTGCCGCGCACATCGGGCAAGCTGGCAAAGGCGGTGATGATCAGGCTCACGGGCGAGGTGACTTTGCGGGTCTCACCGTCAGCATTCCACTGCGTGCGCATCGACAAGCTGTCTTTGCCCACAGGGATCGAGATGTCGAGCGCCGGGCACAGTTCCATGCCTACGGCCTTGACGGTTTCGTACAGCGCGGCGTCTTCGCCGGGCTCGCCGCAAGCGGCCATCCAGTTGGCCGACATCTTGACGCGGGGCAGCTCGATGGGCGCGGCCAGCAAATTGGTGATGGCCTCGGCCACGGCCATGCGGCCAGACGCTGCAGCGTTGAGCGAGGCCAGCGGCGTGCGCTCGCCCATGCTCATGGCTTCACCGGCAAAGCCTTGGTAATCGGCCAGCGTCACGGCCACGTCGGCCACAGGCACTTGCCAAGGGCCGACCATCTGGTCGCGGTGCGTCAGGCCACCCACGGCGCGGTCACCGATGGTGATCAAAAAGCGTTTTGACGCCACGGTGGGGTGGCTCAACACGTCGATCACGGCTTTTTGCAAGGACACACCGGTCAGGTCCATGGCGGGCGACTGGCGGGTCACGGTCTTCACATCGCGGTGCATTTTGGGCGGCTTGCCCAGCAGCACGTCCATGGGCATGTCCACGGGCGATTCGTTGCCTTTGTCTTCCAGCACCAGTTGGCGCTCTTCGGTCGCCACACCGATCACCGCAAACGGGCAACGCTCGCGCTCACAAAAAGCGGTGAACTGCTCCAGAGACTCGGGCGCAATGGCCATCACGTAGCGCTCTTGGCTCTCGTTGGACCAGATTTCTTTGGGGGCCAAGCCGGATTCTTCGAGCTTGACGGCACGCAAATCAAAGCGTGCGCCACGGCCTGCGTCGTTGGTCAGCTCCGGGAAGGCGTTGGACAAACCGCCCGCGCCAACGTCGTGGATGGCCAAGATCGGGTTGGCCGCGCCTTGCGCCCAGCAGTGGTTGATGACCTCTTGCGCACGGCGCTCGATCTCGGGGTTGCCGCGCTGCACCGAGTCAAAGTCGAGTTCTGCCGCGTTGGTGCCGGTGGCCATGGAGCTGGCTGCACCGCCGCCCATGCCGATGCGCATGCCGGGGCCGCCCAGCTGGATCAGCAGCGTGCCCGCCGGAAATTCGATCTTTTTTGTCTGGATGGCGTCGATCTGACCCAGACCGCCCGCGATCATGATGGGCTTGTGGTAACCGCGCACCACACCGTCCACGGTTTGCTCGTATTCGCGGAAATAACCCGTCAGGTTGGGACGGCCAAACTCGTTGTTGAACGCTGCGCCGCCCAGAGGGCCCTCGGTCATGATTTGCAAAGGGCTGGCAATGTGCTCGGGCTTGCCGCCCGCTTGGTCGGACATGCCGCCCCAGAGTTTGGACACCGTAAAGCCTGACAAACCCGCCTTGGGCTTGGAGCCGCGACCGGTCGCGCCTTCGTCGCGGATCTCGCCGCCTGCGCCGGTCGATGCACCGGGGAATGGCGAAATCGCGGTCGGGTGGTTGTGGGTTTCCACCTTCATCAGCACATGGTGCAAGGCTTGTTCAGACTGATAAGCCGCGCCCTGCTCACCGGTTCTCGCCACAAAGCGCTCAACGGCGTGACCTTCCATCACCGAGGCATTGTCCGAATACGCCACCACCGTGTGCTGGGGGCTCAGCTGATGCGTGTTGCGGATCATGCCGAACAGGCTCTTGGGCTGGGCCACGCCGTCGATGGTGAACTCGGCGTTGAAAATCTTGTGGCGGCAGTGCTCGCTGTTGGCCTGCGCGAACATCATCAACTCCACATCGGTGGGGTTGCG
>Ga0228702_1001420_pt1 | contig 15349 bp, 14 predicted proteins | sample McNCre217_Aug_MG_2_FD_178018 | JGI IMG/M metagenome (GOLD analysis project Ga0228702, IMG submission 178018) | Freshwater microbial communities from McNutts Creek, Athens, Georgia, United States - 20-17_Aug_MG | ecosystem: Environmental > Aquatic > Freshwater > Creek | place: USA: Georgia... | reverse complement strand
TCGGGCAGGATGCCCAGCGCATACAGCCCCGCCATCGGGATCAGCACATATTTTCCCAGCAATTTCAGGAAACTGTCGGTCAGCACCTGCTGCACGAACAGCCGCGCAGCCAATAACAGGAGCAGCCGTTTGCCAAAGGCAATCACCGCGCCGGCCCCGAAGATCGCCCGCGTGATCTGTTCTCCGCCAGCGGTCAGGCCATAGGCCAGAACCGGCAGCAGCAGCGGCAAGAACCGCAGAGCAAAGCGGCGGGCGGTGGCAAGCAGGCTGTCTTTTTCACCGGGGTTCAGCAGTTGGGTTGCCACCGACGTGGCTTTGCGGGTGGCATAGACGGCGGCAAAATACGCCAAGGCCAGCAGGCCAAATTGCGACCATGCAGCGGGCGAAAGCAGCCAGCCTGTCGCAATATCGCCAGCCTCGGTCAGCCACACCATTACTTTTGTTACAAATTCAGATTGCCGTTCCACCGCGCCCGCCTAATTTCAGACTGCTTCCCCTCTCCAGTGACAAAGAAAGCCTGCGGAAACAAGCATGACAAACGCGCCGATCTGTCCGTTATGTTTGCGCCCGATCCCCGAAGGCGTGCCGCAAAGCCTGCACCATCTGGTGCCAAAGCTGAAAGGCGGCAAGGGCGGGCCGGTGGTTTTGCTGCACCACATCTGCCACAAGGAAATTCACGCGCGCTTTAGCGAGGCGCAGTTGGCGCGGCAGCTGAACAGTGCCGAGGCGCTGCGTGCCGCCCCGGAGTTACAGGCGTTTCTGGCGTGGATCGCCAAGCGCCCGGCCGATTTTCTAAGCCGGGTGCCAAAGGCGCGGCGTTAGCCGATCATCGCCTTGATCGCTGCGGCGTGGCCTGCCTTGGCGGCCAGGGCATCTGTGGCCAAAGCGTTTGCGCTTTCCAACAAGGCATCAGGGGCAACGATGCGGTCGATCAAACCCCAGGCCAGCGCCTCTTCGGCCTCTATCTTTGCGCCGCCCATCAAGATCATCTTGGCGCGGGCGGGGCCAACCAAGGCCACCAGCCGCGCCGGGTCTGACGGTTGCGGCAAGAAGCCCAGCTTCATCACCGGATAGAAGAACTTCGCAGTCGGCACCGCCAACCGCAGATCGCAAGCCAGAACCATGCCCATCGCGCCGCCCGCCAGCGTGCCGTTCAGCGCCGCAATGGTCAAACAACCCAAGCCCGCAATCTTGGCCGACAGGGTTTCCCAAACCGGATCGGTGGCCAGCCCGGCGCGCGCTTCGTCCAGATCGGCCCCGGCGGAAAACACCTTGCCTTCGCCGGTCAGCACCAGCGCCTGCGGCACGTCGTCCAACGCGGCCACAAGGCTTTCCAGCATGGCCTTGGTCAAAGAATTTGCCTTGTCAGGCCGCCGCAGCGTCAGCCGCAACAACCCAGCCTCGCGTTCAATTCCGATCATGCAATCAACCCCACTGCTTTTCTGACCGCTTCATCGCGCAAAGACACGTCGCGGCCAAGCCAGCCATCTGCCGCAGGCCCGCACATCCAGACCAAGGCCTTGGCGGGCCAATCGGCCGGAATATGCACCGCGAAATCCAACTGGCTGACCGGGTTCACCCCCGACGCCTTGATCGTCACCTGCATATCGGTCGCCACGGTTCCGGGCGACAGGCCCAACACCCGCAGCCCCTGCGCGCGTTCTTCCAGATCGGCCACCCGCGTCAACATCAGCGCCCCGGCCTTGCTGGAACAATAGGCGCCCCAACCTTCCATCGGGTTCACCGCCGCCCCCGACGACACCGTAATAATCGTGCCCGCGCCTTGCGCCTTCATCACCGGCAGCGCCGCGCGCATACCGTGAAACACGCCCAAAAGGTTAATATCGGTGGCCGCCGCAAAAGCCGTCGGATCGGCATCGGCAAGATGCGCGATTGGTTCGATCACCCCGGCATTGTTGATCAGCACATCCAGCCGACCATACCGGCCCACCACGGCCGCAACCGCCGCCTGCATCTGCGCCCAATCGCCCACATCGCAGCGCAGCGCCATGCCGCCAATTTCTGCCGCCAATTCCGATACATCCGACCGCGCCAGCACCACCACCTGCGCCCCTGCCGCCGCAAATTCCCGCGCGGCGGCGGCCCCAATGCCACGGCTCGCCCCGGTGATTAACACAACCCTGCCCTGCATCGTATTCCCCCTCGCAACTGTCACCGATCTTGCCGGATGACAAATCCATTTAGCCCAGCCACAGCGCGGCGGGAATCCCTTGACCCTACACGCGCAAGGACGGATGCTTACGCCATATATTTCCACCGGGAAGGGTTTATTATGAAACACTGGAAACTTGCGGGCAGCACCGCAATGGTCACCATTTTGGCCGGAACCGGCGCTTTCGCCGACGTAACCCCAGAAGAAGTTTGGCAAAACTGGCAAGACATGTCGGCGTCTTATGGTCAGACCGTCACCGCCAAAAGCGCGGAGCGTGATGGCGACACCCTGACGGCAACCAATGTGGCCATTTCCTATGACAAAGACGGCGTGAAGGTTGCGGGCAGCATTGCCGAGCTGAACTTCACCGACAACGGCGATGGCACCGTTGAGGTCACCATGTCGGAAACCTATCCGATCACCGTGACGACGCCCGCCGCCGAAGGCGTCGAAGGCGCCACCCCGACCGATGTGAAAATCACCCTGACCCAACCCGATATGGTGATCACCGCGTCGGGCAGCGCCGATGCGCTGTCTTACGAATTCGAAGCCCCGACCATGACCGCCAAGCTGGAATCGATCAACGGCGTCGATGCCGCCGTGATCGACATTACCGCCGAAGTGGCGCTGACCAAAATGTCGGGGTCTTACCTTGTGGAAGGCAGCGACGAGGCGAAGAAAGTCACCTCTGACTTCGCCGCCGAAAGCGCCAAGCTGACGGTTGTTGGCGCCGACAAGGAAAAGCAATCTGACATAAACCTGACCGCCAGCATCGCAGACATTGCGGGCAATTCGAACGGCAACTTCCTTGGTGCCGCCGCGATGACCGATCTGGCCGCCGCGCTGAAAGCCGGTTTCGCGGTTTCGGGTGGCTTCAGCCACGGCGCGACCACCTTCGATCTGTCGGTCACCGATGCTGGCAAGCCGACCAAGGTTTCGGGCAACTCGGCAGGCGGCGACGTGTCTTTCGCGATGGATTCCACCCACTTCCAATACGGCGTGGGCGGCAAAGCCTTGGATCTGACGATTGCCAGCGCAGATCTGCCCTTCCCCGAAGTGAAGCTTGGCTATCAAGAAGCCGCGTTCAACATGCTGATGCCCGTCGGCAAAACCGACGAACCGGCCGATTTCGCGCTGCTGACCAAGCTTGTCGGCTTCTCGGTTTCCGACGAGGTTTGGGGCATGATCGACCCGACCAACGCCCTGCCGCATGATCCTGCAACGCTGATCATCGACACCAAGGGCAAGGCCAAGCTGACCAGCGAAATCTTCAACGAAGCCGAAATGGCCGCTTTGGGCGAAACCCCTCCGGGCGAATTGCACGCGTTGGACATCACCGAAGTGAAGGCCTCTGTCGCGGGGGCCGAACTGACCGGCGCGGGCGCTTTCACCTTTGACAACACCGATCTGGCCACCTTTGGCGGCATGCCCGCCCCAACCGGCAAGCTTGATCTGAAGCTGGTCGGCGGCAACGGCCTGTTGGCCAAACTGGTGACGATGGGCATGCTGACGCAAGACGATGCGTCGGGCTTCCAGATGATGGCGTCGATGTTCGCCAACACCGCCGCCGACAAAGACGAAATGACCTCGTCGATCGAGTTCAAAGACAAGGGCCTTTATGCCAACGGCCAAAAGCTGCAATAAGCCAAGCTAAGCTGTCAAAGCCGCCCAAGCCTTTGCTTTGGGCGGCTTTTCCATGCGCCTGCGCCGCCGCCCCGCTGCCACGCGCAACAACTTGATCGGCTAAATTATCCCCAACACCTTGATCTTGGCGTCAAAAGCATGACTTTGGGCCAAAGCCGCCCATTTCCTGTAAGGTTCCTCCATGTCCCGCCTGTCCTCGCTGACCGAAGCTTTGCTTGACGCCGCCAAAAAGGCCGGGGCCGAGGCCGCCGATGCGATGGCGCTGTCGGGCACGTCGCAATCCATCGACATTCGCGCCGGTGCGCTGGAACAGGCGGAACGGTCGGAAGACGTTGAAATTGGCCTGCGGGTGCTGATTGGCGGGCAACAGGCCTGCGTTTCGGCGTCTGACACCTCGCCCGCCACCATGGCGCGGCTGGCCGAACGCGCGGTTGCGATGGCGCGCGAAGCCCCGAACGACCCCTACGCTGGCCTTGCCGACCCCGATCAGATCGCGCGGCACTGGGATCTTGCCGCGCTGCAACTGTGCGAAGACGCGCCGGAACCATCGGCTGCCATGCTGGAAACCAAAGCGCGCGAGGCCGAAGCCGCAGCCATGGCCAATGCGGGCATTTCACAGGTAGAAGCCTCGGCAGGCTATGGCCGCCGTCAGGTGCATCTGGCCGCGTCGAACGGCTTTGCCGGCGGTTACGAACGTACGTCACATTCGGTTTCCGCTGTCGCCTTCACAGGTTCGGGCACCGCGATGGAACGTGACTATGCCGGTGAAGGCCGCATCTTTGCCACCGATATGCCAAGCGCCACCGAAATCGGCATGCTGGCCGCCAGCCGGGCGCTGTCGCGCGCCGGGGCGACCAAACCGAAAACCGGCACCTATCCGGTGCTGTTTGATGAACGCGTCGCCTCGTCGCTGATCGGCCATCTGACCTCGGCGATCAACGGCGCGTCGATTGCGCGCGGCTCGTCCTGGCTGCTGCATGATCTGGGCAAACAGGTTCTGCCCGCGCATCTGTCGTTGGTCGAAAACCCGCTGCGGCCGCGCATTTCCGGGTCGCGGCCGTTTGATGGCGAAGGCCTGCCGTCCGCCCGCCGCATGGTGGTTGAAAACGGTGTGTTGCTGGGCTGGACGCTTGATTTGGCCACCGCGCGCAAACTTGGCATGCAAAGCACCGGCAACGCCGCGCGCGGCACCTCGGCGCCGCCGACACCGTCGTCGTCGAACCTTGATCTGACCCAAGGCGGCGCCAGCCGCGCCGATCTGCTGCGCGACATGGGCACCGGCCTGCTGATCACCTCGATGATCGGGTCCACTATCAACCCCACCACCGGCGACTATTCGCGCGGCGCATCGGGGTTTTGGGTGGAAAACGGCGAAATCCTGTATCCGGTCAACGAATGCACCATCGCAGGCAATCTGCGCGACATGCTGCTGCGCATCATTCCGGCCAACGACGCCCGCGCCCATCTGTCCACGCGGGTGCCCAGCCTGCTTGTCGAAGGGATGATCCTTGCCGGCGCATGATCTTGCCCTGTTGACCGAGGCAGCCCGCGCGGCGGGCGAAGTGGCGATGCGCTTTTGGCGCAATGCCCCGAAGTCTTGGGAAAAAGGCGATCAGGGTCCGGTGACCGAAGCCGACCTTGCCTGCAACGATCTGATCCGTGGCATGCTAACCCGCGCCCGCCCCAACTATGGCTGGCTGTCGGAAGAAACCCCCGACAGCACCACGCGGCTTGAACATGAATATGTGTTCATAATTGATCCGATTGACGGCACGCGCGCCTTCATCGCCGGCGAAAGCCATTTTTCACATTCGCTGGCGGTGGCCCAACACGGGATTGTTACGGCGGCCGTGGTGTTTCTGCCCGCGCTTGACCGGCTGTATACCGCCACCCGTGATGGCAGCGCTTTGGTGGATGGTGCGCCGATCGCCTGCCAGTCGGCGGCGCTGGCAGATCGGCCTAATATCCTGACATCAAAGGTAACTTTATCGCCCGAGCACTGGCACGCCGCCGCACCAGAGTTTCAGCGCAGCTTCCGCGCCTCGCTGGCGTATCGGCTGTGTCTGGTGGCTGATGGCAGCTTTGACGGCATGATCACCTTCCGCGATTCGTGGGAATGGGACATTGCGGCAGGCAGCCTGATTGCCGAAAAGGCGGGGGCGAAAGTAACCGACCGCTTTGGTGCGCCGCTGCGTTTCAATTCAAAACCGGCGCAATCTGCGGGCTGTCTGGCAATGGCACCCGCGCTGCATGGTGAATTCGCCGCGCTTATAAAAGCATAAGGCCGCCCGAAGGCGGCCCCATGTGAACTTTTATTCCGAAATCACTTCTTCGGCTTGCTCGGCGGCACAAACCGCTTCGAGGTGTCCTTGGCATCGCGCGGTGCGGCGGGCTTTGCAAAGGCGGGTTTGCCAAAGCTTTTGCCTTCGGACGCGTGCGATTTAGACCCAAAAGCCTTGCCAGGTTTGCCTTCGGCACCACCGCCATGCGATTTGAACCCAGACGAACGCGGCTTGCGGTCATCGCCTTCGGCACGCTTGCCATAGGGCTTTGCCGCCCCTTCGGCGCGCGGGGCGTAGGGCTTACGCTCGGCATCGCCACGCGGTGCATAGGGCTTCGCGGCCCCCTCGGCGCGCGGCGCATAAGGCTTGCGATCGGCATCGCCACGCGGTGCGTAGGGCTTGCGATCTGCACCTTCAGCGCGCGGCGCATAGGGTTTGCGGTCGGCGTCGTCGCGCTTGGCGTAAGGCTTCGGCGCAGCAGCGGCACGCGGGGCATAGGGCTTGCGGTCGCCTTCAGCGCGCGGCGCGTAGGGCTTGCGATCAGCATCGTCGCGCTTGACGTAGGGCTTGCGCTCTGCGGTTGCGCGTGGACGCGGGGCTTCGGCGGGCGGCGCTTCGCTGCCACGGATCGGGTCATAGCCATCGGCCATCGCCTCTTCGACCAAACGCGACGGCTTCGGCACATAGGCCGATTTTTCACGCTTTTCGTAAGCAGGCTTCTCAGCGCGGGCCGGACGTTCGCTGCGCGCAGCCGGAGCTTTGCGCGGCGCACGTTCAGGGCGATCCATCGAAGGTTCACCCGCCATGCGCTCCATCACAACGCCGTTTTCCAGCTCTAGCGCCTGACCAAATTTGCCTGCCAGATTTTCGGCAATCTGCACAAAGGTCACGTCTTCCTGCACGCGAATGGCCCCAATGCCATCCTTGGAAATGCCACCGGCATCGCAGATTTTCGGCAACAACCAACGCGCTTCGGCGCGGCCAGCGCGGCCAACCGAAAGCTGATACCAGACCGAAGCCCCAAACTCCGACCGTTCACGCGGCGGCGCAGCATCGCGCGGCGGACCAGCTTGATCCGACAGCACTTCGGGTGCCGACCGGGTCGACCGCCAGCCACGCACAAACGCCGCCGCGATCTGTTCGGCACCAAAGCGCTGGATCAGCGCCAAAGCGGTGTCCATCTCGTCGGTCAGATCTTGCGCCAGAATCGGGTTTTCGAACAGGCGCAGGTCATCTTTGGCCTGAATTTCTTCGGCAGACGGTGCCGTGCCCCATTCTGCCACAACCTTGGCACCCTGCAACAGACGCTGGGCTTTCTTGAATTCCGACGGCGACACGATCAGCGCCGACACACCTTTCGACCCGGCGCGGCCCGTCCGGCCAGACCGGTGCAGCAGCGTTTCCGAGTTTGACGGCAGGTCGGCGTGAATAACCAGTTCAAGCCCCGGCAAGTCGATGCCGCGCGCCGCCACGTCGGTGGCGATACACACGTTTGCGCGGCCATTGCGCAGCGCGGTCAGCGCATTGGTGCGCTCTTGCTGGCTAAGTTCGCCCGACAGCGCCACAACCTTGAAGCCACGGTTGCCCATGCGCGCCATCAGATGGTTCACGTTGACGCGGGTTTTACAGAACACGATCGCCGTTTTTGCTTCGTAAAAGCGCAGCACGTTGAAAATCGCATGCTCGCGGTCACGCACCGCCACCGACAGCGCGCGATATTCGATGTCGACGTGCTGCTTGGCTTCGCCTTGTGCGGCAATGCGCAGCGCGTCGTTCTGGAAATCTTCGGCCAGTTTCGCGATTTCTTTCGGCACGGTGGCCGAGAACATCAGCGTGCGGCGGGTTTCCGGCGCGGCACCCAGAATGTATTCCAGATCTTCGCGGAACCCCAGGTCCAGCATTTCGTCGGCTTCGTCCAGCACAGCCGCGCGCAGCCCCGACAGGTCCAGCGATTTGCGGTCAATGTGGTCGCGCAGACGGCCCGGCGTGCCGACCACAATATGCGCACCGCGATCCAGCGCGCGCTTTTCGCTGCGGTAATCCATACCACCCACGCAGGTCGCAATCTGCGCCCCGGCACTGGCATAAAGCCATTCCAATTCGCGTGCCACTTGCAGCGCCAATTCGCGCGTCGGCGCGATCACCAAAGCCAGCGGGCTGTCGGCGTAAAGCAGCTTGTCTTGCCCGGCCAGAATCTGGTCAGCAATGGCAATACCGAAGGCAACGGTTTTGCCCGAACCGGTTTGTGCCGAAACCAGAACGTCACGTCCCTGGGCTTCGGGCGCCAGCACGGCCTGCTGCACGGCAGTCAGAGTTTCATAGCCCTTAGCCGTCAAAGCCGCGGCCAAAGGCGCGGCAATTGCTTGATCAATCATGTCTTTTCCTGATGAGGGGCGACGCAGGTCGCGCCCATGAAGTGCGATTACAACGGCACCTCATTCCCCATCGCAAGCCAGCCTCCCCGCCGCTTGCCCCGGAATCCTCGGGCCGATCTGCCGCCCATACAGGGGAATCAGCGGTTTGTATAGTAAAAGCTAAAGCAGGCTGATTTGATCAACCCCGGCCACAAACGCCGCCACAATCGCGCTGGCCATTCCAATCACCCCAGTGCGTTCCAACGCGGCATCGGCCCAGTCGATCAACCGGTCCACCACTTGTTCCACCAGCCCGATCACTGCTTGCACCGCCCGGCCAATCATCGCCATCACCGCCGCAATCGGAATCTGCGCCACCACCGACCGGATCAACCCACCAATCCGCGCCGCAACCCGTCGCAGCGCATTGCGCAGGGTAGAGGCCACCACCTGAATCAGGTGCACCTCGGCCCGCACGACCGACTGCACCGCGCCGATTGCATCCGAGATGATGCCCGAAATCGCGTTGGCCACGCTGCTGGCGATGCTTTCTACGCGGTTAAACACCCGCACCACGCCCAAGCGAATGTTGTGCAGCGCCGCGACCAACGCGTTGACCAGCGCGCGAAACGGCCCGTCCCCGCCGGGGGTGGGCGCCGGATGCGGGCCGGGGCCAACAGGCTGATGGTCGCCGCTGATATCGGAATGCTGCACGGTAGGCATCTGCCCGCGCGGCGTTCGGGTTTGCGGCGGCGGCACCGCAACATAACTGGCAAAGCCCAGCGCAGCCGAGGTTTTCGGGCCAACGATGCCATCGGCCTGCAGATGTTCCAAATCTTGAAACATCCGCACCCGCTGGCCGGTGCGGCGGCCAAAGGCACCATCCGCCGACAGCGCGGTTTCACCCCGCGCCGCAAAAATCTCGTTCAGGCGGCTTTGAATACGCACCACATCTTTTCCGGTCGAACCGATATAAATGGGGCCATGAATTGGGTCAGACATCGAAATCGGCATGGTCCAAGACTTTCGCCAAATATAAACGACTAACGTGAATTTCCCAACGTAACCACGAAATGCCGTGAAAAGCAAAAGCCGTTTGCGCCGCCCGCAGCACCGCGCCAAAGGTTACAGCATCTTGATGGTGTCTTTGCCCACCGCCAGCATATAGCCGCGCCGCGCGATGGTTTTCACCAAAAGTTCGCTGACAAGCTGGTTGCCCAGCGCATCGCGCAACCGCTTGACCCGAGTCGCCCCGGCGGCTTCGTCACAATCGGCCGCGTCGCGCCCCGAAATCACGCCTTCAATCTGCGCGCCGGTCAACACTTCGTCGTCCATCCGGGCTTCGGCCAGCACCGACAGAGTTTCAATCGCTGCTTCGGTCAGCGCGAATTCCATATCATTGATATAGACCGCCCGCGCCTCGCGGCTGATCAGCAAAGACGCCACCTGAATCCCCGACCGTTGAATTGCCGAAATGCGCCGGTTCAGCGCGATCAGCATCACCAGAAACACCAAGGCCGCCACCATCAGCGCCGTGGAAAAGATCAGCAGCACGAAGATCACCGACCGATAGCTTTGCAGCACTTCGGAAAACGAGGTGCCCGATTGCGCCAAAATCTCCAGTAGTTTGATTTCGGCGCCGCTGGTCAGATCGTTGTTTTCCACAAACAACCGTTCGACCCGGGCGTTGAACGCATTGGCGTCGGGCAGGTTCAGAAACAGGAACACCGCCGCGCCCAACAAGATCAGCACAATCGCGGCGATTCCGCCGGCAACAACCCGGTTGCCCGCCTTCAAGCTGTCAGTAGCGGAGGAAATTTTCTCCGGCACGGCCTTTCCTTTCGCCCAAACCTTCGGGGCCGAAGGTGGACAATACGTTCAGCAAAGTCCAGCCATCCGCCGCCAAACGTGGCGCAAGTTCGCTTGCCGCCGCCTTTTTATTGCCGCAAGCGCCATCAGACACCTGCGCCACGCCATATTGCAGCCGCAACGGATCATCCTGCTTGGCTTTATAGTCTGCATAGCATTCGGCGGCGGCTGGCAGGGCAAGCCCGAACACAACGGCAACCGCAAGAATAAGGCGCATCATCACGCACTCCATGATCTGTTGCTGTCACCTTGGGCAATGCCGCGCAGCTATTCAATATCGAAGCCAGTTTATGGCGCTGCTATCGCATAACAACCCGCCGTTATTGCTTGGCCGACACAGAACGCTCCAAGATTTCGCCATCGGCCCCGCCAAAAAACCTTGGCAGGGCGCAGCGAAATCCCGTCCCGTCAGAAGGAGGCTAAAATGGCCAACGCAATGATTGCATCCGAAACCCTTGCCGAAACCGTCCACGCCCTGCGCGATGCCAAGACCCAGCCGATGTTCAGCCTGAAGCGGCAAGCAAATCTGGTGATGGTGGCCGTTCTGGCGCTGTCGCTGTTGGCCGCATCGGCCTTGCCGTCTCATGCCGACCGGCGCGGCGACAATATTGCCAAGGTGTTGGGGGCAGCGCTGGTGATCGGTCTGATCGCCAACAGCCTAGATGACAAACCCAAACATCACCCCGCGCCGCTGCCAGAACCGGCACGCCACCGCCGCGTGCCCGCCGTTTGTGCCATCGAAATCGAAGGCAGCACCGGCGATCGCGTCACCGTCTACCCGGAAAAATGTCTGCGCCGCGAAGGCTTCACCTATCAGCTGCCCGACTGCGCCCGCAACGTCCGCATCTACGGCAAGCGCGACCGGATCTATCCGGCGTCCTGCCTGCGCAATGCCGGCTTTCGGGTTGGCCGCTAACCGTTACGGACCCGCGATCCCCTAATCCCCTTGGGTCCGACCTTGGGGGCGGAAGGTCAGAGCAGCTTCCGCCCCTCTTTTTATCACCGTCATTTCACGCTACGCGAAAGCATGCATAAACTTTCCGCCGATGACAGCTTTGAAACCGCCGCCCGCACCCGTGGTCTGACCCTGATCGCCGGGGTCGACGAGGTTGGGCGTGGCCCGCTGGCTGGCCCCGTCACCGCCGCCGCTGTGATCCTTGATCCGGCGCGCATCCCGCCCGGATTGGCCGATTCGAAAGCGCTGACCGCCGCCAAGCGCGAGGCGCTTTACGATATCATCCTTGCCACCGCGCAAACCTGCATCGCCCATGCCAGCGTTGCCGAAATAGACAGTCTGAATATCCTGCGGGCGAGTCATCTGGCGATGGAACGCGCCGTCGCTGGCCTGCCGGTTGCCCCCGATCATGTGCTGATTGACGGCAATTTGATCCCGGCGGGCCTGAAGGGTCGCGCCGAAGCGATTGTGAAAGGCGATGCCAAATCACTGTCGATTGCCGCCGCCTCTATCATCGCCAAAGTCGCCCGCGACCGGATCATGGTGGATTTGGCGCAACAGCACCCCGGTTATGGCTGGGAATCAAACGCCGGATACCCGACCAAACAGCATCAGGCCGCGCTGCTAAATCTTGGTGTAACCGCTTGGCATAGGCGTTCGTTCAAACCTATCCACAACATGTTGTATCAAGACAAATCTGTAACCCCTTGATTCAATAAAGAATTTGACGGCGAATCGCCTTTGACTCATTGTTATCCACAACAAGCAGCAAAAAGCTGCGGTACTTGAGGCAGAACATGGCGATGAAAACCAAACCGGCGGCGGGGGTATCCCTTCCGCTGAACCAAATTCTTGACGGCGATTGCATCGACAGAATGAACAGCCTGCCTGCGGGCTCTGTTGACCTGATCTTCGCCGACCCGCCCTACAACCTGCAATTGAAAGGCGACCTGCATCGCCCCGACAATTCCAAAGTGGACGCGGTCGATGACCACTGGGACCAGTTTTCCAGCTTTGCCGCCTACGACAAATTCACCCGCGACTGGCTGGCGGCAGCAAAACGCCTGCTGAAGCCGAATGGCGCAATCTGGGTGATCGGCAGCTACCACAACATCTTCCGCGTCGGCTCGGCCCTGCAAGACCAAGGCTTTTGGATGCTGAACGATGTGGTCTGGCGCAAAACCAACCCGATGCCGAACTTTCGCGGCAAACGCTTGACCAACGCGCATGAAACCCTGATCTGGGCCTCGCGCAGCGAAGACAGCAAATACACCTTCAACTACGAAGCGCTGAAAGAACTGAACGATGGCGTGCAGATGCGGTCTGACTGGGTTCTGCCGATCTGCACCGGCCACGAACGGCTGAAGGACGAAAACGGCGACAAGGCGCATCCGACGCAAAAGCCCGAAAGCCTGCTACACCGCGTGCTGATCGCCACCACCAACCCCGGCGATGTGGTGCTTGACCCGTTCTTTGGCACCGGCACCACCGGCGCCGTCGCCAAGATGCTGGGCCGCGATTTCATCGGTATCGAACGCGAAGAGGCCTATCGCAAGGTCGCCGCCGAACGCATTTCGCGCGTGCGCCGCTTTGATGCTTCGGCCTTGGAAATCACCGGATCGAAGCGCGCCGAACCGCGGGTGCCATTTGGCCAAGTGGTTGAACGCGGCATGCTGCGCCCCGGCGAAGAGCTTTACTCGATCGGCAGCCGCCATTCCGCCAAGGTGCGCGCCGATGGCACCCTGATCGGGTCGGATGTCAAAGGTTCGATCCATCAGGTTGGCGCCCATATGGAAGGCGCGCCGTCTTGCAATGGCTGGACCTATTGGCACTTCAAGCGCGATGGCAAGATGATCCCGATCGACATCCTGCGCCAACAGATCCGCGCCGAGATGGAGGCGGATCAGGGTCGGCCGCACTAAGGCCAACCCGGTGATCCGCTGCCTTACAGCCCTTTCCGAATAACAAGTTTACGCCTGTGTCGCGGTCCGCCTGCGGCACACCTGCCCCACCATGCCCGTCATGGTGGGGATTTTTCGTTAGGCCCGCCCCCGCACCTGCAGTAGCCTTGCGCCATTCGTGCAAATTCGCATCAGATCGCCATGTTCGACACGCTTGCCAGCCTTCGCCGCAATTGCGAACAGACCGAGGCCGCGCTGCTGGCGCTGATGCAGCAGATTGCCGACCGCTTTGCGCCCCCCTTCAGCCCGCGCTTGCGCGCCGAAATTGGCGGCTTGGTCGATCAGGCTGATGTGTTGCGGCTGGCGCTGACCCGCCACTACGCCTTTCACCTGCACACACCCGAGGCGCGCAGCCTGCCAATCCACGCCCCCGACCGCCGCTATTTTCAGGCGGTGCAGCGGCATTTGCGGCTGTGGCCCGCCGCCATCGCCCGGCTGCGCACCGCCCTGCGGCAACGCCCGCTGCCCTTGCTGCCGCCCGCCCCGCCACCCTATGGCCCAGAGGCGCAAAGCCTCGCCCTGCAATCGCGGCTGTGGGATAGGCTGCATGCCCATCTTAGCCCAACGCCGCCAAATCTATACCACGCCGCCCCCGGCCATCATGGCGATCTGTCTTACCCCACCACCGATTTTCTGCGCTACGCCATGGCCGCGCGCCGCATCGCCTTGGCGCAAGACAAAACCGACAGCCGCTTTCTGGATATCGGCTGCGGCGTTGGCCTGAAGGTATTTCAGGCCGCCGAACTGTTCGTGAAAGCTGACGGGCTGGAATATGAAGCCGCCCATGCCAGCGCCGCGCAAGATCTGCTACATCGCGGCGGCTGGCCCCAAGCGCGCATCTATCACGCCGATGCGCTGCAATTTGACCAGTACGGAGCCTACGACGTGCTGTATCTGTACAAGCCGATGTATGGCGACCCGCTGCTTGCGCTTGAATCCCGCATCATCAGCCAAGCCCGCGACGGCACCCTGCTGATCGCGCCCTATACCGAATTCACCACCCGTTTCGAAGATCTGGGCTGCCTGCGGATCGACGGGTTTCTATACATGATCCGGCCACCGCATGGCCTGCCCAAGCTGCTGCGCCGCGCAAGGCAGGTCGGTTGCGCGCTGCCGGCGCGGCCAAAGACCGGCTATGCCGAAGATGGCTTTCTGGCGCCGCTGCACCTTGCCTTGCGGCGCTGGGGCCACGGCGATTAGGGCGCGCCTTTTGGCAACGGATTCAACGCCTTGTTATAGGCGTGCCAATCGCTGATGTCGGGGTAATACTGCCGCCGCCACGCCTTGACGCGGCGGTTCATCACCCGCTTCCAGATCGGCGGCACCATCGCCGCCATCGTCATCAAAGGATAGCCATAGGGCAGTTGCGGCGCCTCTGCCTCGGCATAGGTTTGCAGCAGCGCAAAGCGCCGGTCGGGTTTGTAATGGTGGTCGGAATGGCGCTGCAGGTTGATCAGCAGCCAGTTCGACGCGCGCTGCGACGCGTTCCAACTGTGGCGCGGCAGCACATGTTCATAGCGCCCCTCGCCCAGATAGCGCCGCGTCAGGCCATAGTGTTCAACATAGTTGACCAGCTCCAACTGCCAAACCGCCACCGCCGCCTGCCATAAAAACAGCGCAAGCCCGGCCCAACCACCCAAGGCCAAAGCCAGCCCCAGCATCGCCGTTTGCAACGCCCAATAGCGCCAATAGGGGTTTGACCGATGCAGCGGCGGCAGACCTTTGCGCGCCAGCATCCCCACCTCGGCCGCCCAGGCCGACCTGCGGCAGGCCAGCAAAACCCGTGGGAAAAACCGGTGAAAACCTTCGTTATAGCGCGCTGTCACCGGATCGCGCGGGGTGGCGACATACAGATGATGCACCCGCAGATGTTCGCTGCGAAAATGGCTATACAGCACCATCGCCAACAACAGATCCCCCAAGCCGCGTTCGGCGGCGGCCTTCTGATGCATCAACTCATGCGCATAGTTGATGCCGATGGTGCCCGACACCACGCCCACGCCAAAGAACAGCACGATCTTTTCCAACAGCCCCAGATGCGCCGCCTGCGGCACATACCACAGCATCCAGCACAGCAGCGCAAACTGGATCGGCACCCAGATCAGCGTCAC
>Ga0228702_1001419_pt1 | contig 15358 bp, 13 predicted proteins | sample McNCre217_Aug_MG_2_FD_178018 | JGI IMG/M metagenome (GOLD analysis project Ga0228702, IMG submission 178018) | Freshwater microbial communities from McNutts Creek, Athens, Georgia, United States - 20-17_Aug_MG | ecosystem: Environmental > Aquatic > Freshwater > Creek | place: USA: Georgia... | reverse complement strand
CCTAACATCCGCCGAAGTTCAGTTGCGCAGGCTTTGTGCAACGCATTTGGAGACTGTCCCCGTGATGCAAACAACGTTTCCCCGATTGATGCTCAAGCATGCTGCCGAGCGGCCAAGCGCCCCAGCGCTGCGTGAGAAGGAATATGGCATTTGGCAGACCACCAACTGGTCTGATCTGGCCAACTTGGTCGAGTCCATCGCTTGTGGCTTGCACCAGGCCGGCTTGCAGCGTGGCGAGCATCTGGTCATCGTCGGCTCCAACCGCCCCCGCTTGTCGGCCACCATGCTGGCCGCCCAGTCATTGGGGGCGATCCCGGTCAACCTGTACCAGGATGCGGCCGCGCCCGAATGCGTCTATCCCATGACCAACGCCGAAGTGCGTTTTGCCGTGGTGGAAGACCAGGAGCAGGTCGACAAGATGCTGGAAGTGCGTGAGCAGTACCCGCAGTTGGCCCACATTTTTTACGACGATCCACGTGGTTTGCGTAAATACACCGAAGACGGCTTGGGTGGACTGGAAGAGTTGATCGCTGCGGGCGCTGTGTTTGCCAAGCAGCATCCCCAGTTCTTCAAGGAAGAAGTTGAGAAGGCCCAGAGCGCCGACGTCGCGGCGATGTTCTTCACTTCGGGCACCACAGGCAATCCCAAGGGTGTGGTGCACACCCACGGCACCCTGATTGACCGGGCCAACGCCGGTGCCGAGTTCGACAAGTTGACGAGTGCCGAAGACGTGCTGGCCTACATGCCACCCGCCTGGATCGGTCAGAACATTTTCAGTTATGCCCAATGGCTGGTGTGTGGCTATGTGGTCAATTGCCCCGAGTCGGGCGCCACGGTGACCATCGATCTGAAAGAGATTGGACCCACCTACTATTTCGCGCCGCCCCGTGTCTTCGAGGGCATGTTGACCAGCGTGATGATCCGCATGGAAGACGCCGGCAGCTTCAAGCGCGGCATGTTCCATTACTTCATGGATGTGGCCAAGAAAGTGGGCCCCGCCCTGATGGATGGCCAGTCGGTGGGCCTGGTGGATCGCCTGAAATACGCCTTGGGTAACCTGATGGTCTATGGGCCGCTGCGCAACAACCTGGGCTTCAGCCGCGTGCGTGTGGCCTACACCGCTGGCGAAGCCATCGGACCTGACCTGTTCACCTTCTATCGCTCGATCGGCGTGAACATCAAGCAGCTGTATGGCTCAACCGAGACGGCTGTGTTTGTCTGCCTGCAGCCCGACAACGAAGCACGTGCCGACACCGTGGGTGTGCCCTGCAAGGGTGTGGAGATCAAGGTGGCCGACAACGGTGAAATCCTGGTCAAGTCGCCGGGTTTGCTCAAGGGCTACTACAAAAACCCAGAAGCCACAGCCGAAGTGCTGACGGCCGATGGCTGGTACCACACCAGCGATGCGGGCTTTATTGACAACCACGGGCACCTCAAGATCATTGACCGCGTGAAAGACGTGGGTCGCATCAAGGGGGGGGCCAACGACGGTGCCATGTTTGCTCCCAAGTATGTCGAGAACAAGCTCAAGTTCTTCCCCTTCATCAAGGAAGTGGTGGCCTACGGCGACCAGCGTGAAAAAGCTTGCGTGATGGTCAACATCGACTTCGATGCTGTGGGCAATTGGGCCGAGCGCCGCAATCTGCCTTATGCCGGTTACACCGATCTGGCGCAAAAGCCAGAGGTCTACCAGTTGATCCTTGAGTGTGTCGAGAAAGTCAACGCTGACCTTTCACAAGACGCGTTGCTGGCGGGCAGCCAGGTCAGCCGTTTCCTGGTCCTGCACAAGGAGCTGGATGCAGACGATGGCGAGTTGACCCGTACCAACAAAGTACGCCGTGGCTTCATCGCTGAAAAATACAAACCGCTGGTCGATGGCCTGTACGAAGGCAAGACCGAGCAGTTCATTGAAACCGTGGTGAAGTTTGAAGATGGGCGCACCGGCAGCGTGAGCGCCACCCTCAAGATCATGGACGCCAAGACGTTCACCCCTGTGAAGGCAGCAGCATGAGCAAAGTCATTGGAGACGTCATCCTCGACGTCCAGAACATCAGTTTGCGATTCGGTGGCGTCAAGGCGCTGACCGACATTTCGTTCAACGTCAAGGAGCACGAGATCCGTTCGATCATCGGCCCCAACGGTGCCGGTAAAAGTTCGATGCTCAACTGCATCAACGGTGTCTACACGCCCCAAGAAGGCTCGATCACTTTCCGTGGTCAGAAGTTTGACCACATGAACAGCCGTCAGGTGGCCGAGATGGGCATTGCCCGCACGTTCCAGAACCTGGCTTTGTTCAAGGGCATGAGCGTGATCGACAACATCATGACCGGGCGCAACCTCAAGATCAAAAGCAACATCCTGATGCAGGCGTTGCGGGTCGGTCCTGCTGCACGCGAAGAGGAGGAGCACCGCGAATTCGTGGAACACATCATCGACTTCCTCGAAATCCAGGCATTCCGCAAAACCCCGGTGGGTCAGTTGCCGTATGGCCTTCAAAAACGGGTGGACTTGGGCCGCGCCTTGGCGATGGAGCCGCAAGTGCTGTTGCTGGACGAGCCCATGGCCGGCATGAACCTGGAAGAAAAACAGGACATGTGCCGATTCATCCTGGACGTGAACGATGAGTTCGGCACCACCATCGTGCTGATCGAGCACGACATGGGTGTGGTGATGGACATTTCGGACCGCGTGGTCGTGCTGGACTACGGTAAAAAGATCGGCGATGGCGAACCCGAAGAAGTGCGCAACAACGAAGACGTGATCCGGGCTTACCTCGGCACATCTCACTGAGCGGAGTCAGAGACATGGGATTTTTTCTTGAAACACTGATTGGCGGCCTGATGGCCGGCATGCTGTATTCCCTGGTGGCTCTGGGCTTTGTGCTCATTTACAAAGCCTCGGGTGTTTTCAACTTTGCGCAAGGTGCGATGGTGCTGTTTGCCGCATTGGCCATGGCCCGCTTTGGCGAATGGGTGCCGCTGTACACCGGCATCACCAGCCCGTTGGCGGCCAACCTGATCGCATTTGCACTGGCCGCAGGCGTCATGTTCCTGGTGGCCTGGGTGGTCGAGTATCTGGTGCTGCGCCATTTGGTCAACCAGGAAGGCACCACCTTGCTGATGGCCACCCTGGGCATCACGTATTTCCTGGATGGCCTGGGTCAGACCATTTTCGGCAGCGACATTTACAAAATCGATGTCGGCATGCCCAAAGAACCCTTGATGGCTTTCCAAAGCATGTTCGAAGGCGGCTTGCTGATCAGCCAAGAAGACCTGGTGGCGGCCGTGATCGCGGCTGCACTGGTGGCGGCATTGAGCATCTTTTTCCAGAAAACCAGCACCGGCCGTGCGTTGCGTGCGGTGGCTGATGACCACCAGGCGGCGCAGTCGATCGGCATTCCGCTCAACCGCATCTGGGTGATTGTCTGGTGTGTGGCGGGCGTGGTGGCTTTGGTGGCCGGCATGATCTGGGGCTCCAAATTGGGTGTGCAGTTCTCGTTGTCCACCGTGGCCCTGCGGGCCTTGCCTGTGGTGATTCTGGGCGGTTTGACCTCGGTACCCGGCGCCATCATCGGTGGCTTGATCATCGGTGTGGGCGAAAAATTGTCTGAAGTGTTCCTCGGCCCATACGTGGGCGGGGGCATCGAGATCTGGTTTGCTTATGTGCTGGCGTTGGGCTTCCTGCTGTTCCGTCCGCAAGGCCTGTTCGGCGAAAAAATCATTGACCGCGTGTAAGGAGTAGAAAACCATGTTTTACAGAGAAAACGGTCAATTCAAGACGTCTTACAACGCCGATCAACAGATTTTCCCGATCGCGCAAGACCGCTGGGGGGTGCTGTTGCTGGTGGCCCTGGCCTTCTTTGCAGTGCCTTTGCTGGCCGACGAATATGTTTACCGCGCTATCCTGATTCCTTTCCTGATCCTTTCACTCGCCGCGCTGGGGGTGAACATCCTGGTGGGATATTGCGGTCAGATTTCACTGGGTTCCGGGGCGTTCATGGCGGTCGGTGCTTATGCGGCTTACAACTTCTTTGTTCGAGTTGAAGGCTTGCCTTTGATCGTGTCCTTGTTGATGGGCGGCGTGTTTGCCACCATTGTGGGCATCTTTTTTGGTATTCCCAGTTTGCGCGTCAAGGGCCTGTACCTGGCGGTGGCTACGCTGGCTGCGCAGTTCTTTTGCGATTGGGCCTTCCTGCGCATCAAGTGGTTCACCAACGACTCGGCTTCGGGTACGGCTTCGGTGTCTGACCTGAGCGTGTTGGGGCTGCCGGTGCAAACGCCCTTCCAGAAATACCTGTTTTGCCTGAGTTTCCTGGTGGTGTTTGGTTTGCTGGCCAAGAACTTGGTGCGCAGCGCGATTGGCCGTGAGTGGATGGCGATTCGCGACATGGACGTGGCAGCCTCGGTGATCGGCATTCGCCCCATGTACGCCAAACTCAGTGCCTTTGCGGTCAGCTCGTTCATCGTCGGTGTGGCAGGCGCGTTGTGGGCCTTTGTTCACCTGGGTTCGTGGGAGCCAGCTGCCTTCTCGGTGGACCGTTCCTTTCAGTTGCTGTTCATGGTCATCCTGGGCGGCATGGGCTCCATCATGGGCAGCTTCTTTGGCGCCGCTTTCATCGTGGTCTTGCCCATCGTCATCAATCTGGTGTTGCCTTTGTTGGGCAGCATCGTGGGCATCGAAGTCAGCACGGCCGCCCTCACGCATGCCGAGCAGATCATCTTTGGTGCTTTGATTGTCTGGTTTCTGATCGTGGAACCCCACGGTCTGGCCAAACTGTGGTCGGTGGGCAAGCAAAAGCTGCGTCTGTGGCCTTTTCCTCACTGATGTCCGGATATTTTTTCCCTCTGCTTCAACCTTTTCAAACTGGAGACAAACCATGAAGCTTCGTCAAATCGTTCTGGCCGCTACCGTGGCCGCTGCTGGCGTGACCAGTGCCCTGCTGCCTTCTGTGGCCTCTGCGCAGGCCAAAGAGCAGTTCTTCCCCGTGCTGCCTTACCGCACGGGCGCTTATGCACCCAATGGTGTGCCATGGGCCAACGGCTATGCCGACTACCTGAAGCTGATCAACGCGCGAGATGGCGGCATCAACGGCGTGAAGATCACTTATGAAGAGTGTGACACGGCCTATGCGACTGACCGTGGTGTGGAGTGCTATGAGCGCCTCAAAGGCAAGGCACAAGGCGGTATCTTCCAGCCGCTGTCCACCGGCATCACATTTGCACTGACCGAAAAAGCCCCCACCGACAAGAACCCCCTGATCACTGGCGGTTATGGCCGCTCTGAATCCAGCGACGGTCAAGTGTTCAAGTGGAACTTCCCGTTGCAAGGCACTTACTGGTCTGGCGCTGACATCATCATGCAGCACATCACCAAAAAAGAAGGCGGCAATATCAAGGGCAAAAAAATTGCGCTGGTTTACCACGACAGCCCTTATGGCAAAGAGCCTATCCCGCTGCTGCAAGAGCGCGCCAAGATGCAAGGGTTTGACCTGCAGCTGTTGCCTGTGACTGCGCCTGGCGTGGAACAGAAAGCGACCTGGTTGCAAGTGCGTCAAGCCCGTCCTGACTATGTGCTGCTGTGGGGTTGGGGTGTTATGAATTCCGCTGCCCTGAAAGAAGCGGTGGCCACCGGCTATCCCCGCGAAAAAATGTACGGCGTGTGGTGGTCTGCTGCTGAACCCGATGTCAAAGACGTGGGTGAAGCCGCCAAAGGCTACAACGGCTTGGTGGTGACTGGCGAAGGCGGCAAGGTCATTGCCGACATCAAGAACCTGGTGCATGGCAAGAAGCAGGGCACAGGCCCGGCCGATGAAGTTGGCACCACTTTGTACAACCGTGGCTTGGTCAGCGCAGCGTTGGCCGTTGAAGGTGTGCGCCAGGCGCAATCGCGCTTTGGTAAAGGCAAGGTCATGAACGGTGAGCAGATCCGTTGGGGTCTGGAAAACCTGACACTGGAGCAAAAAGATCTGGACAAGTTGGGCCTGGGCACCGTCATGAAGCCCATCAGCACCTCTTGCCTGGACCACGAAGGTTCGCGTTCGGCCCGTGTGCACACCTGGGATGGCAAAAAGTGGAACTACAGCTCTGACTGGATCGAAGCTGACACCTCCATCATCAAGCCCCTGGTCAAGCAATACGCGGACAAATACGCCGCCGAGAAGAAGCTGACACGCCGCACGGCTGCGGACTGCCAGTCCTGATGGCATCGGACCCCGCCGCTGGTCGGCGGGGTGGTGGCTGCTTCAGCCACCAGATGCAAACCTCGCGGCGCGGGGTTTGCATCTGGGGACATCCCGAAAGTTGAATAGGCAAAGACCATGAGCGAAAAAAACATTGTTCTGAACGTCAACGGCATCGAAGTCATTTACAACCACGTCATTCTGGTGCTCAAGGGCGTGTCCTTGCAGGTGCCCGAGCAGGGCATCGTGGCTTTGTTGGGCGGCAACGGTGCGGGCAAAACCACCACTTTGCGGGCGATTTCCAACTTGCTCAAGGGCGAGCGTGGTGAAGTCACCAAAGGCAGCATCGAGTTTCGCGGCGAACGCATCGAAAACCTGTCTCCAGCCGACCTGGTCAACCGCGGCGTCGTGCAGGTCATGGAAGGCCGTCACTGCTTTGCCCACCTGACCATCGAAGAAAACCTGATGACGGGCAGCTACACACGCACCGACAAAGGCGAGATCGCTGCCAACCTTGAAAAGGTCTACAACTATTTCCCCCGCCTCAAGACCCGTCGCACCTCGCAGGCGGCCTACACCTCGGGTGGTGAGCAGCAGATGTGTGCGATTGGCCGCGCACTGATGTCCAACCCCAACATGGTCTTGCTCGACGAGCCATCCATGGGCCTGGCCCCGCAGATCGTGGAAGAAGTGTTCAACATTGTGAAAGATCTGAACGAGAAGGAAAAAGTCACGTTCCTGATCGCTGAGCAGAACACCAACATGGCGCTCAAGTACGCCGATTACGGCTACATCATGGAGTCGGGCCGTGTGGTGATGGATGGCGCAGCCGAGTACCTGCGCACCAATGAAGACGTCAAGGAGTTTTATCTGGGCGTGGGCGGTGGCGAGCGCAAGAGCTTCAAGGACGTCAAGAGCTACAAGCGACGCAAGCGCTGGTTGGCCTGATGCCCTGCGCATCCCTCGTTATTCCGTCATCTGCAGTCTCCCGAAAGAATTTCATGGCCCATCATCTGGATGCGTTGGAAACCCGCGCCCCTGAAGTCCGTGAAGCCGCCTTGATGGCCGCTTTGCCCACGCAGGTCGCTAATGCCCAAAAAAACAGCGCTGCGTTTGCCAGCATTCTGCAAGGCGTAGACGCTTCCAGCGTGACCACCCGCGCTGCACTGGCCCAATTGCCAGTCACCCGCAAATACGAATTGCTGGAGCGCCAGCAGGCCCAGCGCGCCCAGGACCCGTTCGGCGGTTTTTCAACCATCGGCTGGAAGGGCATGGTTCGTTCTGCAGGCGTGCGCCGCGTGTACCAGTCGCCTGGTCCCATTTATGAGCCCGAAGGTCATGCGCCCGATTACTGGCGCGCTGCCCGTGCCATGGCCGCAGCCGGTTTTGAAGCTGGCGATTTGGTGCACAACTGTTTTTCATACCACCTGACGCCCGGTGCCTGGATCATGGAAAGCGGTGCCCACGCACTGGGCTGTGCCGTGATTCCGGGGGGGGTGGGCAATACCGAGCAGCAGCTCGCTGCCGTCGCTGACCTGCGCCCTGTGGGCTACTCGGGCACCCCCAGTTTCCTCAAGATCCTGATCGAAAAAGCAGCCGAGTCGGGGCAAAAACTCTCCATCACCAAGGCGCTGGTTTCGGGTGAAGCCTGCCCGCCTTCGCTGCGTGACTGGTTTACCCAGCAGGGTGTGGCGGCTTACCAGTGCTACGCCACGGCCGATGTGGGCTTGATCGCCTACGAAACCGCTGCCCGTGAAGGCCTGGTCCTGGACGAAGGCGTGATTGTTGAAATCGTGCGCCCCGGCACCGGCGACCCGGTGGCCGAAGGCGAAGTTGGTGAGGTGGTGGTGACGGTACTCAATCCCGACTACCCGTTGATCCGCTTTGGCACCGGTGACCTCTCAGCCGTGCTGCCTGGCGCATGTCCAACAGGCCGCACCAACACCCGCATCAAGGGCTGGATGGGGCGAGCTGACCAGACCACCAAAGTGCGCGGCATGTTCGTACACCCCGGTCAGGTGGCTGAAGTGGTCAAGCGCTTTCCCGAGATTGTCCGGGCACGGCTCGTGGTGACGGGCGAAATGGCCAATGACCAGATGAGCTTGCATGTGGAAACCGCTGCACTCACCGATGGTGCACTCAAAGCCAAAGTGGCGGATGCTGTCCGCGATGTGACCAAGCTGCGCAGTGATGTCCAATTGGTGGCCGTAGGCTCTTTGGTCAATGATGGCAAGGTGATCGAAGACGCGCGCAGCTACCAATAAATCCGCAGGAATTTCAGGCCTTCGCAAGAGGCCATCGCCTAGGTGATTTCCTGATTTTGAGTCTTCAACTTTGGTTCTATACTGTTTGAATCAATTTCAGGAGTTTGAAGATGAAGCAGTGGATCATTTGGGCTGGTTTGGTCGGTCTCGCAGCAAGCGCCCAAGCGCAAACGTTTCCGACTTCCAAACCGATTTCTATCGTGGTGCCTTTTGCTGCTGGCGGTCCCACAGACCGCGTAGCTCGTGATCTGGCCGAAGCCATGCGCAAACCTTTGGGTGGGGCCACCATTGTGGTGGACAACGCCGCAGGCGCTGGCGGCTCGATTGGGGCCAATAAAGTGGCCAAGGCGTCTCCTGACGGTTACACACTGTTGTTGCACCACATTGGCATGGCCACGATGCCCACGCTGGTGCGCAACATTCCTTTCAAAGTTGAATCTGATTTTGAATATTTGGGCATGGTCAACGATGTGCCTATGACGCTGATTGGCAAGCCAGCATTGGCCGCCAACAGTTACAAGGATTTGGCCAGCTGGATTGCTGCCAGCAAGGGCAGCATCAATTTGGGCAATGCAGGGGTGGGTTCTGCTTCCCACCTGTGCGGCTTGCTTTACCAAAATGCCATTCAGGTGGACATGACCACCGTACCCTACAAGGGCACTGCACCTGCCATGACCGACCTGATCGGTGGCCAGATCGATTTGATGTGCGACCAGAGCACCAACACCACCAGCCAGATCGAAGCTAAAAAGGTCAAAGCCTTTGCGGTCACGACCTCCAAGCGTCTCACAACGGCCAGCCTCAAGGACGTGCCCACTTTGCAGGAGTCGGGCTTGAAAGGCTTTGAAGTCACCATCTGGCACGGTTTGTATGCGCCCAAAGGTACGCCTGCAGACATCCAGGTCAAGCTCAATGCGGCTTTGCGTGCCGCACTGAAAGACCCCGAGTTCATCAAGAAGCAAGAGGGTTTGGGTGCGGTGGTGGTTACTGACAAACGTCAGGAACAAGCCGATCACAAGAAATTTGTGGCCGCGGAAATCGCCAAGTGGAGCCCCATCATCAAAGCGGCTGGCGTCTATGCTGACTGAGTTTTAAGCCCCAAGAAAAAAGCCGCTGATGCGGCTTTTTTGTTTTTTAAGCGGACCGCGTGAAGCTGTCAGCCGATGTCCAGGGCTCGGGCAGCACCCAGCAGCGCAGGTGATTCCTCGGCCTGGATGACCCAGACCGGGATATTTCTCAGATAGGACGCGAATCGGCCTTTGGCTTCAAAGCGCTGTCTGAAACTGGAAGTCTCAAACCACCCCAGAAAACGCGGCACAATGCCGCCGCCGATGTAAACCCCACCGCGAGCACCCAGGGTCAAGGCCAGGTCGCCTGCCACTGAACCGAGGAAACCCGAGAACATGTCGAGACAAGCCAGGCACAGAGGGTCCTGGTCTTTCAGGGCAGCTTGGGAAATCTCACCCGCACTCGAAAGCGCTGGCGTGTGGCCCTGTTCTTGTGACAAAGCCTGGTACAAGTCCACCAGACCCTGGCCAGACAATACTCGCTCGGCTGAGGTGTGACCATATTTTTGACGGATGCATTCAATGACCCGAAATTCTTCAGCGGATTGCGCTGCGAGGCTGACATGCCCACCTTCGCCAGCGATCGGCAGCCACTGGTCGCCATTGGGTATCAGGCCGGAAACGCCCAGACCTGTGCCTGCACCCAACAAAGCCACCGGAGCATTGTCCATGGGGGTGAGTCCACCGATCTGAATTTTTTGATCGGCTGTCAGGGATGGCAGCGCCAGGGCCAGGGCCGTGAAGTCATTGATGACTTTCAGTCTTTGTGCCCCCAGACGTTGCTGCAAGGCTGCGATCGAAAAAGACCAATGGTGGTTGGTCATGACCACCTGGTCACCAGTGATCGGGTTGGCAATGCCGATGCCCACCGCAGCGGGCGTGGGCAGGTTGCACAGCTTCAAATAAGCCTCAATGGCTTCGGCCACTTCGGCATATTCGGCACCCGGCAGAACACGGATGTGTTCCAGTGGTGCGCCCGGCTGGCTTTGCCAGGCAAACCGGGCGTTGGTTCCACCAATATCGCCCAATAAACGCGGAAACAAGGGCATGGGTCTCAGTTCACAAACTGCTCGGAGCCCACAATGCCCAGCTTGGTCAGCCCAATGCGCTGCGCACTGGCCATCACCCCCGCTGTCGCCTCATACTTGGCCTTCGCGTGCGAGCGAATGTGCAACTCCGGCTGCGGCTGCATCCCCACCGCCTCCGTCAGCTTCGCCTCCAGCTCCGCCCTGTCGGCTACCGGCTTGCCATTCCAGTTGATCACACTGCCCGCGTCCACATCGATACGGATCACCACCGGATCCACCTTCTTGGCCGCGTTCGTGGGCAGCGGCATGTCCAGATTCACCGAGTGCAGCTGCGCCGGAATCGTGATGATCAGCATGATCAACAGCACCAGCATCACGTCAATCAGCGGCGTGGTGTTCATGTCCACCATCACCTCCGGCTCGTCGCTGCTGCTCGTTCCTACATTCATTCCCATGCTCTGCTCCTTCAGTTGCTGGGTTCGGTGATGAAGCCCACTTTGACAATGCCCGCGCGCTGCACCGCGTACATCACCCGGCCCACCGACTCAAAGTCGCTCTTGCCATCGCCCCGGATTTGCACCTCCGGCTGCGGCGTCATCACCGAGAACTTCTTCATCCGCTCCAGCAAGTCCGTGCTGTTCTTGATCGGCGTGTCGTACAGGTAAATCTTGCCCGCCTTGTCCACCGAGATGATCACGTTCTCCGGCTTGGTCTCCCGGATCACGTTCTTCTCTTTGGGCAGGTCCACCTTGATCGAGGTGGTCACCACCGGAATCGTGATCAAGAAGATGATCAACAACACCAGCATCACGTCCACCAGGGGCGTGGTGTTGATGGTGCCGATGATCTCGTCATCGGCTTCGCCTACGTTCATGGCCATGATGGCTCCTCCTGTGGTCGTGCAGGATCAGGCGGTGCGCGCACCCCTTGATCTTGCCCGAAGGGATTTACTTCTTGGCCGAGCCCAGCAGCACGGCGTGCAGGTCCGAGCCAAAGGCGTTGACTTGCTCCATCACGGCCTTGTTGCGACGCACCAGCCAGTTGTAGCCCAGCACCGCAGGCACGGCCACGGCCAGACCAATGGCGGTCATGATCAGCGCTTCACCCACAGGGCCTGCGACCTTGTCGATCGAGGCCTGACCGGACATGCCGATCTTGACCAGGGCGTGGTAGATGCCCCAGACCGTGCCGAACAGACCGACGAAGGGGGCTGTGGAGCCGACAGTGGCCAAAACAGCCAGGCCGTCTTGCATGCGGCTTTGCACGTTGCCAATGGCACGCTGGATGCTCATGGTGACCCATTCGTTGAAGTCCACAGCGCCGAGCAAGCCGGTGTGCTTGGAAGCGCCTTCCAGGCCTTTTTCTGCGATGAAGCGGAAGGCCGAGCCTTCTTCCAGGGTGTCTTTGCCCTGGGCGACGGTGTTGGCGCTCCAGAAGTTGTCTTGCGCGGCGCGCGCTTGCTTGTTGAGTTTGGATTGTTCGGCGAACTTGGTGAAGATCACGTACCAAGAGCCCATGCTCATGAGCACCAGAATCAGCAGTGTGCCTTTGGCCACGAAGTCGCCTTGGGCCCACAGTGCGCCCAGGCCGTAGGGGTTGTCTTCACCGGCTGCCGCGGCTGCAGCAGGCGCTGCAGCAGGCGCAGACGCTACTTCGGCTGGTGCAGCGGCAGCGGGTGCTGCAGGCGCTGGCGCGGCAGCAGCTGGCGCTTCTGTCTTGGGTTTGGCCGCCAGCACGGGGCCAGTCACGGACAGGCCAGCCAGCAGGCCAGCACAGACGACGAGGGTTTTGAGGTGTTTGAACATGATGAGGTGCTCCTCTGGGTTCTTTGTTAAATCAGTTGAATCGAATGGGCGCTGGCAGGGCAATAAGCCTCACTCCAGACGCCAGGTGTATTTCATGCTGGCCCAGCCCTGCTCGGGCTTGCCATCCACGGTGGCGGGCTTGAACGCGCAACGCGACAAACCGGCACGGGCCGCTTCGTCCAGGCGCTTGAAGCCCGAGCTTTTCTCGACCTCGGCCTGAATGACCTTGCCGTCCACCCCGACCAAAAAGCGCAGGCTCACCGTGCCTTCTTCTTCCAGACGGCGCGAGGCGCTGGGGTAGTCGGGTTTTTCGCAGTTGGCCGAGTTGACCACGGCCGCCACGCGCACGGGGGCTGCAGCTGGAGCTGGTGGCGCTGTCACGGTGGGCACCACGGGCGCCGCAGGTTGCGGGGTGGCTGACACAGCGGCAATCGCATTGGCTGTGGCCGGGGCAGCAACAGCCACTTCCACGGGGGGCACATAAGCCGGTGGTGGTGGTGGCAGGTTTTTGGGGGGTGGCGGTGGCGGCGGTGGCGGAATGTCGGGTTTGGCGTCTTCGAGCAACACCGCTTCCACGGGCCCCTTGATCTTTTTGACGAACGAGCGGGCCAGGCCCGAGCTGATCGCCCAAAAGAGCAACAGGTGCAACACCACCACCAGCCCCAGCCCCACAAGGTGCTTGGTCGGCTTTCTTTGCCGGCTGGCGTAGTCTTCCATGGGTCAGGCTCTCCTTTTACTGATGAATCTCATTGCAATCGTTTGCATGATACGCAAATCAAGTTCATTTGACCACCTAGGGAAAACACTGAATTATTTTTAAAAATGGACCGTTTCTTCAGATCAACTGCCTGATCCAGAGGTGAATTTCAGTAAATCCAGCCATTAAAGTGCCCCCGACAGACATTGAACACTTCATGACTGATCCAGACACGACAACAAATCACGATGCAATCGTTTTCAATATTCAAGCGAATTTTGCAGCATGAGCGTGCGCTCCAGCAGATGGTTTGCAGACGTAGATGAGTGCCGGCTGCCCTTGAGGGGAGCGGTAGTGCGTCTCGATGGCTGCGCGCACTCGCGCCACCTGCGCAGCGGGCATCAACGCCACCACACAGCCACCGAAGCCTCCACCGGTCATGCGTGCCCCGCCTTGCTGCCCGACCGCAGCTTGCGCCAAGGCCACCAGGGCATCAATGGCGGGCACGGTGATTTCAAAATCATCACGCATGGACGCATGCGACTGGGCCATCAACTCGCCCAAACGCGGCAAGTCGTGCGAGGCCAGGGCCTGTGCGGCATCGAGTGTGCGCTGGTTTTCTGTGACCACGTGGCGGGCGCGTCGGTACACCAGTGGATCCAGCCCTGCCGCACCTGCTTGCAATTGTGACAAGCTCACATCGCGCAAAGCCTTGACGCCGAAATGGGCTGCGGCCTGCTCGCATTGCGCTCGCCGGGTGTTGTATTCGCTCTCGACCAAGCCCCTCTGCACACGTGAGTGAATGATCATCACAGCCATGTCGGCCAATAACGGCACAGGGGTGGCCTCCAATGTCCGGCAGTCAATCAGCAGGGCATGACCCGCCTGACCCCGAGCCGAAATCAGCTGATCCATGATCCCGCAGTTGCAGCCCACAAACTGGTTTTCCGCCTGCTGACCGATCAAGGCCAGGTCGGTGGGACTGAGCTGGTCGAGGCGGCACAGGCTTTTGAAAAACTGGGCCACCGCCACTTCGAGCGAAGCCGATGAAGACAGGCCCGCCCCCTGCGGCACATTGCCAGCCACCGCCAGATCAGCCCCGGTCAATGACGCCCCTTGAGCACGCAGCATGGTGATCACGCCCCGCACGTAATTGGCCCAGGGCAGATCGGAGCGTGCGGTGATGGTTTCGTCAAGATCAAACTCGTCGAACTGGTCACCATAGTCGGCGGCCAGCACCCGCACCCGGCGATCGGACCGTTCGCGGCCCACCACCAAGGTGTGGAAATCAATGGCACAGGGCAAGACAAAGCCATCGTTGTAGTCGGTGTGCTCACCGATCAGGTTGACGCGGCCCGGCGCTTGTACCTGCAAAGTGGGCGCAGCACCAAAACGTGTGGCAAAAGTGTTCGACAGCTTGTCAATCAGGGATGAGGTCATGGTCAAAGGACAGTCAAGGCAACCGCTCAACGGCCGCTGTAATGTTGATCACTCAGGCTGCGCAAGCGTTGCGCGGCTTGCTCGGGGGTCAGGTCACGCTGGGCTTCGGCCAGCATTTCAAAGCCCACCATGAATTTGCGCACCGTGGCCGAACGCAGCAGGGGCGGGTAAAAGTGGGCGTGCAGTTGCCAGGGGCCCACATCCTTGCCGTCAAACGGTGCGCCGTGCCAGCCCATTGAATACGGGAACGAACACTGAAACAAATTGTCATAGCGCGAGGTCAGTCGCTTGATGGCCAGCGCCAGGTCGGCACGCTGTGCTGCCGTCAACTGAGGCATTTGCTGTACGGCAAAACATGGCAACAGCAAGGTCTCAAAAGGCCAGGTGGCCCAAAACGGCACGATCGCGACCCAGTGATCGGTCTGGACCACCACCCGTTCGGCCAGTGCAATTTCGCGCTCGGCAACGTCCAGCAGCATGGGCCGACCGTGCTGCACGAAGTAGGCCCGCTGATTCAGGTCTTCGGCCGCAGCCTCATTGGGCAAATGCCCAGTGGCCCAGATTTGCCCGTGCGGGTGCGGCTGAGAACAGCCCATCAGGGCGCCTTTGTTTTCAAACACCTGCACCCAAGGCAGCAACTGCCCCAACTCGGCCGTCTGCGCGCACCAGGTGTCCACCACGCCGGTGATGGCGGGGACACTCAGCTCGGGCAGCGTGCGGGCATGGTCTGGCGAGAAGCAAATCACACGGCTCGTCCCCTGGGCCGCATGCAACTGAAACAGCGGGTCAGCGCTCTGCGGTGCCGCAGGCACAACCGGCATCAGGGCCGCGTGGTCGTTGGTGAACACATAGGTGCCGGTGTAATCCGGATTCACATCG
>Ga0228702_1001412_pt1 | contig 15404 bp, 17 predicted proteins | sample McNCre217_Aug_MG_2_FD_178018 | JGI IMG/M metagenome (GOLD analysis project Ga0228702, IMG submission 178018) | Freshwater microbial communities from McNutts Creek, Athens, Georgia, United States - 20-17_Aug_MG | ecosystem: Environmental > Aquatic > Freshwater > Creek | place: USA: Georgia... | reverse complement strand
GATGCAGGCCAAATCGGTTGGTGTCACCGCAACCATGGTCCACGTCCCGCGCGGGCTGACATAGACCTCAATCACGGTGCCGCGATCTTCCAGAGAGGTCACAACCTGCCGCTCGGCATAGCGCGTGTCCAAGGCCACGATCAGATCGTGGCGCGGGATGCAGGTCGGGGCGCTGGTTGCGGCAGTGGCCGCTAGGCTGGCTGCCAGAGCTATCACTCTGAACATCACGCCCTGCCCTTCGCGCCGGGTCATTTACCGCGCCCTTCAATCCAGCGCTTCGCATCATCGGGCGTGCAACCATGATCGGTTGCGACGCGCCGATAGAGCCCGATCAAATCTGCGGCCGACAAAACGCCCCCAATGGCGTGCTTGCGGGCGATGGCTGCGCGCTTGTCGAAGTCCTCAAACAGCGCGGACAGGAACAATTTTGACATGCTTATCTCCGGTTTATTTGCTGCTCATTTTGCTGCACACAAACAGGAAGATAAATAGCGGAAACACTAATATTTATTGGGTATTACGCATAAATTCGAAGGACTGTCTCTCCGCCATAATTTTCAGACAAGCCATTGATATTAAATGCGCTTTTCTAATGCGATCGCTACCCGGCACCGTGCATAGCCCCACACATTTTTTTTGCTGGAGTATGCAATAGGCAAACGGCATAGTGGTTAACCTGATTTTGTCTTGTGGCCGTGCGCCTTGCGCGCTGGCCTAGGCCATATTCAATCAGCTTGTACATAGGACGTGTCGAGCGCCAACCTTAACAGGGGCGTCGTCATGTTTAACGATCCCGGCCAGTTTGACCTCTCTCGGTCCGTAAATTTTCCTGCCGTTGATGCGCCCAACCCGCCAGCATCCGTGCCAGAGGTGCCTTCTATGGTTGCCGTCCTTGAAGCAAGAGGATTTTGACGTCTGGGCCGGATCGAGTGCGGTCGTCTGTCAGGCCTTGTATTGCGGCTTTCTCGAAGGCCGCGGGCCGATATGGAGATCAGCATGATTGGGTCCAAATCTATTCAGCGAGCTGCAGGGCTCGTAGCCCCAAACTGGTTTTCCCAATCCTGATCTGTTCGATCATTTCCCATATAGTCAGCGTCTTCTCACTCAGTCTTGCCTTCTACACAGATGAACGGCTCATGCCGCCACCCGTGTAGCAGGGTCGTGGTAATCAACATTATTCGTCAGCATGGCTCAGAGCTGGCGGGCCATTTTGTTTGCCAACGCGATCGCCGCAAGCATCTTCGGCTTGCGATGCATCAGCCGTACAAGCCAACTCTGAGCTACCACATTGCGGGCACCTCGCCCTATGACACGAGACATCGCTCCAATGATGAGCAGCCGTCTGATGTCGGTCTGACCGGCCTTCGACACACGGCCCAAGCGCTCTTTCCCTCCTGAGGAATGTTGTTTTGGAACCAGTCCCAGCCACGCGGCAAAGTCGCGTCCGGAACGGAACTCCTGCATGTTTGGAGCGAATGCTTCAACGGCGAGAGCCGTCATCGGTCCCACACCTGGCATCGTTTGCAAACGGCGCGCTGTTTCACTTTCGGATGCCAGAGAGGCCAACAGTTTAGTCTTTGCAGTGATGCGATCGGTCAACTCGTCGATCAGGGCCAGAATGTCGGTGCATTCATCCGCCAGCAGCTTGGGCAAACTCGCTCCATGTTCAGCCAGCCACGCAGTCATACACGTTGTTTGATTCATGCCGGCAGGAAACACGACGCCATATTCGTAGAAGTTGGCCCGTAGGTCGTTCATCAATTCCGTGCGCTGCCGAACCTGCCTCTCTCGCCCTCTAAAGACCGCTGCGTGGGCCTGCTGCTCCTCGGACTTAGGTAAGGACAAAGCGCATCTCCGGCTGGCGTGCGGCAATGACGATCGCCTCAGCATCAGCGGCATCGGTCTTTTGCCGTTTGACAAAGGGACGAACATACTGCGGTGCAATGAGCCTGGCCTCATGACCAAAAGACTGGGCTTTCCGCGCCCAATAACTGGCGCTCGCGCAGGCCTCAAAGACCACCAGACTGGCAGGTAAACTCGTCAAGAATGCGCGAAACTGCTCTCGGCTGAGCTTTTTCCGGTAGACAACGTCACCCGAAGGGGTCGCGCCATGCACCTGAAAAATGCACTTAGCCAAGTCCACGCCAATGATCATATCCTTCATAAACCGTCCTCCACTGAACGTGCTGCAGGACAAGCATCGCACAGATGCAGCCTGCGGATACGGGGGCGGACGCCATCGACCCGTTCGCGGCGCGCGTGATTGCCAACGCATCATACGGCATCTATTTTGACGAAATGAAAACAGAACCGCCATTCCTTTCGCCAGAGCGACAGGCGCTGATCGACAGCTATGAACGTGCCAATCGTGCGGCGGTTGGCTTTTCGATGGATTATCCCGACGGGCTTTCGTCGGGATGGCACAGCCATCCGAAGGCGCAGCTTGTTTATGCGATTTCGGGGATGATGCGGGTCGAAACCACAGATGCGATCTTTCTGCTTCCGCCCACCAAAGCTTTGTTTCTGCCGCCGGATGAGGCGCATTCGATTTCGATGGAAGGCGATGTTGAAATGCGCGAGGTGTTCATTGAACGGGGCGTGGCAGACGACATTGGCTCTGGTGCGCGCGTGCTGACGGTCAGTCCGCTGTTGCGGGAACTGGTGCTTGCGATCTGCGCCGAGCCGGTTGACTGGCCCGCCGACGGGCGTTGCCCGCATCTTGTCGCGCTTATCATCAACGAAATTGGGCGCGCCAAGACGCTGATGACCCGCTTGCCGCAACTGCGCGAGCCGCGTTTGTCGCTGATTGCCCGCGCCATCAGCGACAACCCTGCCGATCCGCGCACGCTTGATGATTGGGCAGAGCTATGCGGTGCATCGGCTCGAACGCTGGCGCGGTTGTTCCATCAAGATACTGGCATGACCTTTGGACAGTGGCGTTTGCAGGCGCGGCTGAACGCGGCTTTCATCTTGTTGATGACCAAGGGCGAGATCGCCCGTACCGCCCAGACGGTCGGATTCAGCAGCCAGTCGGCTTTCGGGGTCGCGTTCCGGCGCGCCTTTGGGCTTACACCAGCGCAGGCGCGGACGCTGCATCTTGATTCGCATTAAGAATTGTCCATTTCACGACAAAACTTGTCCTCCTGTTTTGATGGGATGCCAACCATAGTTCGGGGCAGATCATCATTACGGCAAGAAGGCACAAGATGGGTAAGGAACTGTTTTCGGAAATTGGCGTCGTGCGGGCTGGCGAGTTGCAGGAAGGCCCGATCACACCCGGACAAATCCGCCGCAAGGCGCTGGAAGTGGGCGATCTTTGGGTTGGCGAATGCCATGTGACCGCGCTGGATCAACCGAGCCAGTGGCACCATCACAAGGATTTCGACAGCGTGATGTATATGCTTTCGGGCCGCATCCGCGTTGACCATGGCCCCGGTGGAACGCAATCTTTTGAACTTGGGGCAGGCGATTATGCCTATTTCCCGCGCCGGGTGATCCACCGCGCCCAGATCCTCGAAGGCGGCGACAATGTCCACTATGTCTTTCTCAGGATCGGCAAGGGTGAGACCTTGGAAAATGTTGATGGCCCCGAAGCATAAGCAAACCGGATCAAAACCTGGACTTCACGAAGGAGCCTGAAATGGCCAAAGACCTGTCGCACTGGACGCCGCGCCCGAAACCCGCCACCGCACCGCTGGAAGGCCGCTATGTCCGGCTGGAAAAGCTTGACCCTGCCCTGCATGCCGATGGCCTCTTCGACGCATCCGCGCAGCCCGATGGTGATGAGCGTTTCCGCTGGTTGCCCGATGTCCCCCCGACCGACCGCAGCGCGTTCCGCACCTGGGTCGAACAAGTTGCCGCCAGCGAAGACCCGATCTTCTTTGCTGTGATCGACAAGGCCACGGGCAGGATCGCGGGACGACAGACCTTCATGCGGATGGATGCCGCGAATGGAGTTGCCGAGATTGGCCATATTTACTGGGGCCCGTTGGTGTCACGAAAGCCTGCGGCCACCGAGGCGCTGTTCCTCTTTGCCCGCCACCTTTTTGACGACCTTGGCTACCGCCGTTTCGAATGGAAATGCAACAACGATAACCTGCCGTCGAAACGGGCCGCCCTCCGTTTTGGCTTCCGCCACGAGGGGGTCTTCCATCAGCACCTGATCGTAAAGGGCCTGAACCGCGACACCGCATGGTTCGCGATGCTCGACAAGGATTGGGCAAAGCTGCGGCCGGCCTATGAGGCGTGGTTGGCACCAGAGAACTTTGACGCGGGCGGGATGCAAATCAAATCTCTTGACGCGTTTCGCGCCGAATTTGATGCCGCGTGAATGGCATTTGAGCAGCCGTCGCCAAGATTGGGCGAACGGCTGCTTTGCGCCAAAGCTGCGTCAAAACCCGGATTCATGCTATGTTTGCCCCGAAGTTTCGCGGCAAACAACGGACCGAACCGCCCCCCAACAATAGGGCACTGTTCCATCGCAGATGTCGATGCCACGCCCATGCGGCAGGTCTTCGATATTGCACAGCGACAGCGGGCACCGAATGTAGAACCTCACGGTTCCACTAATCATCTCGCGGCTGGTCCTGACGTCGCGAAAAAGCGAAGGTTCGCTCATATCCAAGGCTGGAAAAGCCAGCAATGCGCCGCAAGCCAGGTCGCTCTGACAACGTCGTGCGGCAGACGGGCCAAGGCTCCGCGATACCCTGAAAGAGAAAGGGCGCTATGCTGTTGGTACTTTGCATCCCTTCGCACGGTTGGGGGAAGACGGGAGCCTGAACGCAAGGATAAAGCATGAAACGTTTGTTCCCAGCACTGAAATGTACCGTTGCCTTGATTGCAACGCTTGCCAGTTTCCCCGCTGTCGCCACACCGAAAGGCCAGCAGGTTACGCTGTTTCTGGGCGCACGTGAAAACGGTACCAGTCAATCGTTGTCTTACGTCATGGCGCCCAACCATGATCTTGCGGCCGAAGGCATCTTGCTGCGTGCCAACCTTGGGGCTGGGAACCCAGACGCAGGTGAAACCTCGACCTCGGGCGATGTGATGCTGGGCTATCAGTTTGTGCCGAACGGCTGGAAGGTCCGCGTGTTTGCTGGCGTGAGCGCAGTGAATGGCATGTCTACGCCGGCCGGTCTGAAAAATGATACCGGGCTGAAAGTGATGGGCCAGGTGCAAGCGCGCAAGGCCTTGCCGGTTTATCTGAACACGACTTGGAGCTATGAAGCGATCGAGCAGGCGTATCAGGTCTCGGTACAGCTCGGCAGCCGGTTTGACGCGGTGACGGTCGGACCAGAGCTTTCCGTGGCAGGACGCGAGGGCTATCATGCCTTGCGCCTTGGCGTGATGGCGACCGAAATGAAGCTGGGGGCGTTGGGCGTCACGCTGCGCACCGGCTATTCGTTCAATACCGAAACCTCGCGTGGCAAAGACACGCCCTATTTGGCGCTTAGCACGACGTTGCAGTTCTGACGATGCGCTGGCCGGTTTTTCGTGGCAGTGCCGATCCGGTGCGCCACGCAGCAACCTGGGCCGCCAGTGCCCTGATCGTGGTGTGGTCGGCGGTGTTGCTGACCAGAACCAACGCCCAAGGGGCGCATACCCGGTTGCTGGACACGGTTGGTCTGATCGCGGCCTGGCGCTATGGCTGGTCGCTGCTGCATTTTTTGCGCGCGGCGGTGTTCTTGCATCTGGTGTTCCCGCAGGTGGCCGCGCGGGCCAGACAGACAAAGCAGGCGACGAAGATCAGCCATATTTATGCCGTGGTGGCGTCGTTCAACATACCCGAAGCCCAGTTTCGGGCAGTCTATCGGTCGCTGGCGGCCAATTGCCTTGCGCTTGGCGTGCCCGCGACCATTGTGGCCGCAGTCACCTCTGACCGCGATTGCGCCATTCTGGCGCAACTGATCGCCGAGCTGGGCGAGACGGAGAATATTGAAATCATTGCACAGTTTCAGCGCGGCGATGGCAAGCGGTCTGCCTTGGCGATGGCCCTGCGCTGTATTGCGCAAAAGCTGCCACCGGCGAATGCGCTGACAGTTTTTCTGGATGGCGATATTGTGCTGGAGCCTGACGCCTTGCGCAAATCTGTGCCGTTCTTTCAGGCTGATCCGGCGCTTGGTGCCATAACCAGCAACAACGACGCGGTGCTGAACACCGATGGCCTGACGCGGCATTGGTATGGGTTGCGCCATGCGCAGCGCCACGTCTTGATGGCGTCGATGGCGCTTTCGGGGCGGCTTCTGGTGCTGACCGGGCGTTTTTCGATGTATCGCACCGCCGACAGCATCGACCCGGCGTTTATTGCGGCGGTTGAGGATGATCATATTGATCACTGGCTTTATGGCCGCATCCCGCTGCTAAGCGGTGATGACAAGTCGATCTGGTTTCACCTGCTGAAACGGCAGCGCAAGATGCTTTATATTCCCGATGTCAAAGCGGTGGGCTTTGAAGGTCTGCCGCAAGGGGACAGCTTTGTGGTCGGCACATCGCGGCTGATGTTTCGCTGGTTTGGCAACATGTTGCGCGCAAATGAAAAGGCGATCCGGTTGGGCCCGCAGACCTGCGGCGGGTTCTTGTGGTGGGCGCTGGTTGATCAGCGGTTGTCGATGTGGACGGCAATGGTTGGCCCGATCACAGCAATCTTGTTTTCAATTGTGGTTTCACCTTTGTTTTTGTTGTATTATCTGGCTTGGGTGGCTGTGACGCGCACTGTCGTCAGCGCGCTGGAAGGCTTGTTGTGGGGGCGCTTTGATCCGACCTGGCCGTTCTTGATGGCCTATACCCAAATTTGGGGCTCATTCCTTAAAATTTATCTACAATTCAGGCTAAATCGCCAAAGCTGGACCCGACAGGGCATTCGTCAGGGCGCGACGATCAGCGTTGAAAACCTTGCTGGCGCGGCGCTGCACGCACTGGCGTTTGGCGGTCTGATTTGTGCAGCGGCCTGGGTTTCGGGCCTGTTGGAAGGACAGATGTGATGGATGCCTCTGATCCGGTGGCTGCACCGGCGTTTCGGATCGCCCGGCGTGACTCGCGTGATTTTGTCGAGGTTGCGGTCGATTATACGGTCATCGATGACGGCCATAGCCTGGAAGGCATCAAGCTGTCGCTGGGTTATCTGGTGCTGCGGCAGGATGATTGGATATTGCGGCGCGACGTTGCTCCGCGCCCGATCCGGTTGCTGTTTGCCTTTGCCGGCTTTGATTTCGGCATCGAGATGCTTGCCGCGCCTTGTGCGCCGGAACCCGATAGTGCGGGCTTGATCCGATACCGGATTGTCCACATGGAAGCTCGGGCTCAGGCCAGTCTGGCGCAGGTGATCCGGATTTTGCTGATTGGCCTGATGCCCACTGCCGACGATCTGGCGCTGGGGCAAGACGCGCCGACACCTCTGGCACCGCTTGCAACGGCACCTGTGCGTGGGCGTTGGCTTGCGTGGTTGGTGCTGTTGTTCAGTCTGGCTGGGCTTGCGCTTGGCGGTGCGCTGTTGGGCCAAGGCATCTATGCGGATCTGACGACGGTAAGCAGCACCACCGCTGCGGTCAGTGCGGCGCGGATTGATATTGTTAGCCCTGACTACGGAACGGTGGCCGACAGCGCATTGCGTGCACGCCAGTCGGTTCTGCCGGATCAATTTCTGCTGCGCATCACTTCCGACAGGTTGGCGGCCGATGTCGGCGATGCAACCGCGACGCTTGCCTATTTTGACCAGTTGCTTGCCGATCTGCCGCAAACAGCCGCGGCCCGTCCGATGCTAGGTGCGGATGGTCGCTATGGCGTGGTCTCGCGGCAAGATGCCCGCAGGGCGCGGGATCTGAGTGTCAGCAAACTTCAGGCCTTGGCACTGCGACAGACGGCGTTGACCGTCTATGCGCCATGTCAGTGCCGGGTCTATTGGGCGGTGGCGGCGGGCCGCCGGGTTGCGCCGGGCGATCGTATTCTGACCTTGGTGAAATCGGCACCACAAGATGTGCTGATCGAGGCGCGGATTGCGCCCGATCACGCCGATGCGGTGCATATTGGTCAGCAGGCGCAGGTGACCCTTGCTGACCGGCCCGATCCGCTGGCGGCGCGGGTGGAAAGTCTGGGGTATGATGCGCAGGTTGACCCACGGATCGGCCTGCCGCGCCAGCAAGAAAGCACGGAAGGTGACGTAACCGTGTTCTTGCGCCTGCTTGCCCCGCCAACAGATCTGCAACCGGGGACACCCGCGAAGGTGGTTATCGAAAAATGAAAAAGTTCAAAGGATTCTTACGGCTGGCGTCGGTGGCGTTGGCTCTGGCTGGCGGCGTCGCGGCGGCGATGACACCACAAGAGCGCAGCGCGCTGGATCTTTCCGGCTATCACGTCAACAATCCGACCGTGGCGCTGTTCGACGTGCCGACGCGGCGGGCGTATCTGGCGACAACCCAAGACGCCATGCTGCGCAAGCGCATCACTGCCCTGCGCGCCGGACCCAATTGCGCGGCGGCCATGGCGATGCCTGTGATCTCTGGTGCGCTGTTTACCCCGAAGTTTTACGAAGATCGCGCCGCGTGGCGGCAAGCGGCCACAATCTATCATGGCTTCGAGGACACCGTTGATGAGCTTTCTGCCGGTGCCTTGGTGGCAAACGATGATCGGCACGGTATCTGTGTGCTTACGATGTTGCAGCATTGGGCCGAACAACGCGCCTTTCTGGATTTCACCCCCGAAACCTCGGGCATACAAACCTGGTTCCAGATTGAATCATCGCTGACGGCGGCGGCGCTGTCTTACATGCAGGTGCGTGACAGCATTGCGGGAATGGATACGGAAAAGAAGACGATCGAAAACTGGCTTTTCGCCGTGGCCAAGATGCATCTGGCCCGCCAAGGTGGGGCGGATGGCAGTTGCTGCAACAACCACTTCTATCGCCGCGCGCTTTACGCCGAAATCATCGGTGTGCTGACGCGGGATGACGCGTTGTTCCGCATCGGAGTAAGCGCAGTGTATTCTGCGTTGTCCGATAGCAACGCCGATGGCGCGTTGCGGCTTGAAATGGCCCGTGGCGCCAATGCCGCGAAATATCAGGTCTATGCAACGATGTATCTGGTGACGATCGCGCAAATTGCCAAACTGCAAGGATATGATTTGTATCAGCTTTCGGATGGGGACCGCAGTCTGGATACAATTATCGGCTATTCGCTTGCGGTTCTAAGGTCGCCCGATCATGCAGCCGCAGATGCAGGTACCGCAGTTCAAAATACCGAGTTTGCGCAGGAAGACCAATATCTGGTTTGGTTGGAAATGCTGGCTGATCATCCAGCCTACAAAGACAGCGTTGCTGAATTTTTGAAAGACAAAAGGCCCAGCTATAATCGCAGCCTAGGTGGCGATATTACGCTGTATTTTTACAAGAATTAGCGGTTCACGCCAAACAACACTGTGGCAGATATGTCTGCTTGGGTCGGTCGTGTCGACGGCGGAAGTGGCGCGTTTGGGCGGCAAGATCGCGGCCGATATCGGCTTTCTTGGTCTCGCGGATTGCAATCAGCTGATCCCATACGGCGGATCGCAGTGCGGCGTATGGGCGGACATAGCCAATAGCCTGATGGCCAACCTAGTCCAAATCTTCCAGTGCATCGACCAGCATGACCACGTCATCAGCAATCGTGCGGTGATTGGCGCCCCGCTCTCACGGCTTATCGTCATGTCGAGGAAGCCTACCGCATCGCTCTGAAATCTTTGGCGCGGCGCTATCTCGAACTGCATGACGAGGTTGCCGGCCCGGACGACATGACCGAGGCCATCGTCAAGGATCTCGCCCCGGATCTGCTTGCCAAAACCGCGATCGGTTTGAACAGCGCGGCACGGATTGCATAACGGGGTGATCGCCTGGCCAACAGCGCCATCCACATCATCGATATCGGGCACCGCAGATTGGGCCCCCGTTCGCGGAACTACGTCGCCAAACGCACCGCCGCGGGCCATTCCAAACTGGAGGCAATGCGCTGCCTAAAACGCTATATCGCCCGCGAAGTCTTCGGCATCATCATGAAACGGCATCGCAGTTCACCTCCTTCGTCTGGACCGACCGGCTGAAACGGGTTGGCACCCCGGATCTCGATGGATGGCAAGGGCCGGTGCATCGACAAGATCTTCATCGAACGCTTCTGGCGGTCCCGGACGTACGAACGCGTCTATCTGCACACTTGGAACACCGGGACGCAGGCTCGGGTCGGAATCGGGCGCTGGATCACCTTCTAAAACCACCAGCGACCCCACGCCACGCATGGCGGTCAACCGCCGGCCGTGGTCTTCTTGAACGCAACCCAAACCAATCAGCAGGTGCCACGCAGTAGCTCAAACTTCCTCTGACAAAACCCGCGTGGATATATACGAACCATGCAGCCGGGCTGATTTAAGTAGAATACCTGTTCCGGATAAGCAATTATGGATCACTTAAAACATCTTCTTTATTTTTTATTTATAGTGTATAGCCTGCATGGTGAAGTTAGGGAGTTGCATCTTGCACAAGGAACATATTTCAAAGCTTGCCTTGGTGCTGTTTTTAACAGCTCTGGCACCAAACTGCTCTTTCGCTGCGTCTAGCAGCGACAGCTTAGCGCTTTCGTGTGTGGAAGACTTTGGTTGTTTCTTGAATTTTGGCGAATTGAAAAATTATAACTTCGGCATGCTTAACGATTTTGACGTTGAGCCACTGTTGAGTTCTAAAATGCATTACATCCTTAACTGGGACTATGATCTGCAGTAAACCGACCAGGTGCCCGCCGAACGGCGCGAAATACCTGCCGCGCGACTGGCTGAGAGAAAGTCTGCGCCGACAGAACTGATCATTTTGTAAAGGCCGGTCAGGCGCGGGACTGCTTAATGTGGTTGCGATTTTGGCGGTGGGCAACACTGCCCCAGATCGTTGTGTTCGATTTCTCATTGCGCCGCGTCGGCGTCTCGGAGCAATTGCGGGATATGCTATAACCCGGCAGGCCGATTTATAGCGCCGACGGCTGCATGCCTGTGCGAGGTCATCCCAAACATGCCAGTGCCAACGGCTACCCTTGATCCACCCCAAACCGGCTGCCAATTTTACATGCCAATAAGTTGAATGTTCTTGATCAAGCAACCGATAAGCGGTTGAATATCACATAGAATTGCCGTGCCTAGTTTGCGGTTATATCGGATCGCATGACATGACACAAAAGGCGGAAACAAGAAAAAGGCTTGCTCCAAGCGAGCGTCGAACGCGCATTATCGCGGCTGCAAGGGCCGCATTGGTCAAAGGTGGCCTGCGTGGGTTTGGCGTTGCGGTTGTTGCAAAAGAGGCCGGTGTCGCTATCGGACTTATCGGCCACTATTTTGGCGGTATCGATGGTCTTATCAAAGCCTTGATGGCAAGTGTCGTTGCAAGCAAACAAAGTGTATCGACTGAAGCGCCCGAGACGCTGGAAAAGGCGCTTGGCGACATTAGAGTTATCGTCGAACGAAATTTTCATCCAAGCTATTATAGCCGCGACAACCTCGTTGTTTGGTTGCCAATCTACGAACTTGCGACCCATGATCTGGATATGCGTTCGGATGTCTTGCAGCGCGATGATGAAGATATTCGGGAAATGGAACTGGTGCTTGCTGTCATCTGCAACCTGCGTGGCAAAACGGTTGATCCTGCCGAGGTATCAAAGCTGTTCTTCACGCTGCTTGATGGCCTGTGGTTGCGTTGGTGCTATTCGGGTCGGCAGGAATATGCGGAAGAGAAGAGCCTTGCGATACGGTTTTTGGAATCGCACATCGGGCCCTTTTACAGCGCGACTGCGTAACCCAACCCTAGGGTAGAATGGCGGCGGACTGGGGGCCGCCGCCATTCAAACGCATTATTCGGCGTCGACGCGGGTGTCTTCACCAGCCTGAACAATGCCTTCGTTGGTGCTGGTGAAGACAAAGTTATCGCCCGACGGTGCGACGAAGAAGTTGTAGCTTGCGCCCGACTCGTAGGTGCTGGTGCCCGAGCAGTCGCCGTTAACAGTGTAGGTGCCTTTGTCTTGCGAGAACTCGGCGGTGCCTGCCGTGCTGGAGGTCATAGACAGGTTGCCTGCACCGTCGAAATGCTCTTGGCCGACTTCTGCAGTGGCTTTGCCAGCTGCGTCAGTGCCCTGTGCCCAATAGGTGTAGTGTCCCTTAAGGGTTGCTACCGAGCATTCGTCCGCAAATGCAGCCGAAGAAAATGCGGCGCCTGCGGCAAATGCCACCACCGTCATTGCGTAAAGTTTCATCTGATCGTCTCCCTAAAATTCGCAAACCTGCGACCGTGGTTAAAAATCACTTATTGAAATTGTTTTCAATTACCTCTTTCCGCGCTGATGAATATCCTTCAGCGAATTAAAAAACTCTTTCGGGTAATTTTGAAAATTGGCCCCAGACATCAACTTACACCCCGACGAAACTGCGCTTTGACCGGCTTTCGAATTCGTCGAAAAGGAAGCTCATCTGCAAACGAAATAGCCCCTGCATAAAAGTGCAGGGGCTATTTTAGTCTTTAAGCATATCGAAACGATTGGCGTGTCGGTTTGCGTTTTACCAGCTGTGGCGGAAGCTAAGGCTGCCGTTCAGGTCTTCGCTACCCGACAAGAATGAGCCGCCAAGACCAACGGATGCAAACGAGTTTTCGCCGGTTTGGAACGCCGCACCGAAAGCAGCATTAAGCTGTGGGCCTGCCGCACCCGCAGCATTGACGTTAAACTCGGATCCTTCTGCCTCGGTGAAGGCGGCTGTCATGCCATCACGTGTTGCGTCTGACAGGCCAATGTCGGAAAAGAACGTCGTTGCTTTGCCAATTGTACCGGCAATCCGGACCCCAATCGACGTGGTGTTCAGATCGGCAGACTGCGCGGCATAATCCAATGCAAATGCCGCAGTTTGAGTACCATCTTCGTGGGCAGACCCCGAAAGCGTCGAACGGCCCATCGCAAATGATATGTAAGGCGTTACTGTGGTGCCTTCGTTCAAAGCGATCTTATAACCGGCTTCGATTTGTGCGGAAGATGACTCGAGGCCAGCCATCAAGCCAAGGCTTTCGCCCTCTTTCGCGGAAGGCCGCGTCGCCATCAGGTCATGCTGACCAATCACCCCTGCCGCCAGAATATAGGCCGCGCCAAAGTCTGCCTTGGCAAAACCACCGATCTGGGTGTGATCAATATCGCCACCTCCAATTGTGCCGGTTGCCCAATTGGAATTTCCGCTGGCAAAGGCGATGCCAGCGCTCAGCGCTTCAGAACCCGTGAATGACATGCCCCCGGCAAGGCCGGTGTACTGCAAAGAGGATGTGTTTGTGCCGTCGGTTGCGTCACCGCTTGCGTTGGACGACGCACCCATTGCACTGCCCCAACCGCCGGACTTTCCGGTGAAGGAATTGTCACGCAGTGCTGAAATCAGATGATTGTCCGCATTCCAGACACCAACGGTCATTCCGTAAACATTGGCTTCGCCCGTCATTAGATTAAGCGTAGTCTGCAAAGCTTCGCCCTGAAGGCCGTAAACATCCACAAAATCTGCGTTCAACGTCGTGCCATTATTAAACGCGCGGTTCAGCCCGTCTGCAACGTTGCGTTGGTTCCGGCCAAGCACGTCACCGTCGCCAAGATGTGCGATAATGTCCAGATTGGCTTCTGTCTCCGTATAGCTAAGACTTGCAGAGAAGCCCCGGTTCAGATCTGTCGCATCAAGCGCTGCAAAGCTGTCGGAAACGGTGCCCGCAGTGACAACATTGTAAAGCTTGTTCAATGCACCCGAGAAAGTGGTGGTCAACGTGCCGTTCAGGCTGGCCGTTCCACTGACATCAAAATTAATCGGATTAGCCGCATCAACATCAAGATTGAACTTTGATCCGGCATTCATCGTCAACGCATCGGCGGTAACTGTCGCATTGTCAGCCAATGCAAGCGTATTGGCCCCGCGGACAAGGATCTGCCCCGTCACGTCAAGCGTGGCCGCGTCGGTCACCGTCACGGTGTTGCCGGTCGATCCATCCACAAAGCCAAGATTCAAACCATCAGACGTGCTGGACGTATTGGTGGAAAGCTTCGATCCTGCACCCGTTACCAAAACGAAGTTGTCGTCCGAATTGCCATCATAGCCAAGGTGAAGCGCTTTGCCGATGCTGACCTCGGCGCCATCGCTAACCGTCAGACTGTTCTCGCCACTATTTGTGCTTACGCCGCCGCCGATCCGCATGGTGCCAGACATGGTCCAGCTTGATCCCGCGCCATCAACGACAGCCGAGTTGCCGGTAGATACGGCTTCTGACCCGGTGCCGCCGCCGATGCGGGCCTGCAAGGTTGTAACTGTAGCGCCGTCTTCGATCTTTAATGTGTTTCCGGTGCCACTGCGGCCAACATAAACCGTGCCGTTCGTTGTCAGGTCCGTATCGGCACCCGTCACCGTCAGCGTGTTGTCGGCAGAACCCGCCTTTTCGGCAAGGCTGATGTCCATCGCGCTGCCACCCGACAGCAGCACAGTGGCACCATCAGATATCGTCATGGCGTTGGACGAACCTTCATAGCCAATCGACAGGTGGCCCCCGCCTGTCCAGTCCGCGCCGTCACCGGTAAAGGTTACGCTGTTACTATCTGAAGTTGCCGTAAAGCCGACCCGAGAAGCCCCCGTCGTGCTGAAGGCAAAGCCATTGTCGGTGAACGATGTCGAGCCTACCAAATTGCCGAAATAGACCCTGTCGAAGCTTTCCGATGCAGAAACCGTATACGGCGACCCCGCGATTTCGACATCCAAATCCGCGGCAAGTGCGGCATGAATAGCCATAGAGCTTGAAGATCCAAGCAAAACTGCTGCGATAACGGCTTTCTTGAGCATATATGACTCCACATCATTTGAATTCGAGGCGTTGAACGGCCGGCCTGTCATCTAAGTGTATAGAAAATTATTACTACCATTCACCATTTAGCCGACCCATAAGAGTCGCCGTGTATGCTTTGGAGTGAGCGATTTCGTGTAGTGGCGATGCGACGCTATATCATCCGAAATTGATTTTTTGATGAATTTGGTAGTGTCAGCAGAAAGGGCAATAACACCACGACCCTTCTGAGGTGGAGTTTTCTTTTAATACATAGGCGTAACGGGCCGTCAAAACGCCTGATACTGGCTAACTGACTTTGTGAAGAACCGCGTATTCACGAATAGCCATGACTTTTCCATTCTTGTTGCTATGGTTGGTGCACGCGCCTGCAACGCTGCTGTGCTCGGTAATTGCAGGGTATTTCCAAGCAAGGCACCACAGGTTGTCGCTCATATCTGCGCAGCCGTCCACGGCATAACCAAGGGCACAAACGGCAAAACTACCTTCGGCAAAAATGTAATCGGAGTTGCCTGACCTCGCGACCCGGCGACGAAAACAGACTAAGCGAAGGGTAGAATAT
>Ga0228702_1001411_pt1 | contig 15406 bp, 14 predicted proteins | sample McNCre217_Aug_MG_2_FD_178018 | JGI IMG/M metagenome (GOLD analysis project Ga0228702, IMG submission 178018) | Freshwater microbial communities from McNutts Creek, Athens, Georgia, United States - 20-17_Aug_MG | ecosystem: Environmental > Aquatic > Freshwater > Creek | place: USA: Georgia... | reverse complement strand
TTCGTCCCACGACCGCAATTGCCAGGCGTCGACAACATCCTCCCATTCTCCGACAAGGAAATGGGTTGAGAACCGATGACCGTCGAACTCGGATGCCGCCTTGATGATCAGGGAGCGGATCATCGCGGGAGCGGCGATCTGGGGTTGGCCGAACCGCTCGGAATAGAGGTCGTAGCCAACCGCCGAGATCGCTTTGACGACGATCCGTGCGGCAATCAAAGGCTCGCCTGCCACAAGACTGGCCAATTTGAACCGCAGGGCATTGGCCAGTGCTCTGGAGAAGGTGGTCAGCAGGACGGTAGAGCCGGGGTTTGCCCGCGCCAGATGAACTGCTCGGTGTAGCGCCACGATCGTCTTGCCCGTTCCCGCCGATCCCGACACGCGGGTCGGGCCCGAGAAGGTCTTTTCGACCAGTTCGGCTTGGGCGGGATGCAGGAACACCGCCCATTTGTCCCAAGGGTAATCCAGCGCCTGTTTCAGTTCGTCGGCATTGGTCAGCATTCGGAAACGGCGCTGGGCATCAGGATGGGCAAAAGGATCAGCTTCGACCGGCGCTGGTTCTGGCGGATGGGGATTTTCGCCAACAGCCAGTTTCAGCAAGGCTTCCTGTGCCTCTTGCGGCAGGTGCTCGATGATGTCGAACAGCGTGTCCTCCGTTGCCGCGCGAACATCATTCACCCATTCCTCTGGCACGCCAAAGGCCATCAGTTCGAATTTACGAAGGTTGTCGAACAGCTTGGCGGCAGGTTTCGCGGCGGGCGCCGGAGCTAGAGGCGCTTCCTTTGGCTTGAAGATATCGACTTCTTCAACCCGCTCACGCACTTCGACCAGCTGCATCGCGCCGGTTGTCGGGTGGCGTTCAATTTTGCGGCGTTCGGCCCATTTGTAGGCGTCGTCATGATGATTGACATAGACAAGCAGGATGCTGGCGTCCGTGCGATGCACGATGATCCGGATGTCGGCGTTCACCCGCACCGACCAAAAATTCGCGTCCTTGGCACGGTCCAGCTTGTGGAACGACAGGCCGTTCGAGGCCGGATCGAGCTGAAGATCGAACGCGGTGGTCTTGGCAGCCTTCTGCTCCTGCGCCGTCAGGCGTCCGAGGCTGTCGGTAAAGGTGTCGGCGATCCGGAACTCTATCATTGATATTGCTCACGCCCTCCCACGGAGAATACGCTTGCCAAAAGTGGAAAGTGTCCTGTTGCACGTGGACGCGGCGACCTCGAATAGCTCGCGGAGTTGACCCAAATAAGCGACCTCATGCTCCCACTTTTCTCGATTCAACCTTGCACTGTCTTGCTGGACAGCAGCCAACCTAGTGGTGGTCATTGAAAGGTCCTCGGAGGTAGGGTCGATCTGGCCGCGTATCATGACAGATGGTATTGGGTCGCTAACACCTTCGAACTTGTGTGATGCAACGCACTCTGACAGAGCGGCGATCAAAGCTGCCACGTCACATTTGGCGTGGGTCATTCCACCACGAGCGTCTTTTCCCAGAAGCACTAGGTCGATGCCTCCATCCGCTCTGGTCTGGAGCCTGAAAGTTGCAGCGTCATAAGTGCAGTCAATGATCTTTTCGCCCGACATTGCGAGGGAAAGCAATTGGATGGAAGCGGTTGGCCGAGACGTCTTTCCCATGGATTACACCTCAAACACCTTCATGACCTCGTCGCCAAGGTGGTTGATGACCTTAACCGCGATCCTGCCCGACTTCGGCTTCGGGAACGGCCGGGAGGTGTCGGAATACAGGCTTTCCCAGGCTTCCTCGTCGATCTCGGCCTTCAGTGTTGTTTTCAGCGCCTTATAGGGGTCGTTGGCGCCGAGGAAATAGGCGTGGCGGACGAAGAAGGACTCCTCGTTGTAGTCGGTGTCGAGCATCCAGAGGGCGATACCGTCTGTCCCCTCGCTCTGCACCTCGCCGGTCTGGGGCTTGAACACGTCCACGCCGAAGACCTGGACCTGCACCATACCGTCGCCCGCATCGGTGATGCGGATGTCTGGTTCGCCGAAGATCACGAACAGGTTGCCAGCACCGGTGGCTTTCAGGTCGGCGGCCATGTGCAGGTCGGGGTTCATTCGGGCCTTCAAGACCTTGATCCGGCCCAGCTTGTCAAACTCGGAACTGTGGGCGTCGTAGTTGAAGGCACACGAGATCATGAGGTCAAAGCCTGCGTCACCACATTCCCTAGCGGCGGCGACCAGGTCGGGGCGGCTGACGGTACCGAACTCCGGCCCTATGAACACACCGGCGCGGCGCTGGGTGTCGCCTTCCAGGAAGGTGCCCTCGGCGCTGATGTAGGAGCCGGGCCAGCCTGTCAGGGCGGTGAAGGTGATCCGGTCCTCCTTGTGCGCCTGCTGCACGCCTGCGGCTTTCAGGTTTTCCAGGATCATGTGGGCAAAGTCGGTAAAGCTGTCGCCGCGCTCGGCCTTTTTGCGCCTGCCCTCGGCGGCCTCGTAAGTGTCGATCAACTCGTCATCCCAATCGACTGCGAGGGTGCGGTGGGGCGACAGGCTTTCCACGGTGAAGGGGCCAGCAACGCGGGTTTTGGTGTTGTCGGAGAAGGGCTTGTCGTAGAGATATTCGAATTCGGCCTTGGCGGCGATGGAGGCGTCGATCGTGCTCTGACGATGGACGCGGGCGTGCCAGAACTTGTCCAGTAGGCCGCGTGCAAGTTCGGGCCAGTCCGGCGGGGCCTCGCGCGGCATTTCCCATTCCAGAAGATCGGCTTTCTCCACGACCTCGCCCGACGGCAGGGTTTCGGTTCCCGTCGCAGTGAAGTCGATCTTGCGCCCGGCGCGGGCGCCGGTCGTCACCGTGAATGGTTTGGGATGTTCGGCAAGCACCTTGTTCAAATTGCTCCGGATGATGTCGACGGCGGGTTGCAGGCGGTCCCAGATCACGTCGATTTCGGCGTTGTTGGCGATGGATTTCAGGGTGATGTGCGGCACGCGGTCATAGACGAAGCCTTGGCGGATGCTGCCATGGGTGGCGGCGGATTTGGGCGGGGTGCGGGTGATCTCGCCTTCCTTTGCCTGACCTTCCTTGCTGTCGGCCAAGAGGTAATAGGGATAGCGCGCGCCCATCAGGCGCGAGCGGGCGAGGGCCACGGCGACGCGAGAGGTGTCGATGGTGATCCAGCGCCGCCCCCATTGTTCGGCGACATAGGCCGTGGTACCGGAGCCGCAGGTGGGATCGAGCACCAGATCGCCGGGATCGGTGGTCATCAGGATGCAGCGCTTGATGACTTCTGGATTTGTTTGAACCACATACACCTTATCATCGTTGAAGCTGCCGGTGATGGTGTCAGTCCAAATATTATTCGTGATGGAAATCGGAAAATCCGTCATGAAACTTCTGAACTGAATTGACGCAGTTGTTTCTTGAACCCGAGATGCTCGCATAGCGCGATACATGCCGAAATTGGTAGTTTTCCAGTGACTGCTTTTTTGCGCTAGATAGGTCTTCCCCGCAAAGGTTAGTGGTTGCGGCTCAGATGAAGCACCCTGCGAGATCAAGCTGACCAAGCGATATTGCCGAAAGCTCGCGTCGCGTGGACCAGATGTCACTTCTTCCTTGTCCAAAAGAATCCGAGTTGCGCCATCTTCCCCGAGGGCCTGCCGATAAAGGTCAATGCTCTTAAGGTCAGTCTTTTCTTTGAATAGGGGCCGATACTTTGGGTTTCCATCCTTCGAATACCAAAGAATCGTATTTAGGACTGCGGGCAAGTAATTCGACGTAGCATAAGGCGCTGTTTGGAAGTTGATGGGGGCAATGAAATTCGCCTCCCCAAACACCTCGTCCATCAGCGCCCGCACGCGGTGGACGTTCTCGTCGCCGATCTGCACGAAGATGCTGCCGCTGTCGCTCAGCAGATCGCGCGCCACGGTCAACCGGTCGCGCAGGTAGGTCAGGTAGGAATGGATGCCGTCCTTCCAGGTGTCGCGAAAGGCGCGGACCTGTTCGGGTTCGCGCGTCACATGGGTCTTGTCGCCGTCCTTCACGTCGCGGCTGGTGGTGGACCACTGGAAGTTGGAGTTGAACTTGATGCCATAGGGCGGGTCGAAATAGATGCACTGGACCTGACCGCGCAGCCCCTCACGCTCGGCCAGCGAGGCCATTACCGACAGGCTGTCGCCCGAGATCATCCGGTTCGACCAGTGCTGGTCGTGCTGGTAGAACTCGGTCGCGGCCTCGGCATCGGGCAGGCCGTTGAAATCGGCGAACATGTCGAACTGCGGGGCGTCTTTGGTCGCTTTTGCCCGGTTCGCGCTTTCGCGTTTGAGATCGTCAATGAGGACCTTGGGGTGGACCTTTTCCTGAATATAAAGCGGCGGCGCCTGCACGATCAGGTCGGACCAGTCCTGCTCATCCTTGCCGCGCCAGACCAGCTGAGGATCCAGATCGCGGTTGCGACGTTCGTAGGCGAGCTGGATTGGCGTCTTGTCCTGATCGCGCATCAGGCTTTCGAACTCGGCCGTCGGAATGTTCTTGCGCGTGGCGTCGTGGGTGAGGGTTTCGACCTCGATGGGTTTCTTGGCCATTACGCGGCTTCTCCTGTGGTGGTGTCGGCCAGATCGAAGCCTTCGTCGTCTTGCATGATGTCCTGACCGTCCTCGGGGTCGGGTGCTGTTCTGCCTACGGGGTGGCCCGTGGCGGCAGCGATCAGGGCCAGCAGGCGGTTCTCGCGGTCAGCCATGAAGTCGGCGAACCGGTCGGCGCGCAGGTGTGCGGGATCAATGGCATGGCTGGCGAGGTAAGTGTCCAGAGTTGCCGGATCGATCGGCGGCGTGTCGGCATTGCCCTTTTCCAGCTTGGCCAGATAGAGGGAGGGCGCGACACCACCGACGATGCGGTTCGTCTTGTAGCCGAGCGGCGTCTTGTTGATGATGGTGTCGTAGACCTCAGGCCGGATTTTGGCGTCGGTGCACCATTTCTGCGGGAAGATATGGTGGATATCGACGTATTCGTCGAAGAACACTGTGTGGGTGAAGGCCTGGCCTGAGCGGAAGTCGATAGCGCCTTCGTTCATCAGCAGGGCGTGGATGCCTTTGTAGGCCGCCGACAAGCGGGTGCGCATGGTGCGCAAGCGTTCCGGGCGAAAACGGCCCTCGGTGATGGTGGTGGGTTCTGGGCCGCCATCAAGCCAGGTCGGAACCTCGAGTACGTCCTTAGCGAAGCGGGACTCGACAGCCAAGCCGTAGAGCTCGCCAAAGATGCCGCACCAATACCAACGGGCGAGTTTGGCTTTCACCGTGGCATGGTCGAACTTCGCCCCAATGCGGGCGAGGATGGCTGCGAAGGGGACCAGCTGGCCCTGATAGGGCAGGTCGATCACGCGGTAGATGTGGTGTTGGCGCAGGAAGCGGGCAGCGGTCTTGAAGCCTTCTTCGACGGCGTGGCGGTGTTCGAGATAGGCTTCGAGCGGCAGGTCCAGCAGGGATTGGCGCGAGGCTCGGACGGCAGAGAATTCGCTATCCTTGCGGCCTTCTGCGATTTCCTTTTCACGGGTCTTGGCGCCATGGACCAGGGCAATTGCCTGCAGAACGTCAGTGCTTGCGACCTTCTCCAGCACACCGAACTTTTGATCTGCCGCACGTCCATAAACTTGAAGGCGGTTTTGAAGCCCAAGTTTGCCGTCAGTCCCTAGCCAATCGTCGCGCAGCCGGTGCCCTTTCGCAGCATACATGGCGGTAACTAGTTCGAAGGCATCCAGCGGCTTGCCCCCCGTGTTTACCTTTTCGAACACAAGGCAAACTGCTTCGTGTGATGTGTCTGGGCTGAGGGCAATGACTGGAACTTGATAGCCTTTGAAGTTTTCGAGGACTTCCGTCTTGAAGGTCATGAAGACCTCTATCTTTTCGAGATCGTCTTTTGCCTTCCAATATGACCAGAAGCCCATCATCCAATCCGTCCAGTCAAAGACCTGGTTCAGTGGAAACATCAGGTTCTGGTATTCGAGTTCGGCCGAGGAGAGGTCAAGGTCGACCTCCTTGCCAAAGGCCGACTTCACTTTGCGATCTCTAGGGATGCTGATAATTGCGTTTTGGCGATCCATATCGCCGTCCAGCGCTGCGCTGATGTCAATGTAGAACCAACGGTCCACCAGTTTCAGGCGGGGTGTAACTGTCTGCACAACCTCGCGTCGCATGCAGGTCTGGTAAAGCGAGGTCATACGCTGTTGGCCGTCGAGCAATAGCTGGTCAGGAAGCTGGTCGGCAGCTGATGCCAATGCTCCTTGCACAGGACGGCGAGCGAAGGTCTCGGCGGTACCGGACTTCATTTCGAGCGTCATTAGCGCACCAACTGGAAACGCCTGCGAAATAGACGCCACGAGTCCCTTGATCCGTTCTTCATCCCAAACCCAGCTGCGCTGGAAATCGGGGAGCTGGATTTTCCCAATGGCGCAATGGCGCAGCAGTTCTTCAAGGCCTACCGGGTTCGTTCTAAATGCAGCCTGTTTCATGCCTGCTCTGCCTGTTCACTGATCGAGGCTTTTGCAGCGTCGCATTGCTGTTCGATCAGTTTCTTGAATTCCAATTCCATCTCGTACACCGCCGTGAACTCTGCGAACGCCCAGCGCCCAAACTTCTCAAGGTTGTTGACGCCAGGCACCCAATAGCTGCGCATGGTGTTGGCCTTGTCCTTTGCGTCCTCGCCCCGGTAGCCTTTGACCTCGACGATCAGGTTCAGCGGGTCGGGTTTACCTTCGGCGGTGAGGTGGCCGTCGTCGATCTGCACGATGAAGTCGGGCAGGTATTTGCGTGGGGTGGAGCCATTCAGGTAGGGCACTTCGAGGCCAAGCCCCTGATTCTTGACGTAGGAAAGCACGCGCGGGTGTCCCTCGGCGACGCGGGCAAATTCGGCCTCCCAATCACTGTCGCAAACCACCCAATTGACGTGCGATTTGTTCGGTGCAGTCTGCCAACGCAATTCCTTGGAGGTGGTGAAGTTGACGTTTGCTGTCGATCCGGTGGAGTTGTAGGCGTCAAGGATCGCTTTGACCGGGCGTTCTCCTTGCAGGCATTCGGTGATGGCAGCCTTGATCCTCTCGGCCGCCATGTCGGCGATTTCTTTGTAAACCAGCTGTGCCGGATACGTGCCGCCGGTACATTTCAGATAACCGCCGTCCAGCCATTGCTTGGTAACGCGCTTAAGCTGGCCGAATAGGTGCATCTTGGGTTCATCACCTGGATCGCGGTATTTCGCATAGAGCAGGTGTTTGGTCAGATGGAACAGAATCGTGGAAGAGCGCATGTCTTCTAGATGCGCCAACGTCAGATCGATGCCTTCGCCGATAATGCCTTGATTGGTGGTGCTGGAGGGGCCGAGCAGTTGCGGCGTCAGTTCCAGCACGTGGTCTGGGCCGAAGTTCGCCTCAAGACGTTCATCCGGCAACTCCACCCGGTAGCCTTCGACACGGGGGAAGGTGATCTCCAGTGCGTCACGGTCGGGTTTGACAGCATGGACGCGGACAGTTTCGCGGGGCTTGCCGGGCGGTGACACGACAGGTTTCGCGGCGAAGTCGAAGGGGATGCCAAGGACATCGGCGTATTCGACATTGAACAGGCCTTCGTCGTTCAGTTCATACGACTGGCGGCGCAGGGCGCGGCCGACCACCTGTTCGCACAAAAGCTGGGTCCCGAAAGCCCGGACGCCCAGAACGTGGGTCACAGTGTTGGCGTCCCAGCCTTCGGTGAGCATCGAGACTGAAACCACGCAGCGGATTTGTTCGCCCAGTTTGCCCTTCTTGCCGACAGTGTTCATCACTTCGCGCAGTAGAGTGGATTCGTCGATCTTGTCGCCTGCGTGAATATCGCCAGTACGTTCGATCATCTCGCGTTTGAACTGGTCGATTTCCGTTGCAGCAATCTCGCGAAAATCCTTGTCCAGCGCCTCGCCCGATTCAAGCTGAGCGCTGTCGATCAGGATTGTGTTGGGACGCGGCATCCGGTTGCCAAATTCATCATAGTTCCGGAACAGGGCAAGGCGGCCATTTTCCAAGGTGGTCTCGGTGCCATCGTCGCTTACCCTGTCAAAGCCGGAGACATACTTGTAGATCAGCTCCGAAGTTGCCGTGTTGTTGCAAACGACGATGAACACCGGCGGGACGCCAATCGCTTCTTCCTGCCAAAGATGGAAGGTCTTTTCGTAGTGCCCATAAAGGGCCTCAAGTGCCGTCAGCAACTCGGCGGGCAGACTAAGTGGATCGAGCGCCTTTCCAGCGACCCGTCCCTTCTTGGGAAGCTTCCTACCGATATGCTCCCAAAGGTTGCGGAACTTCGGCGTGTCGCCACCCGGGATATTGTCGGCCACCGGCACACGCGGCAACTTCACGATGCCGCACTCGATCGCGTCCATTAGCGAGAAATCCGACATCGTCCACGGGAACAGCGTGCCCTCGATGTAACCGGAGCCGCGCAGGAAGAACGGGGTTGCGGACAAGTCGTAGACCAAGCTTATCCCCAACTTGCGCTTGACGGCTTCCAAGCCCGAAATCCACATGCGGGCCGCTTCGTTGTTTTCCTTGGCTTCGCTTTTGTCGTCGCCCTTCAGATCGTCTTCGGTTTCTCCGTCGGCATCTTTGGCCCGTTCGCGATAGCAGTGGTGGGCTTCGTCATTCAGCACGACGATGTTCTTCTGGCCCATCAGGTCGCCCATGACGCGCTGGATCATCTCGCCTTCGGTTTCAAGCGTCTGGACCTTGTCGCCACGCCAGCCCTCGAGGGCTTGTCGTGTGCCTTTGGCGATCACCAGTTTTTCACGCAACTTGAAGGCGTGGTAATTGGTGATGACGATCTTTGCGCTCTGGATGTCACGCAGCATATCGGGGGGCGTGATCTCGCGGCTGCGATAGTAGCTTTCGGGGTCATTCGGCATCAGAACGCGCAGGCGGTCGCGAATGGTGATGCCAGGTGAAACGATCAAGAAACGGCTCGAGAACGCCTTGCTGTTCGGGTGGCGCACGGCATTGACAGTTTGCCAAGCAATCAACATCGCCATGACGGTGGTCTTGCCCGCCCCAGTCGCGAGTTTCAGCGCCAAACGCATCAATTCGGGGTTCGCCTGTTCATTCGCGCCTTTGATATGCGCCCAGAACTTTGCAACGCGCGGTCCCAGCTTGGGGGCAACTTCCGTCAGCCATATGGCGGTTTCCACCGCTTCGATCTGGCAGAAAAACGGACGGATACCGTCAAACTCGTGGTGCCGCCAGTGTTGCAGCAGGCGTGCAGTCTCCGGCGTCACCAGCCATTGATCGGGGTTGGGCAGGTTGCGCCAAGTTTCAACATAGCCCCTAACTTCATTGATGATCGGGGTTGGGTTATATTCTTGATCACTCGTCGTAAGTTCGTCTTTGGCACCAAGCAAGAGGGAAGCCTGCTTGGTGTTCTGACGCTGCTTCTTTGTCTTTGGAACGGGCGTGATGAGATCCGAACGCCGCCGGTTTTCAAGAATGCGGTTTGTAGGTTGGCCATCCGGATCAAGCTCCCAATGCCTACCGGGGTATGCATAAGGGGAATTCAGAATCGGTTTTTCGAAGAACTGCTCAGACATCCAAATCGCCTTTTCCAAGGTTCCCTTTTACGGATGCCTTCTGTTCATCGATCCAGCCATCAATATCGTCGTGCTTGAATCGCCACTGACCTCGGACCTTGAACGCCGGAATCTGGCCATTGCGTGCCATCGTGTAGACAGTCTTCTCAGCAACCTTCAACAAAACCGCGACCTCTGGCAAAGTGAGAATAGGGTCCGACATGGACCTGCTCCTTCTCGAAATATGTAAAATGAAGCTGCCAGACTTTACCAGCCTTTACTAGATGTTGATTGCTCAAGGTTGCGTCGATAGCCATGGCCGCACCTTAGGCATCACCGCCGTTACCACCATCTCGCCCAGCATCCCACCCGCCACCAATCCATCCCGCAGCCAATCAAGCGCCAGCCACCAATTCTCATAGCCGCGCCGCGCGGATGCGACCTGTTCCGGATGCGGCCGCCAAGTGACCGGGCAAGCCAATAACTCCACCGTGCGCCACTTACCGCGCGTTTTTACCCGTTCGGTGCCCACCATGATGGTGGTGGCGTGCTCACCATGCTGGTTACGCTTGGTCTCGACCGGCAGGCAACGGGGCACGACGCCGGGCATCCAGTCGGGGGTTAGCCCAGCGCGTGCCAGTTCCGCCACGCGGATTGCCATGCGTTTGCCGCCGAGGCTATCGGGCATCCCGGCGACGGTTGCGGCGACCACCTCGGCGTCCGGATGGGTGTAACTGCCCATCTTGTGCTGGCCACCGTCGATCCTGCAGCCCAGCGCGGCGCGTTGCATGAGGATATACTCTAGGCCAAAGTCAAACCCGTCACGGGAGTTGTGTTCTTGTTCTGGAAGTTCCAGCTGAGCCTTTTCCACGCCGAAGGCCCATTCGAGGATGGCCTGCACGCCGAGGGCGCGTTTCTGCCGGGTGCCGCGATTGATAATCGGTCGTTGAAAGGTCATCGCACCCCCCGCATCCGGAGGCGTTCCGGTGTGACCAAGCCACGGGCCAGCATGGTGTCGCGGGTTGTGTTGCTGATTGCGCTGACCGGCAGGTATCGGTCGGAATTGACCAACTCGGCGTAGAAGGCAGCCAGATCATCGGCGCTGGGGCGGGACGCCCGGTCGGCTTTGCTCGTCCGCTTGAGCGTTTTCGACTTCGTGGCCCCCTCAGCGGCCATCGTATCGCGCTGGGCGGCGCGTTCCATGAACCGGTCGAGGGCTTTCGGCCCATCGGGCGGGTTGGGATGAGCACCCCGGGTCTCGATGGCAGTTTCGATGATCCGGCCTTCGGACAGCCCGAGGTCATCCCGCCAGCGCCGAACGTGCAAGCGGGCTGGCCAGCCCTGCCACCAGGCGGGCAGGGTGGCATTCGCGGCGAAGCCCAGCGCGTTCAGCAGTTCTGCGAAAAACCGATCAAAATCGGAATCTCGCGCTTGCGCATCCTCCTCCTCCTTTACAGGTTTACTTAGAGGTTCTCTTACAAGGTTAGTCTCCGGATTCCGGAGATGGCTTTTGGCAAAATCCGGAGATGGCTTTGCCGGAAATCCGGAGATGGCTCCATGTCCGGAATCCGGAGTTGGGCCGCCGTCTTGTTCCTTGTTCGTTCCTTCAGAGCCGTCTTCGTTTTCCGGAGTTGGCTCTTGTGGAAATCCATCCTCGAACCCCAAGATGTAGCGTGTGGCCTGCCGCTTGTGGGTGCGGGGATCATGGACGCGAACCCGGTGGATCAGGCGCAACTCCTGCAGTTTGGCGAGATGTTCGTTCAGCGCCGAGATCGACATTTCCGCATCGTCCGCCAACCGCGCCTGCGTCGGGAAACAGCCGAAGTCCGGGTTGTGCCGGTCGCAGAGGAACCACAGCACGATCTTGGTGGCAGGTTTCAACCCGCGCTGCTGGATGGCCCAGACGGTTGCCTTGTGGCTCATGGTGCCGCCCTCCGCACCGGGCGGACACGGCTGGTGAAACCATGATCGGCCAAAGCGCCCAGCGCGTCGTCGAGGCTGCGGACCAGTGCCCAACCAAAGCCCTGCGCCAGCACGGCATCGCGAAACGCCTCTTGGTCCGGACGCAGGCGGCCTTTTGGTGCCTTCAATTCCAGAAACAGGACGCGCCCATCGCAGAGGATCATCAGATCGGCAAAGCCTGCATGCACGCCCATGCCAACGAGAATCGCCTGGCGCTTTGCGCCGCGCTGCCCGGCTTCGGTTACTTCATTTGCACAGTGATGAATGATGGCGGTGCGGGGCAGGGCAAATCGCAGCGCCTGCGCCACACTGCGCTGCAGATCGGCTTCGGGGGTGCTGCGACGCGTCATTGCGCTGCCCTCCCTTGATCGTGGCGCTGGGCGGCGCGCACTGGACGGCGCGCGTCGATCACCACCAACAACACCCGGGCATCCTTGCGTTCGGCCTCAGTTGCGCCGTGGGCGACAAGGACATTGCAGGCGAGTCGGATCAGGTGGTCGCTGTGGTGGGCGACGTCGGCGATTACGGCGCGGGCTTCGGCCAATCGATCATCTGGCCAGTTGGAAGGGCGGCTGCCGGGCGGGTTCATGACCGCCCTCGCGTTTTGCGCACCGGGTGCACCTGCTCTTGCGCGCGAATCCAGTCCTGGACCGATGCGCGACGGTAGAGCGACTTTCGTCCTATGCGTGTACAAGGCGGGCCAATGCGCCGCGCCTCCCAACGGGAAAGCGTGTCGGATGTAAGGCCCAATTCCTGCGCCAACTGTTCCCGGCTGATCCAGTCGGCCAAGAGGTTCAGCGGTTCATGCTCCGCCCCGGATTTTTGTTGTGTCATTGTCTGCTCCGTTTTGCCCAACACCCCCTGGCGGGGGCAGGGCGAGGGAAGCAGATCGCGAGGGGCGGAATACAGGCGGAGGGTGGAATTGAAACACCCACCCCAATTCCACCCCTTGTTTCATTGGGATAATTGGTCACTGCTGGTGCCCGCAAGGCCGGAACAGACGCCTTGTGGCCTCTTGGAAATTGCCGAATGCGCTGTTGATCGTAGGGTGCAGTGAAAGTGCTGTGATGGCAGGCGACATTGACCGACGTTCGGGGGTGTTTCGCCGGTTTTGCCGGGGGTGGAATGGCCGGAATAGCCGTTTCCGGTGGGGTTCCGAGGTCGTTCAAAGATGTCCACAGAAACCCGCTTCGCGCAGGCAGAATCTCTTGGGATTGATGTTGCGGACACACCTTATGGCTGCGTAATCTGACCCCGGGCAGTCAAATAAGAATCGAAAAACAGGCGTCAGTTGCCTTCACCCAACGAGGTGGAGCGCTGGCTTACAGGCGGTTTTCCACGACGAAATGCTCTGCACTGAATCCCGCCCGCGTGCTTGGCATTGCGGGTTTGTAACCCGCTTCTGACGGCTCTTGGCCGCCGGATGCCGCATGTTTGATTGGAGTATGGAAATGCCTCTGCCGCCTGTCGCGTTCTATTCGATCTACGAGATTTCTGCGCGATGGGGGTGCCCCGCGGCCGATGTCGCGGGTTGGGCCGTTGCAGGACATTTGCAGGTGCTGGCGGGAATTCCGCCCGTCAGCTGTGGCGACGAGATCGTCGCAGGCCTGGTCGAGGTTCCGATTGCCGAACTGATGCCGATGTTCCGTAGGTATGGGCCGAGCGATGATCAATGCAGGTTGAAGCGGGTCAAGCTGCCGGGCAGCACGTCCTGGCTGAAGGTGACCGAACCGGCTGAAGGACTGCCCATCCGGTCGACCGATTTGCTTCTGGCGGCAGGGCCGCTGCAACTCTTTGAAGAAGGGCGTGACTTGTTGCGGCGACCGGCCACGAATATCGGCGCCAACGCGCGTTACGATTGGGAAGGCATGTATGCCTGGCTGTTCTGGTACGCTCATCAAAACGGTGTTCCCGCGACACAGGCGGCGCTGATCGCCTTGGTGCAGGACTGGTTCGTGCAGAATTCACGGACAGGCGAGGTGCCGGATGAAAGCACGATCCGCAAACGGCTGACCCCGCTCTGGCGCAAATTGCGTGGCGAGGAACCGGTCGCATGATCAGGCCGATTTTGGCAGGGCCGCAGCATCTTGGTCGGCGTCATGCACAAGACGTGGGCGCGGGCGCAACAGGCTGGCCACCGTGTCGACCCCCGCCCGCAGGGGCGAATCCATCAGGTGGGCGTAGCGCTGCGTGGTTTGCATCTGGCTGTGGCCCAGCAGCTTGCCGATCATTTCCAGCGAGGCGCCACCGCTGACCAGCAGGGACGCAAGGAGTTTAGACAACTTCCGAGATCGCAGACGCACGTCGAAATCCATCTATTCACGGGGAATTTGTTCGGAGGATCAGTGGCTTGGAGCCTAAGTGATTGATTTTACTTGTTTCGTCGAAGTCCAAGGGCTGCGGCTCATAACCTGAAGGCCGCAGGTTCAAATCCTGCCCCCGCAACCAAAAAACTAAGCAATATCAAAGACATATGCAGCGCCCCTAGGGGCGCTTTTTGTATTCGCGCAATTCTTGTCAACGCTGAGTCAACGTTTGACGAGTCCCCTAAAACCCGGGGCGCTTTTTGCATTTGGGTGTCAGAGAACTGCGCGGTATTCGCCCAACATGGTGGCCGTCTGCCCGAGGCCCAATTGCTCTATCCGCAGGATCAGGGCTTCCGCGTCGATCTGCGGGTTGCGAAAACGCTCACGCATGCGCCGAAACGCGGCAACGGCTTCGATTCCGGCCAAGTCGATGCAATCAGCCAGGAAGTCATCGGTCGAGATTGCTTCGATCTCATGCGGCGTGAGGCTTTCGGGTGGAAAATCCTTCAGGTTCTGGGTGACGATCACCGCTGCCTTCGTCTGGATGGCTGCCGCCAACACATGCCGGTCATCCGGGTCGGGCAAGGTGAGACTGACCATCAGTCCTGGATCCTCGACCACCAGCCCTTCCGGAAACGCCCGTTCGATATTCGCGCGCTGACGCGCAGCCAGATCGCCGTCATTGTACAGTTTAACGAAGGTACGCTCGAACTCCTGATGCAGCGTGGTCTGTGACCATCGTGCCCGAAACAGCCCGTCCTCTGCAAGGCTCAGGAGCATGTTCCGGGTCAGGGCTCCGACCAAGACGTTGGTGTCGAGCACGACGGTAAAGCGATCCGCGTGCCCACTCATAGAAGACCATGCGCGGCATCAAGCGCAGCCATGTCAGTCAACGCTTCGCTGCGCTGATGGTCCCGTTCGGCCTTGTAGGCAAACAGGTCGACGGCCCGGACACGGCGATGGCGTCCGGTCTTGGTGAAGGGGATTTTCTGCTCCTCCAGAAGCTTGATCAGGAACGGTCGCGACACATTCAGTAGATCGGCCGCCTGCTGAGTGGTCAGTTCCGCATCGACCGGAATCAGCCGAAACCCACGCCCGCTTGAGATCAGGCGCAACACGTCCAGAAACGTCCTTGCGATGGCAGGCGTCAGGGTGATGCTCTCCAGTTTGCCCTTTTCCTGGACAAGGTTGAGGGTCGTATCACCGTCATCCCGGATGATGCCCGCCATGATCGTGCGGAGCTGGTCGGCGTTTTCGATCTCGAGCTTGCTCGGCATTCGGTCCGAGAAAGCCTCTTGTGCCACGGCGTTCATGCTGGGTTCCCGCTTTCTGTTTCCTTGGTGGACTCATGCCCACTGATTTCTATGTGCGACTCTGCGCCATATTCGCAATATTCGCAACGGGCGAACTAGTCGAAATTCTTTCACAAAGTATTGCAGCGCGGCACATAGGCCCGCCACAGGGGCAACTCCCTATGACCCGTCATCACCAGCGTCAGGAATCCTCGGGCAACGGGAACTCTTGTCCGAGGTTTTGCAACACAATCTCATGCGCTGGACAACCGGCACATCTGTGCCGCTGATCAGACAGCCGCTCGGCCATGGTC
>Ga0228702_1001410_pt1 | contig 15409 bp, 17 predicted proteins | sample McNCre217_Aug_MG_2_FD_178018 | JGI IMG/M metagenome (GOLD analysis project Ga0228702, IMG submission 178018) | Freshwater microbial communities from McNutts Creek, Athens, Georgia, United States - 20-17_Aug_MG | ecosystem: Environmental > Aquatic > Freshwater > Creek | place: USA: Georgia... | reverse complement strand
CACAAGACAAAGGCCCGTTCAGGGCCTTTCTTGTCTTTGCAGTGCCATTTCTGTCCGTAGCTCAGTTGGATAGAGCATCTGCCTTCTAAGCAGACGGTCGGGGGTTCGATTCCCTCCGGACAGGCCAAATTAGCATTTCAGACTGTCTCACAGCCTCTCAGAAACCGCAATCTTCCTAGCCTTGCGGCTTTTTGTTGCCTCAAATCATTTCACACCGTACCATGACATACCGTTAAAAGAACGGTATTTTCAACGGTACCCGTGAGGTACTGCACCAAAGATACCGTCATAGGATGATCAATGGCACTGGCAGACACATTCGTTAGGCAGGTCAAGCACAGCGGCAAGCTGACCGGCGACAAGTACACGGACGGCAATGGCATGTACTTGCTGGTCAAGGCGGCGGGGAAGTACTGGCGACTGGACTACACGCACACAAGCAAGCGCAAGACGCTGGCGCTGGGCGTGTACCCCGCTGTCTCGCTTGCCAAGGCCCGCCAAAAGCGCGACAAGGCCCGCGAGTTGTTGGCCGAAGGGATCGACCCAAACTCAGCCAAACGCGCTGAGAAGATGGCAAAGCGCGTGGCCGCGGCAAACACCTTTGAGGTCGTGGCACGGGAATTCCACGGCATGCAAGCCACTGGCTGGAGCCCCAAGTACGGAGCGCGATGGATTGAGCGTATGGAAAAAGACCTTTTCCCGTACATCGGCAGAATGGCCTTGCCCGAAATCTCGGCCCCGATCCTGCTGGATGCATTGCGGCGGGTAGAGAAGCGCGGCGCTAACGAAACGGCCCACACCCTACGCCAGACAGCCGGGCAGGTTTTCCGCTACGGCGTCCAGACAGGACGATGCGAGCGCAGCCCTGTCACAGACCTGCACGGCGCGTTGAAACCCGTAGTCGTCAAACACATGGCGGCAGTACTGGAGCCAGTCAAGGCAGGCGAGCTGCTACGGGCGATAGAAGGCTATACCGGCCAGCCCATGACCAAGGCGGCGTTGCAACTTTCTGCCCTACTCTTCCAGCGCCCCGGCAACATCCGGCAAATGGAATGGACCTGGATCGACTTCGACTTGGCCATGCTGACGATCCCATCCGAGGACATGAAGCGCAGGCTTCACCAGAAGATCAATGGCAGGCCGCACTATGTCCCGCTTGCCCCCCAGGCCGTTGCTATCTTGAAAGATTTGCAACCTCTGACGGGGCACGGCAAGTATGTGTTTCCCAGTCTACGAACTGGCGAACGCCCAATGAGTGACAACACTATCAATGCTGCCTTGCGACGAATGGGCTTTGCGTCTGACGAAATGAGCGCACATGGATTCCGGGCAATGGCAAGGACACTGATGGTTGAACGTATACACGGCATTTCGGCAGACGTGATTGAGGCCCAACTAGCGCACGGAAAATCCGGGCCGCTGGGCGCTGCCTATGACCGCGCCGAGTTCATGGAGCAGCGGCACAGGATGATGCAGGAATGGGCAACCTACCTAGACAAACTGCGCAAGGGTGCGGACGTGATCCAGTTCGAGACTGCGAAGGTGGCCTAACAAATGGAGTCGCCTCCGTCGTTCGAAGCCTTCGCCGGAGCTGCCTTGGCGTGGGCGCAGGCCGAGCCTGCTGTGGGGGTGCCGCTTCCGCCGTTCGATGCCCGCGTCGTTGACGCCTTGGCCTGGGCAGCGGCCGAGGCCGATGCTGCGGCGCAGGCACTGCTGTTGGCCGCTGAGTACCTGCGATCCGGCGAGCCCATGCCTCAGGACTTGGTAGAGCACTTGGCCGGAGCCATCGAAAGTTCGATGCATGAACCTTCGGGAGTACGAGAGATACAGTTTCTGCAATCTCTCAAGCTAACGGCCAAGAACGCAAGGCCCAAGGGAAACTACTACGAAGTTGGCCTTGTAGTCGAAGAAAGCCTACGGGCTGGAGACAACATCACCACTGCGCTGGACGAAGTGATAGCAGACCCGAGGTTCAAGATCGAAAGTCGGGCAACCGCCAGGAAGCTCTACAACCAGTATCTGCGTGCGCGTGCTGAACACGACAGCATCCCCTAGCGTTGGGTCAAAAAGACGCCGCCCTTTTTGTTCGTTGATTTCGAAGTTCGTCAATATAGTTCGCCGCCATGCAAGCCGTGTCACTCCGACACGGATGCTCCTAACCAGGAGAGAAGCCATGGCAGCAACACAAATCGCGGGCAACGCCCCCTCCAACACCGCCGCCACTGCGGTGCCGCAATCACTCAAGCAGTTCGACTCGCTCCCCGATAGCGCACATGTCCAGGTGCGTACCGTCGCGGCCGTGACCGGCGTGTCAATCGCGACCGTCTGGCGCATGGTTCAGCGCGGCGACTTACCGGCTCCCAAGAAAATCTCGATGCGCGCTACGCGCTGGAACGTGGGTGAATTGCGCCGGGCCATTGCGGTCTGAGAACAGTCGAATTGTTCGGCATGCCGCAACATGCCGTACCCATGCGTAATCAGGAGAGCACGATGCACCTACCCCCGCAGCCCGCTGCCAACCTCACCACTGGCCAGTTTGCAGCCGCCATCGGGCGTTCATCGCAGACGATCCGCAGCCATCACTGCCGCACTGGTGAGGCCTTCGGGATTCGCCCGCGCAAGGTTGGGCGCTTGCTGTTGTGGCCCGCCGCGCAAGTGGCGGCCTTGCTCGACGGGAACGACAAGCAGCGAGCAGCTTGAGCACCGACCGACGACGGCAACAAACATCAACCAGAAAAAAAGGAAACCCCCTTGCGGCGACGTTGACAGCGGCGGCCTGACAAGGGGGTGAGATATGCAAACAGTTGAGATTTTCTCAGAACATTCCGCTCCCGACAAGCACATCATCAACCACTTGGCGCATTTTTGCGACAGAACCTGATGAGGTGTTGGATGAGCAGCACCAACACCGTCACAGATCGCATCAGCGACCAAGACTTCGGGAATCTCAGCGCCCGGTTCGCACTTCATGGACACCGGCTGTACCGAACCGACCCGGCAGACGGTCGCGTTCTGTATTTCATCGAACGACTCGGCCTGATTCAACTGGCTGACCTCGATCACGCCGTCTCCATCCTGACGATGATGGAGGCGCGGCGATGATTGCAGTTCAGTCCATGTCGAATGCCGACTATTGCCTGCTCTACAAAAACGACGGCAACAGGCGGAAATATTTCAACGACCAAGAACGGGAAACCGAGCCCAGGAGCAAGGTCGATCCCGAGTCGTTCCAAAAAGTGCAGCAACCGCTCAAGAGCGGCAAGTACGACGGGATCGCGTTTGTCAAAGACGGCAAGGTCGTAGATCACCTGCCGGGTGGCAAAACGCCAGCGCCTGTCGTGCACCATGACGCCGCAGTGAGGGCGCACGTCGCACCGACAGCAGCAGCGAGCGTATTCAGTGACACCGCTCCCGCTGACCAATCCGATGCTGGCGCTGGTGCGCGGTTCACGTGCCTGCGCTACATGCACCCCATCGGCAAGCGGTTCTATCTCGACAGCGCCGGGGCGCTCCAGAAGCAGACGTTGGCCGACGGTGCACGGGCAACGGCGCACGTCGTCGCGTGCGGGACGATTGAGCGGCTGGAACGAGCGTTCAGGGATGCTTCCGACTCCGACATCTTCGTCAGCGGTTTGCCGTCGTCCGATGGCCTGACCGTCGTCACCAAGGCCAAGCGCGGTGACGGCGAGATTGCGCGATCCAAAGACGATCTTCCATTCGCGCAAGGGCCGGGAGTGATGTTCCTCGACAACGATCACCCGGTCGGTGAGGGCGACGACCAGTTCGACGCCTACGGCAAGGCCGTGCCCGCACTCGCGGCGGCTTCCTACGTCTTCGCCCCGAGTTCGTCGGCGTGGATTCACGATGCCGCGAGCGGCACGGCGTTGAAGGGCGCGGGTGGCCAGCACTACGCAGTCCCAGTGCAGGACGCATCCGACATCCCGCGTGCACTGAAAGCGCTGCACCTTCGTCTGGTGCTCGCAGGCCTGGGCAGGCCGATGGTGACGAAAGCGGGGACTGTCCTCATCAAGTCGCCGGTCGATACGGCGATGCAGACCCCGAACCAGCCACTGTTTCAGCGGGTTTCTCTGGGCGAGGGACTGGTGCAACGCAAGGGCGATCACATCGGATCGCACCGTGGCAACGTGTTCCTGTTCGATTCGCGGCTGATCGCCGACCTGACTCCAGAAGAACAGGTGCGGCTCGCGGATGTTGAGCGCCAGTTGCGTGCGAGCGTTGCTGGCGAGGCAGACGCTGTGCGCGGCGAGTGGATTGAAGCGCGTGTCGAGAGCGTGTCGGCCCGAAACGAAATCCAACGTGACGCAGCAACCGAGTACCTGCGTGCTGGGCTGACCCGGAGCGCTTTGGATGCACGGTTCGACCTCATCCCGGGCATCCAGATCAGATTCTCCAGCGGCTTGGTCGATGTCGGTGAGTTGTTGGCCAACCCCAGCAAGTACGACGGCAAGCCGTGCGCTGATCCCCTTGAGCCCGATTACGGTGGCGGCGTTGGCGTCGCAAAGTTCTATGCGAATGCGAAGGGCAAACCAACGATCAGGAGCCACGCGCACGGCGGCCAAATCTTCTTTCTGCACCACGATCCGAAGGACATCGACCTTGGCGGCATCCTGAACCAAGGAGCCAAGAAAGCCGCCGACCCTGGCTCGCCAGTAGCCGATGCAGCGCAGACCGCTGCCTTCTGGCAGGCGAAGGCCGATGAGTACGTCGCCGAAAAGTCCAAGGACACCAAGCAGCCGCTCAAGTCCTTCGATGAAGTCCAGGTCTGGCAGCCGACGACGACGGCGGTTCCTGAACACCTCAAGCGGTTTCCCGTCGCCAAGCTCGACCAGCACCTGTGGTGGCTCAACCGGTGCGCAGAGGACACCGTGAATTCAATCTCGGTGGCCAGCGTGATCCATCTGGCTGCGGTGGTGGTCGCTCGCGGTGCCCGCACGAACATGAACAACCACTCGTCGCTGTTCATGCTCCTGATCGCGCCCACGGGCTACGGCAAGAACTACGGCAAGAACGCCATCGTGCGCATGCTGCACGCAGCCGATGTCGCTCCCCTCGTGTCCGGCGAATTTCACTCCAAGGGCGGCGTGTACTCGGCCATGCTGACATCGCCGACGGTCATCTTTCACCTCGATGAGTTCGGCGACAAGATCAAGCTGGGCATCAAGGACGGCAGCCCGCTCAACGGCGCGTTCAGCTACGTCAAGGAGGTGTACTCGGCGTGCGGGTCGGTGATGCCCGCGCCCAGCTATTCCACGGTCGGCCTGAGCAAGGCGAACGCCGCCGCCATCCGCGCCGTCAAGTATCCCTGCGTGAACTTCTACTGCCTGACGACCCCGGGACAGCTTTGGGAAGCCATCGACAACGCCAGCGTCGAAGGCGGCTTTCTCAACCGGTTTGTCGGCGTGGTCGCTGACAGCGACGGCGCGATCACCAACGACACGCCCGCTTTTGACCCACCGGCAGAACTGGTGGCCCACATCCGGGAGGTCAGGAGTCACCTCGCTGGCGCAGGCAACCTGGGCGAACAGAAGTTCACGAACTCCGACATCGACCCCGGGCTCACCGAGTACGCCTTTGACACCGAGTCCCGGCGCTTGCTGGACGAGTTCAAGCGGGAAATCGCGCAGGCCTGCAAGGCCGACGACTTCATGGCCAACATGACCGCCCGTTGGCGCGAAAACGCCATGCGCATGGCCGTGGCCCTGCACGTGTTCAGCAACCCGACCCACCGCTCAATCGACGCGGTTGTGACCCAGTGGTGCATCGACTACGTGCGCTTCTACGGCGGCCAATTCGCCAAGGCCGTGCTGGAGCACTCACAGCCCAAAGGCGAATACGGGCGGGTGCGGCGTGATTTCCTGCTGGCTTTCCGGCAAAGGCCGGAGGGCACGTCGCCATCCGACCTTGGGCGGTACGGGCCGTGGAAGAACATCCGGGCTCAGTTGCGAAGCGAAATCATCGAGGACTTGAAGGAAGCCGGACTGCTGGCCGAGGTGGCCAAGCCGACTCGCGGGCATCGCGGCCAGCAAGGAAAGCTCTATGTCGCGCTCGCCGAAACGTAATTCGCCGTCACCAAATGAGGGGGGGGGTCTGTAAATATAAGCCAGCAACCATGCGGGTTCCAGAAGGTTTTGCATAAAAAGTAAGGGGGGGGGATACCTATATGTTCTCTTTCAGGAAGAACCCCCTCCAGACTTTTGCGACCAGAACGCTTGGAACCCGCACCACTGCTTGCGTATATCGACAGACACCCTCCAGAAGACCCGCTCACAGTTACCACAACCAAGGAACCCAGAAATGCTGAACCAACGACATTACTGCTGCGGCAACTGCCCCAGCTACTACGACTCCGGCGACATGCAGAGCGGCCAGTGCCGGAAGAACGCTCCGGTAAGTGGCACCCAGAAGAAGTGGCCCGAGGTGTACTACCTCGACGCGTGCGGCGAGCATCCATCGGCCCCGATGACGCGGCAGGAGCACCTGCTGGCGCTGATCGCCAACCGCTTGGAATCCACCGGGGAGCGGTCGGAACGTGTCATGCCTGTCCCTTCTGGCCGTGCGCCAGCCTGAGACGCCCGAACGATCCCACGCAGCAACAGGCAGCACCAGCATGACCAACAAACCAACCACCGACCTTCGACCGCCACCGGCTGAACCTGACCGGACATGGTTCGACCACCGCCCTGATCGCAAGCATCGGTTGCGACTGCCGTCCCTCGACGACATCCGGGAGTTCGGACGCCGAATCACGCACATCATCGCTGTGCGCCACGGCAAGACGCGCATTTCGCAGGTGCCTGTCACCCTGGTCGCGGGCGCTGATCCGCTCTACCTGAACACGCTCATCCGGCTCGCGGACATCCCGACCGACGGCGTGCTGGAGCTTGAGCTTGCCGAAATCGTCAAGGCCTCGAAGGCCGGTCGGCGCATCAACCTCGAAGGAATCTTCTTCAAGGCATCGAAAGAGTTTCGATAGGGTAGGCATCGCGAAGTCGTTGATGACTTCGGTGGAACAAAAATGATTTCGGCATCACAGGATTCGCTGCAAGGCTGGCACGGTGGCAAGTGGCCCACCACGGCGCTGCCGTCCGTCACCCTGATCCATGCTCACCGATTCAAGATCAGCGGCGGGACGGCCCCATTCCTGCGTGTTGAAGACGACGACCACGCCCTCGTGGTGGACGGCTCGCGTGAATGGCCAGTCGGCCTTACCAGCACGCCCATGCACTTCGGCGGCCATCGCAGGTGGTTTTGCTGCCCCGAGTGCGGGACCAAACGCCTCACGCTGTTCATCAGCGGCCATCGACTGTCCTGCCGAGGCTGTTTGCGCTTACGGTTTGATACCCAGCACATGGATCGGCGTAGCCGCATGATCCACGCCATCGACAAACTGCGGGACCGCCTGGGGTGGGGTCCAGGGGTGCTTACGCCCTATGGCCGCAAACCGCTGGGCATGCGGTGGTCGCGCTTCGAGCGCATGGTCAAAGAACTCGAAGCGCTTGAGGAATCGCTGTTCGGCAACCTAAAGGAGTGGGCCGAACGAGCAGAAACCACCAGAGAACGACGGCGAGCGCGAGTAGAGTGATAAACATTCGTTTCTACGCCAACACGCTTGACAGAGTAGTTGAGTCAACAGGTCGAATGGGCGTCCTTTTGAGGCCTCAGGGGACTGCAATCGGCCAAGAGCAATGATGTGCCGATGCGGTTGAGAAGTCCTTTAGGCTGGTTGCAGCCGTTCAGGGTTCACTACCCTATGCGTCGATATATTAGACTGGAAAATATCAGAGGCAGCTTTTGAGACATCCGTATCGTGGCAGGCACGTAGCAGGGCCACCACAATGCAAATCTAGCCTGCGAAAAAGTGGACGAAAACATGGAAAGAGATATTCAGGTCGACACACCAGCGCCACATGTGGCTACCAGCCCTACATCTGTTCTACCACCCGGATCTGATACGGTACAAGATGCCCCCAAAGAGCGGTCAGCCGTGAAGTTTGCTTCATCATCAGTACCCGGAAAATTCGAACGGATCTCTGAACTTGTCTCTTTAATCAAAGACGTCGGCCCATGGTTCTATGCCACTGGAGGCGGCCTGCTTTATGTATGTGGTTTCATCGTAGTGAACGCAAACTTGGCAAAAGTAGGTGTTCTAGATATCGAGTTTGCCAACGCAACATACTTCACTGCCGGACTCAGCTTTTTCCTCTACCTGCTCGTGTTCTACATGTTCGCAGGGCGAGCCATTATTTTCGGAAAGTCCTGGATGGCTAAGGAGATAAAGGAGCATCTCCAAAACGGTGGAGGCCAACGTTGGCTTCCTATTATTTTTGTGCACTCGCTAATTAATTTAATTTTCTTCTGCTGCTTTTCAGCAACCGTTTTCGCAGCTAGTGCGTTCAAAGAGAGTCCGTCTGGGTGGTTTTATGGATCACTTGTGGTTCCGTTCGGGCTCCTCTACACAATGGACATCACGAATCTCGACGTGAAGTATCCAAAGTGTCACGACGTCATTCTGATCATTAGCAAATTGGCGGCCATCTCGGGGTTTTTCATTGGGACGATAAAGGCGCAATCCGCATTAATTTTGTTCTTGCAGTATGTTGGCTTCGTCGCCATTATCAATTTCGTTCTGGACTGGTTTGAGCGGCGAAAGACCAATCCGGAGCACCTCAGCTTTACCGCTGTTTGGGGCTTCACGGCTCTCATCGGAGCGGCAGCTACTTACGGCATGACAGTCTTCGGCGAAGTCAATCCACGGTTAGGTGGCGCTCGTCCCGAAGCGGTGCAACTTGCCTTGAAGCAAGAGGCTCGCGATGTCCTTGCTGCCAGTTTGCATCCTGAGCTGTTGCCTCCAAGAGTTGAGGGCAAACTTGTCCATCAGACACCCTCCTTCCTCTATCTAGCAATGCCGAACAGGACACTGAGACTAAAGGCCGAGGATGTTGTTATTGTCATATCGAAAGCGCCGCAGGAGGGAGGTGCGGTGGATGACTTGATTCACAACCTCAAGGCATCAACGGGAGCAGCTAAATAGAGACAGCTTGGGGCTAGTGCGTCGGCAGTGTCGAGCTCGCCGGCTAAGTAAACGCGAAAAAGTTCACTCATAAAATTATCTGTATGGGATGATCGACTTGGTAAGTTCAACATCTCGATATCCAAGGCTGCCGAGATATAAAAGAATGTTACTTGCAAGACTTCTGTTTTTTGGGCCAATAACTATCTCAGAAATCGGGCATGGCTCATCTTGATTCCAAAAGGGAATATCTATGAACGCACGAAGATGGTTTTCGCTGACATGATAAGAAATTTCAAACGGAGGAAAGTCTTGCCCCTTAGAGTTCGTACCTCCGTGATCAACGAAGCGTTGTGGCTGATCTTTGCTAATCCCGACAACATGTAATGACCTCACTTCATTTTCGTATGCAAATGCAGGATTTTTAAAGCCTACTGAGAATGTAGCGGCTAACACTCTATCTTCGAAGAATGCTTGATCATTGGTCTTGCCATTAGCTGTGTAACGTTGATACATCGCCAGCAATTCAGTCATCATTTCTAGGACTTGTTTTTCTTCATCGTATTCAACCTTTAGAGTCCGTACAGGCATCAAGTCCAAACTCTCTGCTCTTATGCCAATTGCAAAACCTTTTCCATCGTCGCCATAAGCCCTCCATTGACCAAGACTGTCTTTTTCCTCGGAATAACAAGAAATAAATGGATGTGCAATCAACTGGATTTGACCAAGCACTTTGTCAACTGCATCAAAGAAGTCTTTTTCAATTTCCGGTACGTTGGGGTTTATACCAGTTCGATTTAAAAAACGTGTTGCAGCTTCCTCAAAAATTTCATACCCATGTATGTACTCTTTAGCATCGTTCATCATGTTGATGTCACTAAAGCGTAATTTTCTTGATTCCAGGATCGCCTTGAGCGTGTCTGCTGAACAATAGTGATAAACGATTTGATTTTGTTTGGGTTTAAAAATTCGAGCTGTTGTCATACGTGATGGGCTTAGTGGTGTTTTATCCCGAATGTAATTCAGTCAAGTACAGCTCTTTGACCGATCCTTGATCCGTGTCCTATCCTTTGATGGGTTGCCCGTAAGCTGTCTCTCGTCAAGGGCAGCTTGCGGGCAGTGTATGACTTTGCGACTCAACAGTGACGGGCGGCAACTGCTGCATTTCAGTCGTTCATGACACGAGTTTGACTGGCTTTCTCAGGCGCGGGCGCGGTCCGCCATGGGCGCGCTCGTAGGGTGCTGCAATTGGCCATTCGGGGCCGTACTCATTGCTGCTGGCGATAAACTGCCCTCCGTGTGTACAAACTTCACGCCAACCAAGCGCGCCCAGTGGGTCAAGGAGAAGCTGGGGGTAGACCTGCCCACGGGTTTCCCGGATGAGTCCTACCCAGGGTTCGCTGCCCCGGTGGTTGTGAAGAGCCATCAAACAGGGCGCGTGGCTTGCGGTTTGGCCAGGTTCGGCCTCATCCCGTCATGGGCCAATGACGACAAGATCAGCCGCCACACCTACAACGCTCGCAGCGAAACGGCGGCAGAGAAGCCCAGCTACCGAACAGCCTGGCGTCAGCGCCAGTTCGGCCTCGTGCTCGTCGACAACTTCTACGAGCCCAGTTACGAATCGGGCAAGGCGATGCGTTGGAAGATTGAGTTAGCTTCGGGTGACCCGTTCGGCATCGCTTGCCTGTGGGAGCGCTGGACTGATCGGGCTTCTGGCGAGTTGGTGGTCAGTTTCTCCATGCTTACCGTGAATGCAGACGAGCACCCAGTGATGCGTCAATTTCACAAGCCTGGAGATGAAAAACGCACTCCCGTGATCATTGCCCCCGAGTTGCTTGACACCTGGCTCAGTGCAGACCCTGCCAAAGCTGCCGAGCTGATGACCTGGGCGCACATGCCCGAGCTCCGGGCGATGGCGGCGCCGAGAGGCTGAGGACCTTAGTGTACTTGAAATACTGGATGAAAAAACAGTATATTCGGCTGCATGAAATCCGCAGCCGTTTCCCGCCCACAACCTGTTCTCGTGACCGACAAGAAGGTCTGGTTGGATGTGTGTAGCTGGAAGGTTCCTGCGGGCTTTGCCTCCCCGGCGGGTGACCACACGCGCAAGCGCATCGACCTCAATGACCACCTGATCAGAAACGCGGATGCCACTTATGTGCACCGAGTCAAAGGGGACTCGATGATCGACATCGGCATCTACGAGGGGGACTCCTTGCTGATCGACCGATCCATCGAGCCCAAACACGGTGACATCGTTCTGGCGGTCCTGAACAATGAATTCACGCTCAAACGGTTGTACCGTAGGGGCGGCGTCATAAAGCTCGTCCCGGAAAACCAGCGCTATCCCACTATCGTAGTCAAGCCGGAAGAAGAGTTTTCCGTGTGGGGTGTGGTGACCTACAACCTTCACAAGTTGTACTGAGGCCATGACGCAGGCCGATTCTTCACCACTGCTGCACCAGATTGACACGGACTCGCTGGCAGCCCTACCACGCACGTCGGGTGTCTACATCTTCAAGGGCGAGGGGACGCTGCCAATCTACATCGGCAAGAGCGTGGACATTCGCAGCAGGGTGCTGGCACACTTGCGGGCCGAGGATGAGGCCGAAATGATCGCCCACTCCCGGCGGGTGGAGTTCATCGAGACGGCTGGCGAGATCGGGGCACTGCTTCTGGAAGCCCGCCTGATCAAGCAGCAAAGCCCTCTGTTCAACATCCGGCTCAGGCGCCTGCGCAACCTGAGCTCGATCCGTCTCACGGATAAAGACGGCGCAGTCAGCCCAGAAATCCTCTCTGGCAAGTCGGTGCCAGTCGGGCAGGCTGATGACCTGTACGGCTTGTTCGGTTCTGTGCATTCGGCACAGAGCAAGTTGCGGAAGCTGTCCGATCAGCACCGACTGTGCCTCGGCCTGCTGGGGCTTGAGAAGATCAGCAAGCGGGGCTGTTTTGGCCTGCAAGTGAAAACCTGCCTGGGCGCCTGCGTGGGCAAGGAAGACCGCAGGGAGCACGACCAGCGGCTGTTTTCGGCACTGGTGGACATGAAGGTGCAGGCCTGGCCGTTTCCTGGCACTGTCGATCTGGTCGAGCAACGCGGCGACTGGGTTCAGCGTCACCGCATCCAGGATTGGCGCTACATGGGCACCTGGTGCTCCAGAACAAACGAGCACAGCGCGCACGAGCAGCATGGCTTTGATTTGGACACGTACAAGATCCTCGTCAAGCCAATCATGATGGGGACCGCCACGGTCGAGTTGGTATGACCCAGCAACTGGCCTTGGTCGATTGCAACAACTTCTACGTCTCTTGCGAGCGGGTCTTCCGACCCGACCTGACGCGGGTACCGATGGTGGTGCTCTCGAACAACGATGGCTGTGCGGTGTCCCGGTCCAACGAGGCCAAGGCCCTGGGCATCCGCATGGGCCAGCCGTGGTTCGAATGCAAGAAGCTGGCCGAGGAGCATGGAATCCTGGCTTTCAGCAGCAACTACGCGCTATACGCCGACATGTCGAATCGGGTGATGTCCATCCTGAGTCATTTCTCTCCCCGGCACGAGGTGTATTCCATCGATGAGTGCTTCGTGGATCTCACTGGCATTCGCAAGCTGCGAGACGTGAGTTACATCATGCGCCAGAGGGTTGGTATGTGGACTGGCATCCCAGTGTGCGTGGGCATCGGTCCCACGAAAACCTTGGCCAAGCTGGCCAACCACGTGGCCAAGAAGCACCCACGTTCCAAAGGTGTCTTCAACTACAACGAGCTGACCGACGAGCAAAAGACAAAGCTGCTCAAACAGATTGCCGTTGGAGAGGTCTGGGGAGTGGGGCGCGAGCTGACCAAGAAACTGGCAGTCTACGGCGTGCAGACCGTGCATGACCTGCGGCATGCGCATGTGCCAACGCTAAGGGCCGAGTTCGGTGTGGTCATGGAAAAGATTCAGAGGGAGTTGCAGGAGGTGCCTTGCATCGAGTTGCAGGAAATCCAGCCGGACAAGCAGCAGATCATCTCCAGCCGGTCGTTTGGCAATATGGTCACGGAGCTGGTCATCTTGCAGGATGCACTGTCCACCTTCGTAGCCAATGCCTGCGCCAAGCTGCGCGCACAGAAGAGTCACGCGGCAGTGATCCAGGTGTTCCTGCAAACCAATCGATTTCGCAAGGACCTGCCGCAATACAACCCGAGCCTGGCGGTCCCACTGCCGTACCCCACGAACGACAGTCTGGAGGTCAACCGTTGGGCCAGTTACCTGTGCGAGCGGATGTTCAAGCCGGGGTACCAGTACAAGAAGGCCGGGATCATGCTCAGCGAGATCAGTCCGGTGACCCACCGGCAAGGCGACCTGTTGGCGCAGACTGATCCAACCAATGATCGGTTGATGTCGGTGCTAGATACCCTCAACCGGCGCTATGGGCGCGGGACAGTCAAGGTGTCCACGCAGGGCGCTTTCAAGGATTGGGAGATGCGGCAGGAACGCAAGTCGCCGAACTACACGACGGCATGGGATGAGGTGCCGATGGTGTGATCCATCATCGTATAAAGAACCGCCGCTTGATGCGGTCAAGCAAGCCGTACAGTCGGCGCTCAAATGCCTCTTGGGGAGTCCAACGCCAAAAATCTTCCTGTGCCTTTTTACGGCGGGCTTCTCTGCCATCCCGGCTAGGGTCGTTCCAAAGAATAATGCTTTCGCCAACTTGTGGATCAGGCTTCGCAGGTTTGTTTTCCATTTGGTGATGCAAGATCAGTCCCAATACCGACTGATGGGATGGCGCAGGCTACCGTATTTACGCATGTTGAGGAACATGCCGACGAATTTGGCAAACGGGCCACGATGATCTTCAACTGGCTCAATATGCCGTCTGCCACATGCGATGCCGGTCATTCGGCTACTTGCGTCGAAAAGGGTAATGTTCGCCCGAGGTGGGGCATCGTCATACACAGTTAGCGGGTCTTGGCATCTTGCCAAAAGTGCGTTCCAACGGGGAGGAGTTTTGAATTTCATCCTGTTGTTGAGGTCGTACCCAAAGGGGATTGAGCGAACGAGGAAATCACCTCACTTCTCCGATTGAACCTCAACCATCTTGACACCATGAAGTAAATACACGGTGCCAGTCCACCGGTTGACCATGTAGGCATACCCAAAAGCGTCAGCCCTTGGAACTGGTGTCAAGTCCCATCGAAACATCCATCCACCGATAGCCACGATGGACGCGATGATGTAAACGGTGTTCTTTGTCATAGCGATCAGAGTCGTATCTTCGCTAAAAGTCAACGCCCCACGATGGCGTCGAACACGCGGCCCAGGTCGTCCACGCAGACACCGCCACCACCCGACCCTTCTGAGGTGAACTCGCAGCGCAGGCCGCGCCCAGCAGGCGACGACAGGATGGCTTTCACGTTGGCAGTGCTGCCCACGCTGGCCATCGTGCCGGTGCTCATCAGCCCGCGCTTGCCGTACTGCTGCATGAAGCCGAAGCTGTCGCCGGAACTCGTGCGCACCACCGGGCCGGTGTAGGTCTGGCCCTCGATGTCGATGGTCATGGTGCCTGCGCCCGTCGCGCTGCCTTGCACAGTGCCCGAATAGACCTTGCCCGAGTCGCGGGGCATGACTTGAATCGTTCCGGAACATCCGGCCAAAAGGACCAAAAGGAAGATGGGAGCAATGCTGCGGATCATCTAAATCTCACATGAAATATATGAATTAGTGTTTATGTGAATTAAAGCATATTCGAGACAGTTGGCAAGGTGAAATCAGCCCTTGCCAGACAATTTGGATCAGTTGTGCGCTCGCTACGCCAAGAGGCGGGGCTGAGCCAAGTCGTGTTCGGGGAAAAATGCGGCTTCTATCAGACCTACCTGAGCCGAGTGGAGAATGGGCAGGCTAACCCGACCCTCAACGCTATGGAGGTCATTGCCAATGCTCTGGGGCTGACAGTCTTTGAGCTATTTGAGAGGGTCCAGCAGCACTCGATGCCGCCTCCAGTACCAAACAAGCGGACCAAGCACGCGAGCTGAAGCGCTCTGCCTAGATACCTATCGCCAACACACTACGGTTGATCTTGCGCCATACGGAGGCCCACCCTAGTGCCATATAGGCGCAACTCGCATCTACTGGCCCACACGCGAGCCCGTCTCATTGACGCCACAATGGCCTAGTTTTATAAATAACGGTACTTTTAACGGTACTTTCCGAATTGAAAAAGCAAAAATCAAATAAACACAAGGGTTACAGCTCGATATTTGAACTCCTCCGGAGGCCACCCTTGGCTGTCCAGGCACTCCTACAACATCCCCCACAAGGCCAAACCACCCAAACCCAAGGCCAACAGGTTGCCTGCAGCCAAAGCCAGCCCGGCCTTTTGCCCTGCGGCGACCCAAGCG
>Ga0228702_1001407_pt1 | contig 15414 bp, 16 predicted proteins | sample McNCre217_Aug_MG_2_FD_178018 | JGI IMG/M metagenome (GOLD analysis project Ga0228702, IMG submission 178018) | Freshwater microbial communities from McNutts Creek, Athens, Georgia, United States - 20-17_Aug_MG | ecosystem: Environmental > Aquatic > Freshwater > Creek | place: USA: Georgia... | reverse complement strand
CCATCGAGCAGGAACGCAACGTTGCGATCTTTGATCTGTTGGAAGACAACAGCTTTGCGCTGCCGCTGCGCGATGGCCGCGCTTCGGTGCCCGGCCCCTACCGTTTGGGTCTGGCGATCCGCGAAGGCCGTCTGGTCTTTGACATTGCCACCGAAGCCGCGGAAAAGGTAGGCGAATTTCATCTGTCGCTTGGCCCGTTCCGGCAGGTGGTGAAAGACTATTTCCAGATCTGCGAAAGCTATTTCGACGCGGTGAAACGTCTGCCCCCCAGCCAGATCGAAGCCATCGACATGGCGCGGCGCGGCATTCACAACGAAGGTGCGCGGGTGCTGCAAGAACGGCTTGATGGCAAGGCCGAGGTTGACATCGACACCGCCCGGCGCCTGTTCACCCTGATCTGCGTGTTGCATTGGGGCTGACCGGGATGGCATTTCCGCAAGCCGTGTTGTTTTGCTGTGATCATAACGCCGTCCGCTCGCCTATGGCCGAAGCGTTGATGAAAAAGTTCTACGGCCAGCGCGCCTATGTGCAATCGGCGGGCGTCAAGAACGACATGGAGGTTGATGGCTTTTCCATCGCCGTCTGCGCCGAACTTGGCATCGAACTGTCGCGGCATCGGTCGCGGTCGTTCGAAGAAATGCAGGATCAGGGCGACGATCTGGGCCAATATGATCTGATCATCGCGCTGTCACCGGCCAGCCAGCGTGCAGCACTTGAACTGACCAAGACCTATCATCTAGAGGTCGAATATTGGCCAATCATCGACCCCACCGCGATTGGCGAGGGCCGCGAGGCCAAGCTTGCCGCCTATCGCCAAGCGCGTGACCAAATTCGTGACCGCATGATCACCCGCTTTGGTCCGCCGCGGCAAGACTGATACCTTATTCGGCAGCCATCGCAGTTTTTCCCAGTATTTCCGGCAGCTTGGCTTCGATCCACGCCGAAAGCGCCACCACATGCGCTGCCGCTTCCATGCCCAGATCTGTCAGCGAATAATCGACATGCGGCGGCACGACCTTATGCGCCAGCCGCAGCACAAAGCCGTCAGCCTCTAGCTGTTGCAAGGTCTGCGCCAGCATCCGTTCGCTTACCCCGCCAATGCTGCGCCGCAACTGGCTGAACCGATGCGGCCCCGTCGCCAGCACAATCATCACCAATGTGCCCCAGCGGCTGGTCAGATGCCCTAAGACCAACCGCGACGGGCAATCTGCGGCCAAAACATTCGCGGCGCGGAAATCGGCCAGCAAGGCCGCGGCCTGTTGTGCGGGATCAGACATGCTCATGTGCGCCTCTGTGGTATACTTACAAAAATGTAGGTACTTACGTTTCGTAAGTAAAGGCGTATTCCTACCACCATCAACAACAGGAGTCGCCCATGACCATCGCCATCACCGGAGCCACCGGCCACCTTGGCCGCCTTGCCATCACCGCCATCAAGGCCCGCGCTCCGAAAGCCGACCTTGTCGCGCTGGTGCGCAACCCCGCCGCAGATCTGGGCGTGCCCGCCCGCGCCTTTGATTACACCAAGCCCGAAACCTTCGCCGCGCTGAACGGCGTTGATGTGCTGGTGCTGATTTCCTCTAACGATTTCAATGATCGCGCCGGCCAGCACAAGGCCGTCATCACCGCCGCCAAAGCCGCTGGCGTTGGCCGCATCATTTACACCTCGATCCTGAAGGGCGACACCTCGCCACTGATCCTGGCCGAAGACCACATCGCCACCGAAGCCGCACTGAAGGCGTCGGGCCTTGCCTACACCCTACTGCGCAACGGCTGGTATACCGAAAACTACACCGGTTCGCTGGCGGCATCGATTGAACATGGCGCGCTGATCGGCGCATCGGGCGAAGGCCGCATCGCTTCGGCCGCGCGCGCCGACTATGCCGAAGCGATTGCCGTCGTGGCGCTTGGCGAAGGCCATGACAACAAGACCTACGAACTGGCGGGCGATGTGCCGCACAGCATGGCCGATTTTGCCGCCGAAGTCAGCCGTCAGACCGGCAAGACCATCCCCTACAACAACCTGCCGCAAGATGTGTATGCGGGCATCTTGCAAAGCTTTGGCCTGCCCGAAGGCTTTGCGCTGGTGCTGGCCGACAGCGACATCAAGGCCGCGTCGGGCGGTTTGCTGGATGAAAGCCACACCCTGTCGCAACTGATCGGCCGCCCCACCACGCCGATCGCAGCCACCATAAAAGCCGCGCTTTGATCTTGGTTTGGGGGGCAGTTTGCCCCCCGCCTTTGCCCGCCAGGCCCACGTCGCAATCGGGCCACAGCGTGCCGAAACTTGCGTGGAAATGCCGGACCTGTCATGCGACACTCGTAAATGAAAGGTTAAAGACCCCTCTTTAACCCATTGATTTTACGTAACGCCGCCGCTGTCGCACTGTGCGACACAGTTGAAAGGCCCTGCATGTCGAACTCAGCCGCCCGCGCCACCATCACCGCCTATTACGCCGCTTTCAACGCCGAAAATCCGGCCGGAATGTTGGCCTGCGTGTCCGAAAACGTCGAACACCGCGTCAACGAAGGCGGCATCCGCAGCGGCGCGGCCAAGTTCGCAGAGTTCTGCGCCCATATGGGAGTTTCGTACCGCGAAACGCTGCAAGACATCGAAATCTTCGTCAACGACTCCGGCACCCGCGCCGCCGCCGAATTCGTCGTCCACGGCGAATACCTGAAAACCGACCCCGGCCTGCCCGAAGCCAAGGGCCAGCGCTATATCCTGCCCGCCGGATCGTTCTTTGATCTGAAAGACGGCAAGATCACCCGCATCACCACCTTTTATAACCTCAACGACTGGATCGCACAGGTTTCGCGATGAACCCGGACGATATCGACGTTCGCGCCCTGACCGGACCCGCGCTGGAAGCAGCACTAGATGGCGTGGCCGCCCTGCGCATCGCAGTGTTTCGCGACTGGCCCTATCTTTACGATGGCAACCTTGCCTACGAGCGTGACTACCTGAAAACCTACCGCGACAACCCTGGCGCCCTGCTGGTCGGCGCGTTTCACCACGGCCGCCTTGTCGGCGCCTCGACCTCGACCCTGATGGAAGACCACGCCGAAGCGTTCTCGGCCCCGTTCCGCGCCTTGGGTCTGGCCTTGGAAAACATTCTTTATGGCGCGGAATCGGTGCTGCTGCCAGCATATCGCGGCATCGGCCTGGGCCACCGCTTCATCGACCTGCGCGAAGCCCACGCTCGCGCGATGGGCCGCAGCCATGTCGCGTTTTGTTCGGTAAAGCGCCCAGCAGACCACCCGGCCAAACCGGAAAACGCCCGCACCAATGACGCGTTCTGGCTGGGCCGTGGCTATACCCCCCTGCCCGGCGTGATCGCCGAGTTTTCATGGAAAGACCTTGGCGACGCCAGCGAATCCGTCAAGCCACTGCAATTCTGGATGCGCGAGTTAGGCAATCAGCCTGCGTGAAACTGCCCCAAAGCATGCCACGCGCCCGCTGATAGGTGGCATGCCTCCGGCGGGGATATTTAGGCCAGTATGAAAGCCGCAGTCTTGCGCAAATTCTAAGGGACCACCGATGAAGATCGCCGCTGCGGCCTACCCGCTGGATTATTTTGAAGAGTTCGCAGCCTACGCGGCCAAAGTTACGACTTGGGTCGAAACCGCTGCAGGCAATGGTGCCGATCTGCTGGTGTTCCCGGAATATGGCAGCATGGAGCTTGCATCGCTTGGGGGGCGCAATGTCGCCGCCGATCTGGAAGCCGCGCTGCACGAAGTCGCGCGTCATCATCCGGCAGTCGATGCCCTGCACCGCGACCTTGCCGCGCGGCATGGCGTCTACATCCTTGCCGCCTCTGCCCCGTTTTTTACAGGCCCGCGCCCGGTCAACCGCGCGCATTTTTATGGGCCAAACGGGCTGATTGGCTATCAGGACAAACAGATCATGACCCGGTTCGAACGCGAAATCTGGGATGTGGTTCCCGGCAATGGGCTGACGCTTTTCGACACCCCTCTTGGCAAGGTTGGCGTGATCATCTGCTATGACAGCGAATTTCCCCTTTTGTCCCAGCATCTGGTGGCCGCAGGGGCCGAGATTTTGCTGGTGCCATCCTGCACCGATAGCCTTGCCGGCTTTAGCCGCGTGCGCATTGGCGCCATGGCGCGCGCCTTGGAAAACCAGTGCATCTCGGTTCAGGCCCCCACCGTTGGCCTGTGCGACTTCTGCCCCGCCGTCGATGAAAACGTAGGTGCCGCCGCCATTTATGGCCCGCCAGATAAAGGCTTTCCCGCAACCGGCATCCTGGCCGAAACCCGGCTGAACCAAGCCGGATGGGCCTATGCCGAAATCGACCTCACGCTTGTACATCACGTGCGCCGCAGCGGCGGGGTGTTGAACCATAGCCACTGGCCAGAACAACTTGACCGCATCGCCCCGCCCGTTGCAATCGTTACCGTCCGGTAAACAGAAACCGCGAACCGCTTGATATTGTTGACGCGCTTTCGCGTCGCACCGTGCGACACCTGCTTTCACATTGGCCTAAATATCCCCGCCGGAGGCACCTCTGCGCCGTCCCGCCTCGGCGGGTCGGCGATCAAAGGCCATGCCCGGCAGGGGCGCCATCAGATTGCCCGCCCCAAACGCCCGCCACTTTCCCCTTGAAAACCCAACCAAACAGGCGCATATCGCCTGCATGCCTGCTCTCAGACCTATCTGGGGCGGGCCATACCCTATTGGAGAGACCATGGCCAAGGAAGATATCCTCGAATTCCCCGGTGTCGTGAAGGAACTCCTGCCCAACGCGACTTTCAAGGTTGAACTCGACAACGGCCATGAATTGATCGCAGTGATGGCAGGCAAGATGCGCAAAAACCGCATTCGCGTTCTGGCAGGCGACAAGGTGCAGGTGGAAATGACCCCCTACGACCTGTCAAAAGGCCGCATCAACTATCGCTTCAAATAAGCGCGTCCCCCACAGTGGACACCGATTTTCGGATCAAGACCCGCGGGGCACTGACATGCGACTTATTCTAGGATCAGGCAGCCCGCGCCGGAAGGAACTTCTGGCGCAATTGGGAATCGTGCCTGACGCAATTCTCCCCCCCGACATCGATGAAGACCCGAAAAAGGCCGAACAGCCGCGCCCCTATTGCGCGCGCCTTGCCCGGGAAAAGGCGCTTGCCGTTGCGGCAGCCCCCGATGACATCGTGTTGACCGCAGACACCACCGTCGCCTTGGGCCGCCGCATTCTTGGCAAGCCACGCGATGCCGGCGAAGCGGCGGAATTTCTGACCGCACTTGGCGGTCGTCGCCATCAGGTGATCACCGCCGTCGCTGTCCGCAAAGGCGACCGGATCTGGGCGCGCGAAAGCGTTTCGGCTGTGAAGATGAAGCGCCTGTCGGATGCCGAACTCAACGCCTATCTTGCATCGATGGAATGGCAGGGCAAAGCCGGTGGCTATGCCATTCAGGGCGCGGCTGGTGCCTTCATTCCATGGATTTCCGGCAGCTTTACCGGAATCGTTGGCCTGCCCTTGGCCGAAACCACCGCCCTGCTTGAAGCCGCAGGCTATCCTGTCTGGACCCAAAGATGACCAGTCTGACCTCGCGCATTGTGTTGCTTGATACCCTGAAAGGTCGCCCTGCCGCAGCACTGCTGGTGGATGGCAAACTGGAAGATCTGGCGATCGACCCGCTGTCAGACGCCCCTCTGCCCGGTGCGATCTATCGTGCCATCGCCGACCGTCCTGTCAAAGGCCAAGGCGGGTTGTTCGTAAAGCTTCCGGAAGGTTCGGGCTTTTTGCGCCAAACGGCGGGCATCGCCCCCGGCCAGCGGCTTTTGGTGCAGATCACCGGCCCGGCAGAGGCTGGCAAAGCCTATCCGGTCACCACCCGCCTGCTGTTCAAATCGCGCTTTGCCATTGTTACCCCAGGCGCACCGGGGCTGAACATCTCGCGCCGGATCAAAGACGACGATCTGCGCGCCGATCTAGAGGCTTTGGCCGTCGCAGGTATGGCGGGTGCCGACGAAGCCCTTGGTCTTATTCTGCGTTCGGCCTGCGCCGAGGCGGATGATACCGAAATCGCCGAAGATATCGCAGCAATGCGCGATTTGGCGCAGGCGGTGCTGGCCGATCTGCAGGGCAACGCTGAACTGCTGGTCGAAGGCGCAGGCGCGCATGAAACCGCGTGGCGCGACTGGGCCGATCCGCTGCCCGATGATGTGATCGAAGGCGGTTTTGCAGACCACAGCGTGCTGGAAATGATCGACGCGCTGCTGTCGCCGCGCGTGGCCTTGGGTGAAGGCCATATGATGATCGAACCCACACGCGCGCTGATTGCCGTTGACGTGAATACCGGGGCCGACACCTCGCCCGCCGCAGCCCTGAAAGCCAACATCGCCGCCGCCCGCGAACTGCCGCGCCAATTGCGCCTGCGCGGTTTGGGCGGCCAAATTGTGGTCGATTTTGCGCCAATGCCGAAAAAAGATCGCGCGATTCTGGATCAGGTGATCCGCGCCGCGTTCAAATCAGAATCCGAAGTCAATCTGGCGGGCTGGACAACGCTTGGCCTTTACGAATTCACCCGCAAGCGCGATCGCCTGCCGCTGACGGATGTTCTGGCATGAACTGCCCGATCTGCGCGCGCGACTCCGACGCGAAATATCGCCCGTTCTGCTCGCGCCGCTGCGCAGATGTTGATTTGGGCAAGTGGTTGACGGGAAGCTACGCCGTCCCGGCCGAGGCTATTGACGACGAAAACCCGGAAACCACCCCTACATCACCCCCGCGCCCACAATGATCACACAGTCCGTTCATTTTTCTGTCAAAACCCTCTGGACACCCCCGCGCACCTGACGTATCACGCCCCCACCAAGCAAGGCAGCGCCTTGACAGAGTGCCCAGATAGCTCAGTTGGTAGAGCAGCGGATTGAAAATCCGCGTGTCGCTGGTTCGATTCCGGCTCTGGGCACCACTTTCCACTTAATAATCAACAGCTTACAAACTTCGGCGCTCTACCGTAACGCAAAAAGCCAAGATTTTTGCTTGTTACGGTTCGTTACGGTCCGGCCCGCTCTTGGCTGACCAAAACCAGCAGAAACATATCCCAACATACAGTTTTGCAGCAGATTTCGGCGCGACCTCTATCTGCATGCATGCGGTGGCGGTCGTGTCAAAACGACACCAACCGGCGACCGCCACTTCTTCACACCGCACGATAGAATCCGATTCTCACGACGTCTCGGCAATGCTCAATGCATCGTCGATGTATCTGCTCCGAACATCTTCAGTGACTGAAGATGTTTCTGGTGAAAACAAACGCCCGCAGAAACCAGTGTTTCGCCAACAGATTTGTTACAGAAAACTATCAGGCCGCTATCGTCAGCCAAACATCTTCAGTGACAGAAGATGTTTGGGACCAGTAACCTGTACTGACCTAAAGATGGCTAGGCCCATCCCCACAAAGGGATGCATGCCGCGACCGTTGATGGAGAAGTCTGCTATTCCCTGTTGCAAAATGCGACTTGGCCACTTGTACTGGCATCATCAAATGCAAGAAGTGGCTATGATCGCATTCTCAGTTCTGAACCTGCCCGACGAAGTCCTTACATGGCTACAGCTACCCCGATTTCGCTATGAGGTACCTAAGGCCTACCTTGACGTCGCGAAGATCGACCCATTCAACCCACCGCTTGCAGCGATGCTCTACAGCTTGCAGGAACGAGCTGCCGATGGGCGGGCCGACTGGGAAGGTATGGCTGGGCCGATGGAACGCCTCACGGAGCTGCTTTGCAAGACGTATGGCAGTGTAGGTCCAGACGTTCAGGGCGAAAGCTGGTGGGTCACTTTTGGCAACGCAGACATATTTGGGGATGTTATCACCATCCAACGCGGGGAACGCCTTCAAGTGGCATTTGGGCAGCGGACGGATGGTCGGCTTGATACCACAGTGTTCCGGCCCTTATGTGCTGCGGGCATCCAAAGCATCCTTAACCTGAACATGAAGGCACACCCAGAGCACGGTGTGGCCATGCGGGAAAATAACTGGGAATACGCCGGGGACAATGCTGCATCGAACGGGAACACCTACGCCGCGATGGATGGCCGTACCTATATGACGCGATGGTATAAGGGTGTGGGCGTTGGCTGGGACGGGGATGTTCCCGCTTTCATCATGGAGCGCAAAGATGCTGTGCCAAGACCAATCGAACTGGTGTTCACTGAAATTCGTGCCCATGAAGAAATGGCGGCCCTTCTGGCAACTGCTCCTCAGCTGGGCAGCCAGGGTGACGAACCGTTCCCGCAGGAATACCTGAAGGCGAATCCCAAGTACGGCAACGATGGTCCAGCTGATGCCGACTTGGACGGGCCGCCGCTCTTGACTGCCTTCTACCTTGGCACTGAAGAAGGCAGGGTCGACTTCCTTTACGTCCTGTATGAACATTATCAGGCAGATGGGCTCCTGATCGCAGTCAACCACATTTGGAACAGTCTCGAAAAACCCAGAGGCATACGATGTGCGCAAATGGCCCAAAAGGTCGGGAAGACGGGCACTGGACGTCGAGCATTGGTCCGCTTCGTCAAACGTTTCCTTGATGAAACCCTTTACGAACTAGACGTTCCCGACTTACCGGTACGCGACGAGTATTCATCGTTCGAGGCGTGGAATGAAGACTGCCTGTCGATGTTCAGAAAGATCGAGACCGATCTTTCTGCTGTGATTTACCGCTATGCGGCCATAATGGATGGGCAAGATCCTATCACGGGGAGCCCGCCGCCACCTACGAAGACAGGGACGGTCATCAAGGGCCCTTGGGGGCGCGGCAAAAAAAGGTGAAGTGCGATGTATAAGATTGACCGGGATCAGAACGAAATCCAACCGCTGACTGTCAAAACGTTTGCCGAACTCCAATTCAAGGAGCGCCAGCATCTTCAAGAGTGGATCGCAAAATACCCAAATTGCCTTGGAGAAGAACTCCTGATCCTTCAAAAGGAATTCGCTGGCTTTTCCGATACCAACGAGCGACTTGACTTGCTCGCTTTGGACAAAACCGGGCATCTAGTGATTATCGAAAACAAGCTCGATGACACTGGCAAAGACGTCGTTTGGCAGGCACTGAAATATGCATCCTACTGCTCAACACTTACAAAAGAGAATGTGCGATCAATCTACCAAGATTATCTCAGCAAATCTGAGCAGAATACAGTTGCTGAGGACAGGCTCGTGGAATTCTTGGGTTGCGCCGATTTCGAAGAGGTCACCATAAACTCTGGATTTACCCAGCGTATCATCTTGGTCGCCGCGAATTTCAGAAAGGAAGTTACATCAACAGTGATCTGGTTGATGAACTTTAACATTCGAGCGCAGTGCTGCAAGGTTACACCCTACGCTATGCAGGATCAACTTTTCCTAAACGTGGAACAGATTATCCCTGTGAAAGATGCAGAAGAATACATCATTGGGCTTGCCAACAAGGCGCAGGACGAACTGGTGTCTAACAAGGAAGAACAGCAGGTCAAGAAACTACGCAGGGAATTCTGGAAAGAATTGATCGCAGCATCAGCTCAAAAGCAAAACCTTTTCGCGTCAATCTCACCTAATGCAATCCACTACATCGCAGCGGGCTCTGGTGTTGGCGGCGTGAGGTACACGTTTTCGATAAGCAGAAACTATGGTCGCGCTGAAATATACATCGATCGTGGTGACAAATCAGAGAACAAGAAGTTCTTTGACAAGCTGTACGAGAGCAAATCGCAATTGGAGCAGCTCTTTGGTGAAGAGTTGTCTTGGGAACGTCTAGATGAACGTCAAGCATCGCGCATTAAATGCGAAATGGGATGCGATACGACTGATAAGGAAAACTGGCCCGCACTGATCCAATTCTTGGTTGATGCCATGTATAGATTGGAAAAGGCGTCTCGGGACTTGATCCAGACAACAGGACAAAAATTGGGTTCTGGAACGTCCGATACAGATTTCCAATCTTAACCCATATCTTAGGTAGGAATGATCCGCTTGTGACCACATAATTGTTTATAACATATTATGAGGTTGCAGGATGGCAAACATTAAACTGAGAGACGGGGAAGTAACGCTATACAAGCGCTCCGACAGCAATAACTGGCAGGTCGAAGTCCGACTGCCCGACGGGGGCAGGCATCAGCAAAGCTTGAAAACGGCCAACGAGCAGATCGCGCGAGAAAAGGCGACAAAGCTGCACGACGAGATCTATTTCCGTCATCGCATGGGACTTTCCGTAAAGACTGTAACGTTTGCCGAAGCTGCCGACAGCTGGCTCAAGGAACTGCGGGCAGAGGTGGCGGCGGGTGTGCGCAAGGTACGAACGGTGATCGACTACGAGCCAGTGGTGGAACGGTATTTGAAGCCCTACTTCGGGGAAAAGCCCGTGGACTGCATAAAGCAGTCCGACATCGCCCAGTATCGCAGTTGGCGGCGGGACTACTGGGTTACAGGCCCAGGATCGAAAGAGGTCGAATACGACTACGAACGCAACGGGCAGACCATACGGCGCAAGATGGCACACAAGGCCAAGGCACCCAGCCCACAGACCATCAACGGTGAAAGCGTGGTGCTGCGCGGCGTGTTCAAGCATGCTCGTGACCGTGAATGGATGACACCAGCACAGATGCCCACGATCCAAAATGCCAAGATTACCCGTCGGGATGCCAAAGAACGTGCTTACCCGCACTTTGAGCGCAGCGAATATGTTTACCTGCGGCACTTCCTCACCGACTGGATCAACGACGGGACTGTTTACCAGAACGAGATTTGGCGTCGCGAGGCAATTCAAGACTTCCTGCTGCTGATGTTCAACAGCGGGCTGCGCGAAAGCGAACTGTTCAAGCGTGACGAAAAGACCAAGGAACTGCGTGGCCTGCGCTGGCGTGACGTTGAGTTCTTCACGTCCAAAGGCGGGGTCGAACTGGTTGAGCTCTACGTGGATGGCAAGACCGGCGCTCGGAAGGTGGTGCCGCTACGCACGGCACGTTTTGTGTTGGAGCGCCGCAAGCAACGCTGCCCCAACGCTGGGCCTGATGACTTTGTCATGGCGCTGCCAGATGGCAGCATGTTCAACACCTTCGACAGCGGCGTCGCAGGTGTGCTGACACAGGCAGGGCTGCGCAAGGACCCACGCACGGGTCGCAACCGGGGCATCTACAGCCTGCGCCATAGCTATGCCACGCAGCAGATCAGGGACGAACGAAATGCACATGAGGTTGCTGACAACATGGGCACCAGCCTAGCCATGCTTCAGCGCAGCTACTTCCACTTTGATGCACGGGCGGCGGCAGATCGGCTGTCAGGGGAAACAAAATCCGAACGTGCTTCAGTTGATAAAGCTTTGCTACGCAAAAAATAGATGAAACCGCCACAGCTCTTTAACTTGCGGCTGTTAGCAGCGAAGAGTGGAACGGATTGCGTCTCTGTCTGTCCGGAATGGCCGTTCCGCCCCCTGCCGTCAGCGGCTTGATCGCGCCGTTGCATTCACAATGTCTGCCTCCGTCGCAGAAAATCATGCCAAGATCCTCATGCGACCAGCCGATTTCGCCGAAGTCAGACACGAAACAAAGCTTCCCTCACCTTGCACCGATGCAATAAGGTATAAGAGCAGCTTAGGCGTAGGCGGTCCGTCAAGGCCGGTCTGCATTTGTGCAACCATCGCATCATGACGACGCACCGCCGACGGTTTTGCAGACTATCCTGCCACATCTTGCGCCGAACGGCGGCCTGCCTTGCATTTGTCAACGCTGTCCTCCACCCTACGTGCTATTGCTTTAGGGTGATCGACTTGATGGGCGGAAAGCGGCCAGACGTAGAATGAGCAGCTAGGCTTGATCCCCAGATCAACATACTTATTCCGACCGTCGGTCGGCTACAGAGTACCGCATAGATGTCAGCTAAGGCACCAATCACACCGGAAGCGATGACGCCATGTTGATGTATTGCGCCAGAGCTTCGAGGTTGAAGGGTGCAGGACGAAGAGCCTTGGCCTTCTTGTTTCTATCGTAAAAGCTCACATCCTTTGCCATTAAATCAGCGAAAAACTTGTGGTTAGTAATGAAGTCGCAATTCTGCGGGGAGGACCACCATTGGCGCTTCGACGCTTCGTAGGATACCAGCCACATCTCTGACTTCAACCCGTCAGAATCACTGAAACCACGCCAATATGTCTCGTCCAGAATACCGATCACATTTCCTGCATCGCGAATATCAAGCGCGATAAGGGCAACAACCGAGCTTCGAACACGCGAACACGAATTCAAGACTGAATCGGGGAGCTTCAGTCCAATCTCCCTTGCCCAAAATAGAAGCCATGCAAGTTCCTCGGTATGTGCGGCTTCAGCTTTCCTCGGGATTTGCTGAAGAATGAACGACGATACTTCATCTTTGACCATAGGGTCCGACGGCGGCTTAGCAGCAAGGAACTCCGAAACAAACCGAAGGCAGCTGGGCGCTCGGCGGCAGCAATAAAGCAACCACCTAACCAAGTGCCCGCTGTTTTCCTCGCCCAGGGGCAGGCTGCAAGCCCTCTTACAGGCGAATAGCAGAACATTCTCCTGGGGGTTTTCGTCGGCTAGAAATAGCGCATGCTCAAAGTAGGAATCCAGATCGTCTCGTTGCTTCGACCGACTCGGACCCAATTTAAAACTTCGTATGTAGTGAATCCACTCTGGAGCATGACGAATTCCAAGACCGTTGATCTTGGTTTTTCCAGCATTAATTTCCAACTCATACTCATACAAGGATGCAGTTAGCTTTGAAAGAATATCAGCCTCAGATTCTGTTTCATCTATCCCGATAAGCATGTCATCGACGTAGCGAACGCTTCGCTGTCCCCAATCAGGAAGTCCCTTTAGAAGCTCAGTTTCGATTTCGATAGCAATGAGTTCAGATATCACTCTTGAAGTGTCAGGGCCAATTGGAATTCCAATGGTTTGACCTTCTTGGCCCGCCCTGACTGCGGCGTCAATCTTGTTTGCGAAGCTACTCTTGAACGCCGCCGTTTGATGATTCGCTTTGGCTGCTGCTTTGCCAACAATCGACCAAGCAATTGAGTGCGTGTAGATGGAAGGGTAAAATCGGGCTATATCGGTCTTCACATATCGCCCAAACTTTGAAAGTAGTTCTACTTTTCTCTTAGCAACCTCATCAAAATCGACGCCGGTAACTGCCCGACCCTTTCCTTTAAGAACAATCTTTGGCTTGAACTCTGTCACTGAAGGACGCTTTAGGCGTTGCGTGACGGTGAACCAGTTGTCTGCAAGCAAAGCCGCTACGGACAATTGATTAATGGGATTGACAATGGATAGTTTGCGTCGCGCATGCCCGTAACGTGGACTGCTATAGTGCTCGGGTTTCGTCCAGAATTTATAGATTTCTTTATGATCCCATTTGGCGGAAAAGTGGGTAGCATACGCTGCAAACTCATCCGTCTGAAAAGGCGGCGGCAATTCAGACGGGAAGTAGCCAGCAGCCAGTAGTCTCCACAGTCGCGCCTCTGAGGGTTTGATAGCCATGAAGAAATCTATCCCTCCTTCGAAAAGACTACATTTACAAGCACCTAGAATGCACGATTCCGCATAGCGACGGAAGGGCCTTCTTGGCCGAGACTCCCGCTTCCCGGCGGTCCAAGTCAACTCATACCAGCGGGCGGACAGCCAAGGCGTAGACTATACAACAGGAACTCGGCCCGCCGCCCCGCAATCCGTTCCCACACGCGGACAGGTACCCGCCCGCTTGTATCGGACCACACCGCGCTCTCTAGCGTATCCGAAGGCCTCGGCGAGCGCCATCGTTGAACTAGTGGTAATTGTGTCATCAGCAGTGCCCATCACTACCAGACTTTGATGAGCTTAGCCGCGGGGAGTGTTGAACGGCAGATAGGGGCCGATTAATGACCTTAACTTTCAGCGCCAACCGGAACGGTACATCAAATCTCACTTGGCAATCTGTTGCGGCCAGCTCAAGAACACTGGTTCAGAAAATATGTATTCTCTGAACCAGCAACTTAAGTCACTGAAGATGTTTGGTCTTTTTCTAAGACCTCTTCGGTTGTCCTGCGTCCGTTCAGAATACATGCTGCTGCGTATGATATTGTGAACCAGAGGATCGCGGAAATGAAGCAAGCGCCAGTACTGACGGACCGGGATGTCAAACGCATGCTGCAGCACTGCGCCCGCACTGCCTACCCTGCCCGCAATCGTTGCGTGTTCATGTTGGGCAGCTTGGCGGGCATGAGGGTGGGGGAGATCGCTGCGTTGCGGGTCAGCGACGTCCTGACGCCGGAAGGTGCTGTACGAAATGAAATCCAGCTTACCGCCGCCCAGACCAAGGGCAGCGAAGCACGCACGGTGCTGATGAACACGCAGTTGCAGGGGGAACTGGAGACTTATCTGCGAACGGTGCCCCCAGCGCACAAGGACACAACATTGCCGCTGATCACAAGCAAGACCGGCAAAGCGTTTTCAGCAAACGGGCTCTGCCAGCTCATGCTCAAGCTGTACGATGATGCCGGGCTGGATCGGGCAACGTCCCACAGTACAAGGCGGACGTTCATCACCACGCTGGCCCACAAGGGAGTTAACGTTCGGGTTCTGGCCGCTTTGGCTGGGCATAAGAGTATTGCCACCACGCAACGTTACATCGAATTGAACGAAAACGTGCTGCGGGCCGCCGTTGAGATGGTTTAACTTCTTCAGATGCTGAAGAAGTTTGGCTCAAATCTGGGCCGTCTATTCGGTTGTTCACCGGCGGTATTCGAATGCAAGCTTCTGAAAGTTAACCACTCTTAGGGCGCTTACACATGGACACGGCAGACAAAATCCGCGTTTTAAACGATTGTGCGAGGCATACTTTTCGGAATTGCCGAGTAATGCTGACTGTAGGCGTTCAGCAACTGGGATGTTTGCCTAAAGTACTGGATGCTGTGCGCAGTTTTAACAATTTTGACGAAAGCAACGATCCCTACGGCGAGCATGATTTCGGCAGTTTGCGTATGAACGATCAGACGGTCTTCTGGAAGTTCGATTATTACGATGTTAACCTGCAGATTGCGTCACCCGATGCCACCGATCCAGCTGTAACCACCCGCGTTTTGACGATTATGCTTGCCGAGGAATACTGAAACTGTGAAAAGCGAACTCGCCGGAATAATGTGTTTGCCTCTCTCTCGTCATGGTTTGATCAGGTGCAAATAAATATTCACCAGCATCTTGAAAATCTCTGGGCAGTTCCCATCTCATGTGACCGAAGGCGGCCTCTGTAAAAGAGCCGCCTTTTTCATTCTGATAAAGGACAATTACTATGGTAACCGCCCGATAAGGACCGCCATTCAGGCAGCTGCGGCCTGACTAGCGAAGTGTTTCCAGTTCCATGGCAGCAATTCGTCGATTCGGTTGATCTTGTGATCATGGATACGGGCGAAGATG
>Ga0228702_1001405_pt1 | contig 15430 bp, 12 predicted proteins | sample McNCre217_Aug_MG_2_FD_178018 | JGI IMG/M metagenome (GOLD analysis project Ga0228702, IMG submission 178018) | Freshwater microbial communities from McNutts Creek, Athens, Georgia, United States - 20-17_Aug_MG | ecosystem: Environmental > Aquatic > Freshwater > Creek | place: USA: Georgia... | reverse complement strand
GGGTGGCTCAGCCGCCAGCAGCACGCGACCCACGGCCGTTGCGTGGAGCGGCAGGCGCGAGCCGATTCGAGACACGATTGGCAGTTTGCGGGAACCGTAAATCTTGTCGACATAGAGCGCATTCGCGCCCTGACGCACCGCCATGTGAACATTCTCGTGAACCAGATCGAAGAGATCTTGGAGGAACGGCCGGACCACGTGTTCGCGCTGGCTCAGGCTGGCGTGCTGGGCCAATTCCCAGATTCTCACACCCACCTGGAAGCTGCCGTCGGCGTTGCGCGCCAGCGCACCCCACTGCTCCAGGTCACCCACCATGCGATAAGTGGTGGACACCGGCAGGCCGGTCTTCTCGGAGATCTGGGCGATGGTAAGGGGCCTTGCACTGGCCTCGAAAGAGCCGAGGATGCTGAGCAATCGCCCGGTTACCGAAACCTCGGGTTCCTTAGCCACCGCTGCTCCTTCGCGTGCGTCATGGGGCCAGAAATCGCTGGCCCCATGGGCAACAATACTCCGATATTCTCACTCATTGAGATTCTAAGCCCGCATGAACGAGTGTCCGTTCGCCTCGGTGACCTGGCAATTAGTCAATGGAATCAGCTGCCGGTAGACGGCGCCTTCACCTCGTCGGCGGGCGTAAAGTACATGTCCGACCTGATCAAGAAAAACGTCTAGGGGCCGTTTTTCCAGAGTAAAAGTTGAGGATTCCGGCTTTACCTGGCCGGGCGCCACTTTCTGCCCCTAAATTTGTAGCGTGGACCAAATGCATTACCCAACCGAGGCGCTGCTCAAGCGCTCGTCCCTGGGACAGAATCGAGAGAATCTCCGGCAGCACAATCTGTCGGTGATTCTTCGCTTGCTCCACGTCTCTGGCCTCGTGCCGCGCTCCCACCTCACCGGTGTCACGGGGCTGAACCGATCCACGATCTCGGACCTCATCGGCGAGCTGACCGACCTTGGCCTCACCGAGGAAAACGAGGCGCTGTCCGCCGGTAGCGTCGGACGCCCATCGCTGACCGTCACCGTCTCCAAGAACGTAGTGGCGTTTGCGGTGAACATCGAGCGTGAGGCAATCACGGTCGGAGTGGTCAGTTTCAACGGCCGCGTACTCCAGCGAGTTCGCCGCGCTTCCAGCGAGACCCTGGAGCCCAAGGCGGCCGCCAAGGTTGCCGCAGAGATCATCACCGAACTGCGTGCCGACTTGGCCGATGAGGTCCTGATTGCCGGCATCGGCGTGGCCGTACCTGGCCAGGTTAGGGTGCAGGACGGCGTGGTTCGCGAGGCCGCCCATCTGGGCTGGACCGAGGTTCCGCTGGCTACAATCTTGACTCAGGTGACCGGACTCCCGGTTCGGGTAGACAACAACGCCACCAACGCCTGCATCGCCGAGCGCCTTTTCGGTGCCAGCCGCGGCAGCAGCAACTCGGTGTTCCTTTACTCCAGCTCCGGCGGTATCGGTGGCGGCGTTATCGCCAACGACCAGCTGCTGCGCGGAGTCTCCGGTTATGCCAGCGAGCTGGGGCACATCCAGATCTCCAGCTCTAAGACCGAGGACTTCTTCGGAATCCCGGGAACCCTGGAGGCGTTGGTTCGCCGCGACGACCTGCTCTACGCCTTCCACCGAGACAGTGCCACGGATGAAGATCTCGACGACCTGATCCTGCACAATGCCTCGACTCGAGTCACCAAGGTGATCGCGCAGCAGGTCGAGGCACTGGGACGCGCGCTCGGCGTCTTGGCCACGGTATTCAACCCGGAGACCATTGTTCTGAGCGGCTTCCTGGGCTCAATTTTCAAATCAAACCCGGATCGACTGCTAAACATGGTTCGTGAGAACTCGATCAAGCCGGTCACCGAGGCGCTCGTGGTAAAAGTGAACGAGCTGGGAAGCTCCGCGGTTCTCATCGGCGGTGCCGAGTTGGCCTTCCAAGCGGTTCTGGAAAGCCCAGCCGGGGTTGCCCTCACCCGCAACCGTCGCACCTTCGAATAGGTAGCAGGGTTCGGGTTTGATATCCTGAACTCATGACTAAGCGCACTCGCCCGTGGGGCTACCAGGATGTCTTCGAGGGACAGCAGCCGGATTGGCAACTACACCAGGACACCGTCGCAGTGCGCGCCGGCCTGGCACGAAGTGGATTCGGCGAAACCGGCGAGGCCCTGTACCTAAACTCCGGCTTCACCTACGACAGCGCGGAACAGGCCGAGAGCGCCTTCATGGAGGAGACCGAGCACTTCCTCTACTCCCGCTTCAGCAACCCAACCGTGGCCATGTTCGAGAACCGCCTGGCGGCCCTCGAGGGTGCAGAGGCCTGCTTCGCCACCCAGACCGGCATGGGTGCGATGTTTAGCGCCATGGCCGCCAGTGTCAAGGCCGGCGACCGCGTGGTCGCCTCCGCCGCCATGTTCTCGTCTTGCTACGTCATCCTCACCGAGATCCTGCCCGCTTGGGGCGTGACCACGGTTCTGGTGGAAGGCACGGCCGAGGCCGACTGGGCCGAAGCCCTCAGCCAACCAACCAAGGTCGTGTTCCTGGAGACCCCGAGCAATCCGCTGATGGAGATCGTGGATATTCGCATGGTCAGCCGCCTGGCACACGAGGCCGGTGCGATCGTCGTTGTCGACAACGTGATGGCCTCGCCGGTCATGCAGCGCCCGCTGGAACTCGGCGCGGACGTAGTCATGTATTCGGCCACCAAGCACATCGACGGACAGGGACGCGTCCTCGGTGGCGCCATTCTGGGCACCAAGGAGTTCATCAAGAACACTGTCCTGCCCTTCACCCGCCACACCGGCCAGAGCCTCAGCCCATTCAATGCCTGGGTGCTGCTCAAGAGCCTGGAGACCATGAGCATGCGCGTGGAGCGCATGAACGAAAACGCCCTGGCGGTTGCCGAATTCCTAGCGGCACACCCAAAGGTGGAGTCGGTGAGTTACCCATTCCTGCCATCGGACAAGAACTACGAACTAGCCAAGAGCCAGATGGCCGGTGGCGGTAGCACCGTTTCGTTTAAGGTGGCCGGCGATAAGGCCGCGACCTTCAAGATGATGAATGGCCTGACCGTAATCGACATCAGCAACAACCTGGGCGACAGCAAGACTCTAATCACCCACCCGGCCAGCACCACGCATAAGCGCCTGGCCGAGGAAGTGCGCCTCAAGATGGGTGTGACCCCAAACACTGTACGTATGAGCATCGGTCTTGAAAAGGCGGAGGACCTAATCACCGATCTGACCCGCGCGCTGGACCAGATCTAGCCGAACTTCAAATTGCTGAATCCCGAGACTGTTGGGTCTCGGGATTCAGCAATTCTGAGGCAGCCATGATCGGCGGCCTAACCGACCGCCGGCTCCGGCTACAGGTACGGCTACGGCAGGTAGCTGGCGATTGCCGCCACCGTTTGCTCGATGGCCTCGGTCGAACATGCGAAATTGATTCGAACGTACTGTCCGTAATCCGCTCCGAGGTCGATTCCCGGCACCAGCGCGATGCGCTTCTCCTCGAGGATTCGGGCCGCTGGGTTTTCGCCGATGTTGAGGCTCGATAGGTCTAGCCAGGCCAGGTAGCCGCCCTGAGCGACCCAGTACGGAACGCCCGGAAGTCGTTCCGAAACCAGGCGGGTGAGGAGGTCGCGGTTGGCTCGACAGGCCGAAACCGCCCGGGCCAGCCAGTCGTCGCAATTCGCAAATGCCTCGGCCATCGCAAAACCACCGAGCAGACTGGAGCGCCAGTGGGTATCCGGCGGAACAGCACCAAGCAGCTTCGCCATGGTGTTGCTCTGGGTAACGAAGATGCTGGCCTTCAGGCCCGCAAGGTTAAAACTCTTGCTGGCGGCGGTAATGACCACGCCGGTCTCGCGGGCATCCTCCGAAACCGCCAGGTATGGGACGAAGGTCTGATCGGTGTAGGTCAGTGGCGCGTGGATCTCGTCGCTAATGACCACGACCCCGTACTGCCTGGCAAGGCGTGCGATTGCTTCCAACTCGTGGCGCTCGTGCACCCGGCCCATCGGGTTGTGGGGCGAGCAGAGCAGGTAGCACTTCACGCCCTCCTGGAAAGCGCGCTCGATGCCGGAGATGTCTAGGCGCCAGGTTTCCAGGTCTGGAATGAGCGGAACATCATATGGCTGTACGCCCACCTCTCTGAGCCAGCCGTAGAAAGCCGCGTAGACCGGCGAGTTGATTAGGACCCGGTCGCCCGGCTTGGTGATGGCACGCATGATCTCGACTCCACCCACCGAGACATCGGTGGCGATTCGGACCTGCTTGGCATCCGGGGTCCAGCCCCAATGGCGTTCGGCGAAACCGCAGAAGGCATCGGCGATCTCGGGAACAGGCCCCAGATAGCCAAGGTCGCTGCGCTTGATGAAATCGATCAGCAGGTCCTGGATCTGCGGGGCAATCTCGTAGTCCATCTCGGCAACGTGCATGGGAAGCACATCGGTGGGATAGCGACGCCACTTAGAGGAATGACGTTCCCGAAGCTGCTCCAGGGGGCGAAGGAACTGGTCCATGTTTACTCTCTATCCATGACGAGGCTTAATCGGTGAAGTTTATTTTGCTGACAGCTGAGCAGGAAGATGATTCCCACCAGGTAAAGGCTCTGCGAAACCGCTAGAACACGTTCCACCACGCCAACGTAGGTTACCGCCGGATTGGTCCAGACCATCAAGAAATAGACCGAAAATACAGCAAACAACGCAGTCACCAGGCTTGCGCCCAGTGGCCGCAAGAGCCAGGGGAGGTTTCGGTCGCGCCTCATGGCCAACAACGGCCAGGCACTGGAGAGCACAAAACCGACCGTCGCAAAAATGCGATGTGGCACCGAGAAGCCGATTAGCGGCGTGGGGAAAACGGTAAGGCCAAAGGTGGCGAGGCCAGATACGAGGATGGCCAACCGCCCCGGCATACCTAGGGCCGGGGTGTAACCGGCGCCGACAATACTGAGCAGCCCACCGAGGACGAAGAACGCCGACATGAGGCCACGGACCGGCGATTCATAGGCGGCGAGATCCGAGATGGTTTGACGAACCGGATCGTACCCGGGCCAGAGCGCCCCAGCGATGGTCCAGCCCAGCCAGCACTGCACCATGCCAATTGCGGCAGCGAGAACGGCGGGCCGGCGAACCCACACGAGTTTCTGCTGCACATCAATCACCCTAAAAGCCTAGTTCTTTAGGCTGACCTTGCTTTTAGATGAAACCCGCCGGGCCTAGGCTGACATTGCACCCAGTAAGGAATACGCAATGAAGGTCATCAACGTTCAACAGCTGCACCAGATTCTTGAGGCGCTACCGGAGAATCCTAGGGTTGTCGCCAGTGGCAACTTCGCCACTCCGCATGTGCTGCTTGGCGCGATGGACCAGGCCGTACCCGAGTTCCGCCTGCATATGCTGAACGCCCAGCCCGGAATACCGGACCGAGAGGGAGTCACCTACGAGAGCTCCTTCATCGGCGCCGGAATGCGCAGGCACCCGCGCCTGAACTACATCCCCTGCCGACTCAGCCTGGTGCCGGTGCTCTTCCGCGATCACTACGTCCCCGACGTGGTTCTGCTGCACACCAGCGAACGCCGGCACGACACCGTGTCCCTCGGCACCGAGGTGAACATCCTGCCGGCCGCAATCGAGGCCGCCCGGGAGCGCGGTGGAATCGTTATTGCTCAGGCGAATCCGCAGATGCCTTACACCTACGGCGATGCCCAGCTGTACGAGCACGAGATCGACTACCTGGTGGAGGTTGACGAGCCGCTGGCCACCAAGCCAGCGACCTCCTTTACCGACGAAACCAAGCAGATCGGCGACCTAATCGCGGCCAGAATCACCGATGGCTCCACCCTGCAACTGGGCATCGGCGCCATTCCAGATTCGGTGTTGAACACCCTGGTGGCGCGCAAAAATCTTCGGGTCTGGACCGAGATGTTCAGCGACGGCGTGCTGGAACTGCATAAGCGGGGCGCGCTCGACGAGGACATTCCGATCACGGCATCGTTCGTTTTCGGTGGAACCGAACTCTACGAATGGCTCAATCTGAACCGCGGGGTTCGCATGCTGCGCACCGAGCGAACCAACGATCCGGGCCAGATTGCCCGCCAGGCCAAGATGACCTCCATCAACGCAGCGCTTCAGGTAGACCTCTACGATCAGGCAAACGCCAGCCACGTCCGCGGCCAGATCTACTCTGGTTTCGGTGGCAGCACCGACTTCATCGTCGGGTCGCTGCATGCCCGCGGTGGTGCCAGCTTCATGGCACTTCAGAGCTGGCACCCGAAGGCCAAGCAGTCATCGATCGTTTCCCGTTTGACCGAGAACGTCACCAGTTTCCAGCACAGTTTCGTGGTCACCGAGAATGGGGTTGCGGAATGCTTCGGGCACTCGCTGCGCGACCAGGCCGCAAACCTAATCAACAAGGCGGCCCACCCATCGGTGCGCGATCAACTGACCGACGAGGCCAAGACCCTGGGGATTTTGTAGAAGAAGCCCTAAACGGGGTTTTTCGGAAGCGTAAACGGCGCCTTGACTGTGTCCTTGATGTAACGACGCCTGCGCACGAAGAAGTAGGCAGCAATCGCGAAATACAGCCACGCGATGTCCATTCGAATGCCCGGATCCGGAATTACGAACGCAACGGCAAAGAGCACGAACAGCGAGATCGATGCCCGGATGCCCAACCGGAGCCCCAGGAGCAGCGCCACACCCATCACGGTTTGGGCCGTGGTAAGCAAGAACTCTTCGGCCTGGCGGCCATCCATCGGAATGAAAGCCGAACCGCCGCCGACAACGTAGGCGATGGGGAGCGAACCGGCAAGCGCGGTCCACTGGTTGACCTTGGAGGAGACCAGCACAGCCAGACCCATGTTTGGCTTTCCCTTGGCGGCAAAAATTAGTGCCAGCGTGAACTCCGGGGCTTCGCTGGCCAGCGGCGCAATCCACTGCACCAGCAGGTACTGGTTGATGCCCAGGTCGCTACCGGCCTCGATCAGGTTGTGAGCGAACGGTTCGGCGGCGGCCAGGATGATTGCGGCGGCCAGCAGGAAAATCACCAGGATGAAGCCGCGCCTGGCCCACTTCGGTAGCGCGCCTACCCGGGCCGCAGTGCCCGCCAACTCCGGCTCCTCGCGCTCGGCGTGGGACTGGCGCCAAAGGTAGAAGAAGAAGAGCAGAACCAGCGCGATACCCACCAAAAGGTGCAGCGAGCCGGTGAGCGGAATGACCAAGGCCAGAACAGAGGCAAGCAGGAGGAAACCAAGGTCGGTTCGGGACTCGTCATCCAACTCGATTCCGAACTTGCCCGCCGGGCCGCTCTGCTTACGCGCCCGGAGCGCGAGGAATCCGACCAGGGCAATTGCCGGCCAACCGAAGCCCAGGAGTAGGCGGTTGGCACCCGTGACGTTGGCACTGGCGTACTGCACCATCGATGGGTCGGTGCCGGCGGCATATGCGAAATAAACCGAGACGACGTATTCGGGGAGGATTGTGACGACGGCCAGCAGCCCAACCGCCAGGCCTCCGGCCAGGTCAAGTTCCGCAGCTTCGCCAATCCAGCCGAGCATGAAGGCGGCCGCCACGATCGAAACACCAAGCGCAAGGGCCGCCACTTCGGCAGGCGGATGCCAGGCACCGGCGCCGATGAGGAGACCCGGTAACGCAAGAGCGACGCATAGCAGGAAGGGCGAAATCAGCCGCAGCCAATAGCCCGTCTCGCGTGAACTCACTGGTAAATCAACTCCTGGTTTTGTCGGCTTAAGCCAGCTACCAGTATAAGAGGCTGACTCCCCAGCTGCCAGACCATTCACCGTCTGGTGATAACCAAAGCAAGTCTTCGCCGGTGTTGAGGGCGTTTGGGCCCGCGGTGACGGGTTCTATGGCCAGCCCATTGGTGACACCCGCACCGTCGGGGTATTCGGTCATGCTGTATATGTGGGCGTGCTTAAAATCTGGCCCCAGCCAGACCTGCAGGGAACGCACGCCATTGGCGGTCGCCCGGTCGCCCGGCTCGGTGACGGTAACCCTTGCCACCCCTTGCGCGTCGCGCTCAAGGTCGGTGAAGTCGGTGTCGGTCAAAAACTCGCCGACCAAAACGGGCTCGCGTGCGTCGCGGTTGGTTCCCAACACCGATTCCCTGCCAGCCGGAAGCATGCGCTCGTCCACGCGAATGTAGGTGGCGGCCGGAACGGTAAGTAGCAGGTCCTTGGTGGGCACTGCATCAATGACAAAGAACGGGTGCGCACCGGTCGCGAATGGAGCGCGGTGATCGCTCAGGTTGGTAGCCCGGTGGGTGACCGTCAGGCCGTCCTCGGTCAGGGCGTATTCGACTGCGAATCGCAACCGGAATGGGTAGGCCTCGGAGGGTTCGAGCACGGTGACGAAGGTAATCGAGGACTCGGCCTGATCCGCTACCTCGTAGACGGTCGCACGCAGCAGGCCGTGATTAGCGTTGTTGGATTTTTCCTCGGTGATTACGGCCTGGTAGGTGTTGCCCTCGTTGCTCCACTGTCCATCCCGAAGGCGGTTTACCCAAGGGAACATCACGCTTCCGTTGGAAAACGGCGGCTTGGCACTAACGTCGTAGGGTGCGATGGCATCGCGTCCGTCTAGCCGCAGGGCCACCTGCCTGGCGCCGAGGGCGTTGAACGTGGCCGTCAAAAGCCCGTTCGAGTTGGTGCGCTGGATGGAATAAAGGTGGGCGTTCTCGTTGGTCACGAACTAAGCGTAAACCGGCCCGACCAAATCAATTATTACCTTTTCGCAACAATAGATTACATAATCAAACATTTATGCTAGTTTTTTCACAATAACCAACAGCCAAACGGGAACCAAATGCTAGCCACGGAACGCCACTCATTCATTCTGGATGAGCTGACCCAACGCGGGGTTGTGCGCATCGCCGCACTGGCCGAGGCACTGGACGTATCAGTGATGACCATTAGGCGCGACATCGAGATGCTGGCTGAACAGGGCCTGGTTAATAAGGTGCACGGTGGGGCCACCGTGAAGACCGAAACGATCACCGTAAATGAGCCACCGTTCCGTACTAAATCCCTGCGCGAGCTAGATTCCAAGATCGCCATGGCCCGCAACGCCGCCACTCTGGTTACGCCCGGGGCCTCACTGGCTCTGATGGGCGGATCCACCGTCTATGCCCTTGCCAAGCGCCTCATAAACGTGCCCAGGCTGACCATCGTCACCAACTCGCTGCCAATTTCCGACCTATTTCACCGCGAAGGGCGAAGCGACAGCACAGTCATTCTGGCCGGAGGGCTACGCACCCCGACCGACTCCTTCGTCGGCGAGCTAACCGTCTCCATTTTTAATCGACTCAATATCGACATTGCCTTCATGGGGGCCCACGGGTTTGACCTGCGCGGCGGCTTTAGCTCGCCCAACATCCTGGAATCCGAGACCAACCGAGCAGTGCGGGCGCACGCCAAGAAACTCGTCGTAATTGCCGACCACACCAAGTGGGGCGAGGTCGCCTTCAGCACCTTCGCGCAAATCAAAGACGCCGATGTCCTCATCACCGATACCGGATTGGACGACGAAGCATTGCAGAAGCTATCCGAACTAGTCGATGACGTTAGAGCAGTATCCCCCACCCAACTATCCGACACCCAAGTCAGAATAGACGCCTAAATGCGAGTAATAAATTCCAACCTGAGCGACGGCCGCGAACTGTTCTACTTCGATGACAAATCGTCGCAGCTGTCGGCAGTCCGAAAAGCCGATACCCGCGAGGCCATCGAGCGCCCCGCAGTGGCCCAGATGCGCCTAGACTCGCTGACCGGTGAGTGGGTGTCGATTGCGGCAGCCAGGCAAAACCGAGCCTTCCTCCCACCCGCACACCTCTGCCCCCTCTGCCCAACCACCACCGACAACCTGAGCGAAGTTCCCGACAACTTCGATGTGGCAGTATTCGAAAACAAGAGCCCTAGCTTTGGCCCCAAGCTCCTAAGCGCAGACGACCCAAATTATTCGGTGATTCCAAACCTGGAACTTGGCTCGGTCCGAGACTCCGTTGGCCGCTGCGAGGTGGTTGTCTTCAGCCAGGAGCACGCCGGGTCGCTGGCCAGCCAAACCACCGAGCGCGTGCGCACCATCATCGATGCCTGGACCCACCGAACCGAACACCTGCAGTTGCTTCCGGGAGTTCGCCAGGTGTTCCCGTTCGAAAATCGCGGCCAGGAAATCGGTGTGACCCTGCATCACCCACACGGCCAGATTTACGCCTACCCCTACGTGACGCCCAGAACCAGCCGCCTGCTAGATTCCATTTCCCGCTTCGGCAACGACCTGCACGCCCAGACCCTGGCTTTTGAGCAGGCGGGGCAGCGCGTCCTGGTTGCCAGCGAAAACTTCACCGCCTACGTGCCCTTTGCCGCGCGTTGGCCGCTGGAAATACACCTGCTGCCCCACCGTCACGTCAATAGCTTCGTAGACCTCACCGAGGACGAACGCGACGAACTGGCGGTCGTCTACCACCTTCTACTGAAGGGCCTGGACAAGATTTACGACTCCCCCACCCCCTACATCTCGGCCTGGCACCAGGCTCCGCTGGTTGACGGTGGAAAGAATGTGCGCCTGCAGCTGCAGATCACCAGCCCGCGTCGAGCCGCCGATAAGCTCAAATACCTGGCGGGTTCCGAATCGGCCATGGGCGCCTTCATCGGCGACCTGCCGCCCGAGACCGTGGCGGGGATTCTGCGCGAGGCATTGGGAGCATTGTGACCGACCTACTCAAGAACAAAGTCAAAAGTGGGTTCGAGAGCCTTTTCGGATATGAACCAACCGGCATCTGGAGCGCACCCGGCCGCGTGAACCTGATCGGTGAGCACACCGACTACAACGAGGGCTTCGTCTTCCCTTTCGCTATCAATCGCAGAACCTACGCGGCCGTGGCCTTGCGCAGTGATGGCATCGCTCGTGTCGCCTCCTCCTTCGCGCCGACGGTAATAGACATCCCGGTTGAACAGATCGACCGAGGCACCGTCTCGGACTGGAGCGCCTACCCGCTCGGGGTGGCCTGGGCCCTAAAGCAAATCGGCAACGCGAATCAAACCGGCTTCGACATCTTCATCGACTCCGATGTGCCGGTGGGCGCCGGACTCTCGTCTTCGGCCGCCATTGAATGTGCCGTGGCCGTGGCCCTGAACGAACTTTGGGATGCTGGCTTGGACCGTCGCCAGCTGGCACGAGTTGGGCAACTCGCGGAAAACGCCATCGTCGGAGCCCCGACCGGCATCATGGACCAGAGCGCATCGCTATTGGGCCAGCTGGACCACGGAGTATTCCTGGACTGCCGCGCCCTATCCAGCGAGGTAATTGACCTGGGCTTCGCTCGTGAGGGTCTGGAGCTGCTGATCATCGACACGAAGGTGGAGCATCGTCACGCCGATGGCGGTTATGCGAGCCGCCGCGCCGCGTGTGAGGCGGGATCTGCCGCGCTCGGCTACGCGAGTCTGCGCGACGCCAGCACCGATGACCTAGGCCGAGCCCAGCAGATTTTGGACGATGTCACCTTCAGACGCGTACGCCATGTAATCACCGAAAACGAGCGCGTGCTACAGACCGTAGCCACCCTTCGCACCGAAGGCCCTCGCGCTATTGGCGGTCTGCTCTATGCCTCGCACCAGAGCATGCGCGATGACTTCGAGATTTCGGTGGACGAACTTGATACCGCGGTCGAAACGGCGCTGCGCCACGGTGCAGTCGGAGCCCGAATGACCGGTGGCGGTTTTGGTGGTGCGGCCATCGCGCTCTGCCCAATATCCAAGATTGGTGAGGTAACTTTGGCGGTAGAGGCCGAATTCCAGGTTTTGGGCTATGCCAAGCCCGATATCTTCGTGGTGAGCGCCGCTCCGGGCGCACACCGCGAGTGACCGACCGGAGTGTTTCCAACAAAGGCGGCCAGCCCGAAAGGGCAAAACAAAAGGCGCAGGTAATCCTGCGCCTTTTGTAATTCTTGGGTATTAGTCGTTCGCCTCGGTGACCGGAATCATGACGTAACGAGTCTCCAGGTACTCCTCGATGCCCTCGAGACCACCCTCGCGTCCCATGCCGCTCTCCTTCACGCCACCAAATGGTGCGGCGGCGTTGGAAACCAGACCCGAGTTCAGGCCGGTCATGCCGCTCTCCAGCGAGTCGACCAGGCGCATACCTCGTTTGAGGTCCTCGGTGAAGGCGTACGAGACCAGGCCGTACTCGGTGGCGTTGGCAAGCTGAACCGCCTCGGACTCGGTCTTGAAGCGCACGATCGGGGCGATAGGGCCAAAGATTTCTTCGTTCAGGATTGTGCTGCCCGGGCGGACGTTAGCTAGCACGGTCGGCTTGAAGAAGTAGCCGGCGCCCTCGCCGGCCTCACCACCGGTGACCACATCGGCGCCCTCGGCAACGGTCAGGTCTACCAGGCGCTGCATGTTCTTGCGAGCCTTTTCATCGATGACCGGGCCCATGGTGGTTCCCTCGGCGATGCCGCGGCCCAGCTTGAGAGCATCCATCTTGGCCGCCAGCTTGGATGCGAATTCGTCTGCCACGGAGTCGTGGACGATGAAGCGGTTGGCCGCGGTGCAGGCCTGTCCGATGTTACGGAGCTTGGCGAGCATCGCGCCCTCGACAGCCGCATCCAGGTTGGCATCGTCGAACACCAGGAATGGCGCGTTTCCGCCCAGCTCCATGGAGGTACGAAGTACGCGGTCAGCGCTCTGCTTCAGGAGGACGCGGCCAACCTGGGTGCTACCGGTGAAGGTGATCTTGCGCAGGCGGTTGTCCGCGATGATTGGCGCCGAGGTAGCCGAGGAGGTGCTGGTGGTAATCACGTTCACCACACCGGCTGGGAGACCGGCCTCTTCGAGGGTCTTCACAAAGAGCAGGGTGGTCAGCGGGGTGAGCTCGGCAGGCTTTACCACCATGGTGCAACCGGCGGCGATGGCCGGGCCGATCTTGCGGGTGGCCATAGCCAGCGGGAAGTTCCACGGGGTGATCGCGAATGCCGGGCCTACTGGGCGCTTGGTTACCAGCATGCGGCCGTGGCCCTCTGGCAACGAGCCAAAGCGACCGGAGATGCGTACGGCTTCCTCGGAGAACCAGCGAACGAACTCGTTGCCGTAGGTTACTTCGCCGCGGGCTTCGGCAAGCGGCTTACCCATCTCAAGGCTGATGAGCATGGCGAATTCTTCGCTGCGCTCGCGAACCCGTTCGAAGGTACGACGAAGAATCTCGCCGCGCTCGCGGGGCGAGGTCTTTGCCCACTTGGCCTGGGCTGCGTCGGCTGCAGCAAGCGCCGCCATGCCGTCCTCGGCGGTTGCATTGGCAATCTGAAGCAGCGTCTGACCAGTGGCAGGGTCCTCCACCGAGATTGGCTGTTCGCCATGCCCCTGAACCCACTGACCGCCGATGAATAGGCCGGTCGGGACTTTGGCTAGGACTTCTTGCTCAGTAGGCATCGTTGCTCACTTCCGTTGCTTGGGTTGCTTTAAATCTAGCCCACTTGCCATTCATTCGCATCCGAATAAATACCGATTCGCAGCACCCAATTAGTGGCCTAGAGGCCAGGAATCGGCGGGGCTAGTTAGCGGCCGGAGTTGGCGTGACCGAGGTCACCGGAGCGAGCGAAAGACCGCATCGGTAGAAACCGGTAACCAGGTTGTCGATCGCATCCTTGGCATTGTCGGCGACCTTTGGACCGAGGGCATAGACGGCGAACAACAGCGTGCTTCCGTCCTTCGGAGTGATGTAGCCCACCAGGGTGTAGCCGTGGTTGATCCAGCCGGTCTTGGCAAAAACGTGGCCATCGGCATCGATGTTTTTACCCTTGAAACGCGACTGCAGCGAGCCGCTTTCACCGGCAACCGGAAGCGATTGCTTCTCCACGGCCAGCGAACCCGCCTGGGTGAAGATCTGCTTCATCAGCTTGACCATGAATGCCGGGGCCACGGTGTTCTGAGGCGATTCACCGGAGCCATCCATGATCTTGGCGGCGGTTGGGTCTAGCCCGGGAAGAGTGCGTAGGGCCTGCTTGATTGCGGAATCCAGCGAGGCGAACGAGCCGTCGAAGCCCTCGTCCAACGAGACGAGGCGTGCGAGCGCCTCCGCCTGAGTGTTGTCGCTCACGGCGAGCATGTGGTTGATCCAGTTGCTGATTGGCTGCGACTGCACGGTAGCAATCTGAAGGGTGTTGCTTGGCATCAGACCCTGAACCACGGTTGCGCCAGACGCAGCGGCACCGATGGCGTTCTTGAGCCAGGTGCCGGCACGCAGTTCCGGTGTGGTGCTGCGCTGCGAGGTCTCCTTGGTGGGGTCGTTGCGGTCGCCGTCTACCTGCAGCGCACTGGTGAGCGACTGGAATCCGTTGGTGCGCTCGGACTGGTCCACCGACGGCAGCCACTGCGGCCCGGCGAACAGCGAACCATCCACGACGATCTTGGTGATTGGGGTGGCACCGACGGCACGGTTAACACCGATGGCGAGGTCGCTCAGCTTGGGAGCCGATTCGTAGACTCCCGATTTGCCCGGGCCGGTGCGGCTTAAAGTGACGTCTCCGGCACCGATTAGGTAGATCGTGCCCTTGTCGGCCGAATCCTGGTAGACGTGGGTGGCGATGCGATAGTTGGGTCCCAGCGTCTGCAGCGCGGCCGCGGCCACTAGCAACTTCATGGTGCTGGCGGTGGAGCCGTTCTGGTCGCCGTTGATGCTCAGCAACTGCTGGTCATTAGCGGCATTTACGACAACCGCCTGCAGGTTGCCCAGGCGCGAGTCGTTTGCCTGGTCCTGCACCGAACAGGTTGGCGCCGATGCCGTTGGAGTGCTGCTTGGCAGGGCGTTGGTGGTGGTCTGCTGCGGAGTTGGAGCGGATACCGTGCCTCCGGAAATGCTGAAACCGACGATAACGAGCGCAAGCACCAGCACGCCCACACCGCCGCCGATAGCGACTTCCTTCAGATAGGCAAATCGCTGCTTCTCAGACATCTTGCTCCAAGCTGTTTTTCACCGAGGAATCTCGCTCGATGCACTGCCAAGAATTCTATCTATCAGGCGCCCATGGGACCCACCAAAGCAATTCGACGGGTTGTAGAATGAGACAATGAAGCGCAGTCTGACTTGGCTGGCAATTGCCGGCGCCACCGCAGCACTCACCCTGGCCCCACTGGCCGCCCAGGCACACGATGCAGTGGTTGGCACCTCGCCTTCCGCGGATGGAACGGTCGCGGCCGGTGTTGTCGACCTCTCGGTGACATTCAACGAGTCAATCATGGCCACCCCGGACAACTCCGGTGAAAGCATTTTTCTTGCCGGGCCAGACAACCCCTCGGGAGTTGGCCTCGGCGGAACCTGCCTCGAAGTGAATGGCGCCACCATGAGCACCAAGCTAGACCTCGACCAGCCGGGCAAGTACACCGTGCACTGGCGCTCGGTCTCCAACGACGGCCACCCCAGCGAAGGTA
>Ga0228702_1001402_pt1 | contig 15468 bp, 14 predicted proteins | sample McNCre217_Aug_MG_2_FD_178018 | JGI IMG/M metagenome (GOLD analysis project Ga0228702, IMG submission 178018) | Freshwater microbial communities from McNutts Creek, Athens, Georgia, United States - 20-17_Aug_MG | ecosystem: Environmental > Aquatic > Freshwater > Creek | place: USA: Georgia... | reverse complement strand
AGCAAAAAATCACGCCCAAGGCCATCTACTCGGTGTTGGGCGGCGCGGCTTCGAGCTACAAGTTCGTCAAGGAATTCCCGGAGGCGGCCAACGGCATCATCGATTGCAACCACTGGTTCAACCCCAAGGACAAGCGCTCTGCGGCACTCAAAAAACGTGTGGAAGCCCAAGGCCAGTTCTTCAGCTACGAAGTGTTCATGACCTACACCGCCATGATGCTGCTGGCCGATGCGATCGAACGCGCCAAGTCGCCCGACCGCGCCGCCATCATTGACGCGCTGGCTTCGAGCAAATTTGAAAACCACATCATGCCCTACGGCCCCACACAGTTTGTGAATGGCCAGAACATCGGTGCACAGCCTTTGATGACGCAGGTTTACAAGGGCGACATCAAGGTCATCGTGCCGCGCGACTACCGCGAAGTGGAACCGGTCTTCCCGCTCAAGGGCTGATCCGGCGTTGAACTGAGAGACCTCCGATGCTCGACTTGAACATCCTGTTTCCGTCAGTCCTCAACGGCATCACCACCGGTGCCGTGTACGCGCTCATTGCGCTGGGTCTGACGCTGATTTACGGCGTGCTGCACATCATCAATTTCGCGCATGGCGCGGCCTTGATGGTGGCGCTGTACGGTGTGTACATGCTCAAGGAAAAGCTCGGGGTCGATCCCTACCTGGCCTTGCCGATCATGGTGCCCGCCATGTTTGTGCTGGGCTATGCCTTGCAGCGCGGCGTCATCAACCGCGCCAGCCACGGCAAGGACGAAAACATTTTGCTGGTCACGCTGGGCTTGTCCATCGTGCTGGAAAACCTGGCGCTCTTGTTCTTCAAGTCCGACACGCGCAGCATTGACACCGCTTACACCTTGACCACCATCGAGATCGGCCCAGCCTTCATTGCTTTGCCCAAGCTGGTGGCCTTTGCCGGGGCTTTGGTGGTGTCGGCAGCGCTGCTGCTCATCGTGCAAAAAACCGACTTGGGCCGAGCCATCCGTGCGGTGTCCAAAGAAAAGCAGGGCGCACGTTTGATGGGCATTGACGTGGACCACGTCTACGCCATGTGCTTTGGTTTGGGCTTGGCCAGTTTGGGCGCGGCCGCTTGCTTTTTGCTGCCCGCCTATTACGTGAACCCGCAGGTGGGCAATGGCTTTGTGCTGGTGGCCTTCACCATCGTGGTGCTGGGCGGCATGGGCAGTTTTGCCGGGGCTTTGCTGGGCGGCTTGCTCATTGGCGTGGTCGAGTCCTTGGGCGGCCTGCTGCTGGGTGAGTCGCTGGGGCAGGTGGGTATTTTTGTGATCTTCATTGTGGTGCTGATGTTCAGGCCGCAAGGATTTTTTGGAGCGAAGGCATGAAAGACTTTCGCCGCATTGCGCTGTTTGCCTTGCTCATTGGCGCGGTACCGTTTTTCACCCAGTCGGGTGTGGTGCTCAACTTTGTGATGACCGCGCTGTATGCCTGCTTGCTCTCGCAAGCCTGGAACGTGCTGGGCGGTTTTGGGGGGCAGTTTTCGTTTGGCCATGCGCTGTTTTTTGGCACGGGCGCTTATGTGCAGGCCATCGCCCAAATGCAGTGGGGGCTGAGCCCTTGGGTGGCTTTGCCGCTGGCCATGGCCTTTGCGGCGGGCGTGGGCGCTTTTGTGGGCGCGGCTTCGTTCCGTTATGGCCTCAAGGGTTCTTACTTTGCGCTGGTCACCTTGGCCTTTGCCGAGGTGTTTCGCATCGTGGCCACCTCGGTGCCTTTCACCGGCGCAGGTGTGGGTTTGATGCTGCCGCTCCAGGAGTCGGCCGCCAACATGCAGTTTGCCAACCGTTCCGGTTTCATCTGGCTCATGCTGGGTCTGGTCACGCTGGCGCTGTGCGTCACGGCTTGGCTCAAGGCTTCGCGTTTTGGCGCTTACTTGCAAGCGGTGCGTGACAACGAAGACGCGGCCCGCGCCATTGGCGTCAACCCCTTCAAGGTCAAGCTGGTCGCCACCATCTTGTCGGGCGGTCTGATGGGCGCTGGCGGTGCGTTTTATGTGCAGGTGTTTCAGTACATCGACCCGGGCATCGCCTTTGGCTCACACACCTCGGTCGAGGCCTTGGTGGGCGCGATCGTCGGTGGCTTGGGCACGCTGTGGGGCCCGCTGCTCGGTGCGGTCAGTCTCCACATCCTGGCCGATCTCACGCGCAATTTGTTTGGTCAGTTGCCGGGCATCAACATGGTCATTTATGGCGTGGTGCTGATTGGCATCGTGATGTTCTTGCCCCGTGGCATTGCGGGTTTGGGCACCATCACGCCGCTGCAATGGCTGCGCGGTAACAAGCCCGCTGACGGAGAAAAACCATGAGCGCGCTGCTGCACATCGACGGCGTGGGCAAGTCCTTTGGCGGCCTCAAAGCCGTGCAAAACGTGAGCCTGTCGGTGACCGAAGGTCGCCTGAGTGCCCTGATCGGCCCCAACGGTGCGGGCAAGACGACCTTGTTTGCGCTGATGTCGGGCTTCATCGTGCCCGACACCGGGTGCGTGCGTTTTGCCGGGCAAGACATCACCGGCCAGGCACCGCACCTGAATGCCCGCATGGGCCTGACCCGTACCTTCCAGATCGTGCAGCCTTTTGCCGCGCAGACGGTGCGTGAAAACATCGCAGTCGGTGCACATCTGCATCTGCCCGGTCGTGCGCAAGCCCTTGAGTTTGCCGAGTCGGTGGCGCAGCGGGTGGGCTTGACGCCGCAGCTGGACAAATTGGCCAGCGACCTCACCGTGGCAGGTCGCAAGCGACTGGAGCTGGCGAGGGCCTTGGCCACGCGCCCGCGCCTTTTGCTACTGGACGAGGTGCTCGCGGGACTGAACCCGCAAGAGATTGCCGAGATGATTCCGGTGGTGCAAAGCATTGCCCAAAGCGGGGTGACGGTGCTCATGATCGAGCACGTCATGCAAGCCGTGATGAGCCTGGCGCAAGAGGTTTGGGTGCTGGCCCAGGGCCAGTTGATCGCCCACGGCACGCCCGCTGAGGTGACGAACAACAAAGCCGTGGTCGAGGCCTATTTGGGCCACGGCACGGCCGAGCGTTTGCAAAAGAACGTGGCCAAAGCGCAAGCCGCGCAGGAGGCACAGCCATGAACGCCTTGTTGAATGTGCAAGGCCTGAAGTCGGGCTACGGTGCGGTCGAGGTCTTGCGTGGTGTGGACCTGCAGGTCATGCCTGGCGAGACGGTGGCGCTCTTGGGCAGCAACGGTGCAGGCAAGACCACGCTCAACCTGACCTTGAGTGGCTTGGTGGCCACGCGGGCCGGTCAGGTGCAGTTCGATGGGCAAGACATCACCGGCTTGCATTCGCGCGAGGTGGTGATGCACGGTTTGATCCAGGTGCCCGAAGGCCGCAAGGTCTTCCCCAACCTGAGCGTGCATGAAAACTTGGAACTGGGCGCCTTCACCCGTGGGCGTGAGCGCCGGGCACAAAACCTGGACAAGGTCTACGAGACTTTCCCTCGCCTGAAGGAACGTGTGACGCAACTGGCGGGCACCTTGAGTGGTGGCGAGCAGCAGATGCTGGCCATTGGCCGAGGCCTCATGGCCGAGCCGCGCTTGCTGATTTTGGATGAGCCCTCGCTGGGTTTGTCGCCACTTTTGGTCGAAGAAATGTTTGCCTTGATTGCCCAATTGCGCAGCACCGGTTTGGCGGTCTTGTTGGTCGAGCAAAACGTGGGCCAGTCGCTCGACATTGCCGACCGCGCTTATGTGATGGAAAACGGTGCGATCCGTTTTGCGGGCACGCCCGCCGATTTGTTGGCCAGCGACACGCTGCGCCAAGCCTATCTGGGCATGTGAGCGCACCATGATCAGCCCGCTGTGGACGCGTCACCTGACATTCGGTTTGTGCAGCCTGGTCTGCCTGAACCTGTGGCTGCCCGTGTGGGCGCAGCCGCAGCCGCCCATCAAGATTTTGGTGGGTGCTCCCGCAGGTGGCACCACCGACACCATGGCCCGCAGCTTGGCACAAGCGCTGGGCCAGCAACTGGGTCGCACGGTCGTGGTGGACAACAAAGCCGGTGCGGGGGGCAATCTGGCCGCCGATGCGGTGGCCAAGGCAGTCCCCGATGGCAACACCTTGCTCATGAGCTTCACCAGCCATGCGATCAACGCATCGCTGTATCCGAATTTGCCCTTTGACCCCATCAAGGACTTCACGCCCCTGACCATGGTGTCGACATCACCTTCGGTGCTGGTGGCGCACCCCAAGCTGCCCGCCAACAATGTGGCCGAACTGATCGCCTTGGCCAAAGCCAAGCCGGGGCAGTTGAACTTCGCCATTGGTGCCATGGGCTCGTCGCTGCATTTGGCGGGCGATGCCTTCAAGATGAAATCGGGGGCCTACATCGTCAACATCCCCTACCGCGGCACAGCCCCTGCGGTGCAAGACGTGTTGGCCGGTCAGGTGGAGCTGATGTTTGCAGCGATTGGCAACGTGCAGCCGCACATCAAGGCGGGCAAGCTCAAGGCGCTGGGCGTGACCAGTGCCAAGCGCTTGACGGCTTTTCCGGAGGTGCCTGCCATTGCGGAGACCTTGCCTGGCTATGAGTCCAGTGCCTGGTTTGGTCTGTTTGGCCCCGGCCGCATGAACCCTGAATTGACCAAGCGCCTGTCGGATGCGGCCCGCACGGCCGTGCACGCACCCGAGGTCAAGCGCCGCATCGAAAACGAAGGGGCCACGCCTGTGGGCAACAGCCCCGAAGAGTTCGCCCGATTTGTGGACAGTGAGATCGTGCGCTGGCGCACCGTGGTGCAGTACGCAGGAGCCAAACCCGAATGACACACCCTCAGACATTGGCGCAAAAACTCATTGCCCGCGCTGCAGGCCGCCCCCATGTGGCGGTGGGCGAAGTGGTGACTTGCGATGTGGACCTGGCCATGTTCCACGATTCATCGGGCCCCCGGCGCTTGAAGCCCATGCTCGATGAGTTGGGCGCAGACATTTGGGATAAAAACAAGGTGGTGCTGGTGCTGGACCACTATGTGCCCGCACAAGACACCGATGCGCAAAAGATCATCCAGATCACCCGTGACACCGCCAAGCTTTGGCAGCTGCCAAATGTGATCGACAGCGAAGGCATTTGCCATGTGGTGCTGCCCGAGCGCGGGCATTTGAAGCCCGGCATGTTTTGTGTGGGTGGCGATTCGCATTCGCCCACGGGTGGCGCGTTTGGTTGCTACATGTTTGGCATCGGCGCGACCGAAATGTTGGGCGTGTGCGTGACCGGCCAAATTTGGGTGCAGGTGCCGCGCACCTTGCGCATGCACTGGAGCGGCCGACTGCAACATGGTGTGTCGGCCAAAGACATGATGTTGCACATGATTGGCCGCTTTGGCATGAACGGTGGTCAGTACCAGGCGGTGGAATTTTCGGGGTCAGCAGTGCATGCCTTGTCCATGGCCGAGCGCATGACCTTGTCCAATATGAGCGCCGAGATGGGTGCGCAAGTGGGTTTGATCGCCGCGGACGCCACCACCTTGAACCACCTGCGGTCGATCGGGGTGTCACCAGCACAGCTGGAAGGTGCCGCTCAATGGTTCACAGATGACGATGCCGAATTTGAACAACATCTGTTTGACGCATCGCGCCTGAGCCCGCAAGTGGCCGCACCGCACAGCCCGGCCAACACGCGCGATGTGGCCGATTTTGCAGACATCCAGCCCAGCATTGCCTACATCGGTGCCTGCACCGGGGCCAAGCTCGAAGACCTGCGTGCCGCAGCGTCGGTGCTCAAGGGTCAGCGAGTGGCCGCTGGCGTGCAGCTCATGGTGGCTCCTGCCAGCGCCCGCGAGCAAGCGCAGGCCACACAAGAAGGCGTGATGCAGATCCTGCAAGACGCAGGCGCCACCATCTTGCCCAACAGCTGTGGCGCGTGCGCCGGTTATGGCGCGACTTTCCCGGAAGGGGCCACTGTGATCTCCAGCACCGCACGCAACTTCAAGGGCCGCATGGGCCCGGCCAGTGTGAATGTGTATTTGGCCTCGCCCTATACCGTCGCGGCTTCGGCTTTGCGCGGACGCATCAGCGATGCACGCGAGGTGCTGGCATGAACACGCGCAGTTTTCAAAACGCCCGCGTCTGGCGTGTCGGGGCCGATGTGGACACCGATGCGCTGGCACCCGGTGCGTACATGAAGCACGGCCTGGAAGTGATCGGCTGGCATTGTCTGGAGGCGGTGCGCAGCGATTTTGCCTCCGGCGTGCGCGAAGGCGATGTGTTGGTCGCCGGAGCCAATTTCGGCATTGGCTCCTCGCGTGAGCAGGCGGCCGGTGTGCTGCGGCATCTGGGCCTGGCAGCGGTGATCGCGCCGTCTTACAGCGGCTTGTATTTCCGCAACGCGTTCAACTTGGGCTTGTTGCTTTTGACATGCCCCGAGGCCGACAAGATCCAGGAAGGCGAGCGCGTGGCTTTGCATTTTGAAGGTGATACGCCACAGGTGATTCGCGTCAACGGCGAGCGATTGGCTTGCGCGGCTATCCCCGGTTTTTTGATGGACATGGTCGATGCAGGCGGCTTGCTGCCGCTGCTCAAGAATAGAAAACAAGGATGAACCCGATGGTTTCAGCTTCTCAAACACCCGCCGTCATGGACCCGGTGATGGACCCCGTGACCTTGGCCGTGCTGCGCGGCCGACTCGAACAAATCGCCGACGAGATGGACGCGACGCTGTACCGCAGCGCCTTCAACCCCATCATTGCCGAGGCGCACGATGCTTGCCACGGTCTGTACGACGCGCAGACTGGCGACACCCTGATCCAGGGCAAGTCGGGCCTGCCTGTGTTTGTGGGGGCCATGGCCTTTGCGGTGCGGGCGGCCATGCGCGTGGCAGCCGAGCGCGGCGGCATGCAGCCGGGCGATGTCTGGTTGTTCAACGACCCGTATGAGGGCGGCACCCACGCCAACGACTTCAAGCTGGTCAAGCCTTGCTTTCGCAACGGCCAGCTGTATTGCTTTTTGGCCTCGGCCGCGCATTGGCACGACGTGGGCGGTGCGGTGCCCGGCAACTACAACCCGGCCGCGACCGAGTGCTGGCAAGAAGCGGTGCAGATCCCGCCGGTGCGCATCTTGCGCGGTGGGGTGCTGGACGACGATGTGCTGGCCATCTTGCGTGCCAACACCCGCCTGCCAGACAGCCTGTGGGGCGACCTGAACGGTCAGTTGGCCGCGATCGAATTGGGTGCCCGGCGTTTGGATGGCTTGCTGGATGAATACGGCGATGCCAAAGTGGCGCAGGCCTTGGTGGAGCTGCGCACCCGCGCCGTGCGGCTGATGCGCTCGCACATCGGCAGCCTGCCCGATGGCCGCTACAGTTTTGAAGACGTGCTGGACAACGACGGCGTGAAAGACGAGCTGCTGACCATCGCGCTCGACATGACGGTGGCCGGTGACCGACTGACGCTGGACTTTTCCCGCACCTCGGCGCAATGCGCTGGCCCGGTGAACATCTCGCGTGCCACAGCGGTGGCCGCTTGCTACGTGGCCTTGAAGCATGTGTTCCCCGGCGTACCGGCCAACGCGGGCGTGTTGGATGCGGTGGACTTCATCATTCCTGACGGCTTGGTCATCAGCGCTGCGCGGCCCCGTCCGGTGGGCGGCTACACCGAAACAATTTTGCGCATGATCGACGTGATCTTCAGCGCCACGGCCCTGGCCGACCCGCAGCGGGCGGTGGCCCATGCCTACGGCACCATCAACGCCTTGTCGATCGCCGGTCACCGCACCGACGACAAGCGCAAAGGCCAGCGCTGGGTGATGTTCAGCTTTTTTGGCGGCGGGCACGGCGGCCATTCGGACGGCGATGGCCTGTCGCACGGCAATGCGCCGATCTCTACGGCCACCATTCCGCCGATGGAAATTCTCGAAGCAGCTTATCCGGTGCGCTTCACCCAGTGGGCCTTGCGCCCCGGCTCGGGTGGCGATGGCCAGCACCGGGGTGGCCTGGGTGCGATTTACGAAATCGAGTTGCTTGAAGACAGCGCCGAGGCTTTCATTTTTGGCGAGCGTGGCAAGTCGGCCCCCAAAGGCATCCACGGTGGCCAGCCTGCGCTGCCCAACGTGTTCGAGTATTGCCAAAACGGCGAGTGGAAGACCCCACCGATGGTCTCGAAGATGCTGGGCATCCACCTGAAAAAGGGCGACCGTGTGCGCCTGCAAACGCCTGGCGGCGGCGGCTGGGGTGAGCCCGCTGAGCGCTCGGACCAAGACCGCGCCAAGGACAGCGCACTGGGTTACACCAAGGAACAAGCATGAGCGAGCAAGCAATGAATCAGCCGCATTGGGTGGTCGGCGTGGACGTGGGCGGTACGTTTACCGACCTGTTTGTGCTGGACGAAAAAACCGGGCAGGCCCGCATCGTCAAAGTGCCTTCGACCCGGGGCGAAGAAGCCCGGGGCTTCATGAACGGCATCGCCAAAGTCACGGGGACCACCGGTGCTGACGGGGCCAAAGACATCGCCACCATCGTGCACGGCACCACCGTGGGCACCAATGCCTTGCTCGAACGCAAGATCGCCCGCACCGGCATCATCACCACACGCGGCTTTCGCGATGTGCTGGAGATGCGCCGCCGCGACCGCCCGCAAACCTGGGGCCTGCGCGGCAGCTACACGCCGGTGGTCCCCCGCGCCTGGCGTCTGGAGGTGGACGAACGTGTGCTGGCCGATGGCCTGTTGCACACACCCGTGAACCTGGACCAGGTGCGTGAGCAAGCCCGCGCCCTGCTGGCCGAAGGCTGCGAGGCCGTGTGTGTGTTCTTTGTGCACGCCTACGCCAACCCGGCCAACGAACAAGCCGCCGTGGCCGCTGTGCGCGAGATCTGGCCCAACAGTTATGTGACCTCGGCCAGCGAAGTGCTGCCCGAGATCCGCGAGTTCGAGCGCTGTTCCACGGCCACCCTCAACGCCGCCTTGCAGCCGGTGGTGGGCAGCTATTTGCAGCGGCTCGATGGCGACTTGCGCGCCCAGGGCTTTGGCGGCGAATTGATGATCGTGCAAAGCAACGGCGGCGTGATGTCGCGCCAGACCGCTTGCGATGTACCGGTGCGTACCGCGCTGTCGGGCCCGGCGGCGGGTGTGATGGCCTGCGCAGAAATCGCCCGTGCTTCTGGTTTTGAGAACGTCATCACTGGCGACATTGGGGGCACCTCGTTTGACGTGTCGCTGGTGGCCGGTGGCGAGGCGGCGCTGGCCGCCCAAACGGCCATCGAGTTTGGCTTGGTGATTCGCTCGCCCATGATCCAGATCGAGACCATCGGTGCCGGAGGCGGCTCGATCGCCTCCGTCGATGCGGGTGGCATGCTGCAAGTGGGCCCCGAGTCGGCGGGCAGCATTCCCGGCCCGGCCTGCTATGGGCGTGGCAACACCAGCCCCACTTTGACCGACGCCAATGTGCTGCTGGGTCGCATCGCTGCCGACCGGCCTTTGGGCGGTGGCTTGTTGCAGGCACTGAACTCGGGTTTGTCTGAGCAAGCCATCACCCAGCATGTGGCCGAGCCTTTGGGCCTGACCGCGCTGGCCGCAGCCGAGGCCATCTTGACGGTGGCCAACGCCCGCATGGCCGGCGCGATCCGTGTGGTGTCGATCGAGCGCGGTCACGATCCACGCCAATTTGCCTACATGCCCTTTGGCGGTGGCGGCGGTCTGCATGTGTGCGCCATGATGCGCGAGGTGGGCGTGACCACCGGCATCGTGCCGCGCTACCCGGGCGTGACTTCGGCGCTGGGCTGTGTGATGGCCGACATGCGCCACGACGCGGTGCAGACCCTGAACGTGGCCCTGGCCGATGTGGCCTGGCCCGAGTTGCTGCAACGCGTGGCTGCCCTGGCCGAGGCTTGTCAGGTGCGCCTCGATTCCGCAGGTGTGAACTTTGTGCGCGTGGACGAAATCATCAGCTTCGACATGCTTTACATGGGCCAGACGCACACACTGCAAGTGCCCGTGAAGCGCGAAGCGTTGAATGCGGCAGGTTTGCTGGCGGCGTTCGAGGTCGCTTACCAGCACGCTTTTGGCCGCGTGCTGCAAGGCCCGGTGATCCGCGTGATGAATTTGCGCTATGCCCGCATCGGGCGTCGTCCCAAGTTTGATCTGGCGGTCTTGGCCCCGCAGGGCGAGGGCAGCACCACCCCGGTGGGTGAGCAGCAGGTGTACCACCAGGGCCAATGGTGGACGGCCCAGCGCTACGAGCGCCTGAGCTTGCCCGTGGGCACTGTGGTGCAAGGCCCGGCGATTTTGGAGCAGCCTGACACCACCGTCTGGCTGGAGCCGGGCTTTGAAGGACGGGTGGACAAACTGGGCAACCTCTTGGTGGAGCGCACAGCATGAACCTGAAGAACGCCAAACTGGGCATGGTCATCGTGGACCTGCAAAACGATTTTCTGGCCCCCGACGGCGCTTATGCCCGGGGCAACACCCTGAGCGCCGAAGCGGTGAAGCTGCCCGAGCGCATGGTCCCGGTGGCGCGTGCCATCAAAGGCCGTGGCGGTTTGGTCACGGCCAGCCTGTTCACCCTGTGGCCCGATGCGCAGGGCGAGCCCATGATCTCGGCCCACCTCAAAGAGCGCCGTCCGTTTTTGCGAAAGGGCGACTTTGCGCCGGGCAGTCGGGGGCAGGCCAATGTGGATGTGCTGGACCCGCTGGTCGATGTGTCGGTGTTCAAGGTCGCGTACTCGGCCTTCTTCAACACGCAGCTCGACTGGGTGCTCAAAAAATCGGGCATCGACACGCTGGTGGTCTGCGGCATCGTGACCAACGGTGGCGTGGCCAGCACGGTGCGCGATGCGCATGTGCGCGACTACCACGTCATTGTCTTGTCCGACGGTTGCGCCGCCTTCAGCGATGCCGCGCACCAAGCTGCGCTGGCCGACATGGCGTCGGTGGGCGAGGTGATGGACAGCGCCGCTTTCTTGCAACAACTGGGCTGAAGCCATGACCGCCTCGCTGGCACACACACGGGCACACATTTGTCCGGCCTCTGATTTGCAGGCCGAAGACCACACAACGGTGGTGATCGTGGGCGGTGGCGCTTGTGGTCTCACGGCCGCGCTGGCTTTGCACCGGCTGGGTGTGGAGTGCGTGGTGCTGGAGCGCGACGCGTTTGCCGCGGGCTCCACGGCTTTGTCTTCGGGCTTCATCCCGGCACCGTGCACGCAAGCACAACAAGCGCAAGGCATCACCGACAGCGTGGCGGCATTCGCCGCCGACATCCAGGCCAAGGCCCATGGCCAAGCCGCGCCGCATCTGGTGCAGGCTTACGCCCAAAACATCGGCCCGGCACTCGACGCACTGGCCGAGCATCACGGCCTGCCCTGGCAGGTGCTGGACAACTTTTTGTACCCCGGCCACAGCGCCCACCGCATGCACGCCGTGCCCGAAAAAACCGGGGCCGGATTGATGAGCCGCCTGCAAGCGGCGGCCGATGCCGTCGGCGTGGTGGTGCTCACGCAAGCGCAAGTGACCGAGCTGTGGGCCGATGACGCGCAGCGCATCCATGGCGTGGGTTTTGTCAGGCCCGATGGGCAGACCGAGCGCATCCGCTGTGATGCGGTGCTGCTGGCTTGCAACGGTTTTGGCGGGGCCACGGCCATGGTGCAAGACCTGCTGCCCGAAATGGCCGAGGCCACCTACGCCGGCCATGTGGGCAACGATGGCAGCGCCATCACATGGGGTCAACAGCTGGGCGCACGACTGGCCGATCTGGGTGCCTACCAAGGCCACGGCTCCTGGGCCATCCCGCAAGGCGCTTTGATTTCGTGGGCGCTGATGATGGAAGGCGGTGTGCAGATCAATGCACAAGGTCAGCGCTTTCATGACGAGACCCAGGGCTATTCGGAGGCGGCAGTCCATGTGCTGGCACAACCAGGCGGCGTGGCCTGGAATGTGTTCGACGATGCGCTGCTGGCGTTTGCGCAAGGGTTTCCCGATTTTGTGGCGGCGCAAGGTGCCGGTGCAGTGCAGCATGCCGCAGATGCGCATGAACTGGCGCAACTGATTGGCTGCCCGCCCGAAGCCCTGCAAGCCACTTTGAACGCAGTGCAGCCGGGCACCGATTCGGTCACGGGCCGCAGTTTCCAACGCGCCCTGCAAGCGCCTTTTCATGCCATCAAGGTCACAGGCGCTTTGTTCCACACCCAAGGCGGTCTGGACATCGACGCACACACCCGCGTGCTGCGCCAGGACGGCACGCCCTTGCCCAACCTGCTGGCCGCAGGTGGCGCAGCGCGGGGCGTGTCGGGCCAAGCGGTCTGGGGTTATCTGTCGGGCAACGGCTTGCTCAGCGCCGTCGCGGGTGGGCACATTGCTGCACACACCGTGCAACAACTTTTGAAAGAGACGCCATGAGCCAGAAAGCCACATTGGCCCAGCGCCTGCAACAAGCCCAGCCCCTGTTGGCCCCCGGTGTGTACGACGCGCTCACCGCGCTGGTCGCCCAGCAGGCGGGCTTTGAAGCTGTCTATTTGTCCGGTGCATCGATTGCCTACACGCGCCTGGGCCGTTCGGACATTGGATTGACCACCGCCACCGAAGTCGCGCAGACCCTGGCTCACATCACCGATCGGGTCAACATTCCGGTCATCGTGGATGCCGACACCGGCTTTGGCAATGCGCTCAACACCCAGCGCACGGTGCGCGACTTTGAACGCGCTGGCGCTGCGATGATCCAGATTGAGGACCAGACTTTCCCCAAGCGCTGCGGCCATTTGGACGGCAAAGGCGTGGTGCCGGTGGCCGAGATGCAGGGCAAGCTGCGTGCCGCCCTCGATGCACGCCATGACAAAAACACCTTGATCCTGGCCCGTACCGATGCGGTGGCCGTGGAAGGGCTCGATGCCGCACTGGAGCGGGCCGAGCGCTATCTGGAATGCGGCGTCGATGCCTTGTTCATCGAGGCCCTGCGTTCGGAAGAGCAGATGAACCGCGCTTGTGCGCAGTTTGCGCAGCGCGTGCCGCTCTTGGCCAACATGGTTGAAGGCGGCAAGACACCGGTGCAAAGCGCGGCCGAGTTGAGCGAGCGCGGCTTCAAGATCGTGATCTTCCCGGGCGGCACGGCGCGGGCGGTGCTGCACACGCTGCAAGGCTATTACGCCAGCTTGCACACCCACCAGACCACACGCCCTTGGCAAGACAAGATGCTGGATTTTGATGGCCTGAATGCCGTCATTGAGACCCCTCAGTTGCTGGCGCTGGGTCAGCGTTACGAAACCGGAGAAACATCATGAGCAAGACTTTGATCCCACTGCCTCAGCGGCCTTACCGCCGCATCGCCACCGAAGAGGCGTTTTGCCCGCCCGAGATGCTGGACATTTACAACAAGATCCTGGCCAAGGACGATGTGGATGTGGGCTTCAAGCACCTGATGGGCTTTTACATGAGCAGCCCCAGCGAGCGGGCGCAGCACATCATGCGTTGCCTGGTGGACCTGGACGATCTGCGTCTGAAGCACATGGACGAAGCCGGTGTGGATGTGCAGGTGATTGGCCTGACCTCGCCGGGGGTGCAGATCATGGACAAAGACACGGCAGTGGCTTTTGCGCCCGATGCCAACGACATTCTGGCCGCCGCCATGCGCCGCCATCCGGACCGGCTGGTGGGCATGATCGCCGTCGCGCCACAAGACCCGGCCGCTGCGGCCAAGGAAATCCAGCGCGGCGTGAACCAGCTGAACATGCACTCGGTGGTGATCAACTCGCACACGCAGGGCGAGTATTTGTCGGACACCAAGTTCTGGCCGATTTTTGAAGCCGCCGAAGCGATGGGTACGCCGATTTATTTGCACCCCAACGCCATGCCCGCCAGCATGATCCAGCACTTCATTGAAGCGGGGCTTGACGGTGCCATTTACGGCTTTGGTGTCGAGACCGGCTTGCACGCGCTGCGCCTGATCACCTCGGGCGTGTTTGACCGCTTCCCCAAGCTGCAGATCATCTTGGGGCACATGGGTGAGGCTTTGCCGTTTTGGGCTTACCGGCTCGATTACATGCACGCAGCCACTGTCAAGTCCAAGCGCTATCCGAGCATTCAGCCCACCCAAAAGAAACCCAGCGATTACCTGCGCGAGAACTTCCACATCACCAACAGCGGTGTGGCTTGGGGCGCGGCGCTCAAGTTCACGCAAGACTTCATGGGCCCCGACCGTGTGCTGTACGCCATGGACTACCCCTACCAATATGCGCCTGAAGAAGTGGGCATTCTGGAAGGGCTGGACATGGCCCCGCAGGTGCGCCAAGCCTTCTTCCAGGACAACGCGGAGCGCTTGTTCAAGATCCCGCCCGCAGTCAAGGCCGGTTGAATTTCATTGACAGGAGACTCTTATGAACCTGATCCATCGCCAGAAAATCACGGCCATGGCTGCGCTCTTGTTGGGTGCCTTCAGCCTGGGCGCGTCAGCGCAAAGCACTTACCCCACGCAGGCCATCAAGATCATCGTGCCCTTCACGCCTGGCACCGGCATGGACACCATCGCCCGTGTGGTGGCACCGCGCCTGGCCGAGCGGCTGGGGCAGTCGGTGGTGGTGCAAAACCAACCGGGCGCCAGCGGCAACATCGGTGCCGATGCGGTGGCCAAGTCCACGCCGGACGGTCACACCATCTTGATGGGGGCCAACACCATGCTGATGGCCGCGCAGATGTACAAGAACGTGAGCTTTGATCCGGTCAAGGATTTTTCGGCTGTGTCGATGGCCGCCTATGGTTCCTTGATGATGGTGGCCAATCCGAAAACCGGCATCAAGTCGGTGGCCGATCTGGTCAAGCAGGTGCAAGCGCGTCCAGGCTCGATCAGTTTTGGCTCGCCCGGTGTGGGCACCCCCCACCACATGGCCATGGAGCTGTTCAAGCTGGAGACCAACACCTTCATGCTGCATGTGCCGTACCGGGGCACGGCGGGTTACACGCAAGACCTGTTGGGTGGTGAGCTGAACGTGGGCTTTTTGCCGGTGCATATCGCGCAGGGTTTTGTCAAAAACGGCCGTTTGAATGCGCTGGCCCTGGGCAGCCCCAAGCGCCACCCGGTGGCACCCGATGTGCCCACCTTTGAAGAGGTGGGCGTCAAGCGCATCGATGTGGACCTCTGGTACGCCTTCTTTGTGCCCAGCAAAACACCGGCCGCCGTGGTCACGCGTTTGAACACCGAGATGTCGGCCATCTTGCGCCAAGCCGATGTGAAAGAGCTGCTGGGCAAAGCCGGGCTGGATGCGGTGGCGTCCACCCCCGCCGAGCTGGCGGCCATTGTGGCCAAGGATTACCCCCGTTGGGGCGCGGTGATCCGCACCAAACAGATCGTGGCGGAATGACAATGAGCGACATGAACATTCGACAAGCCGACATCGCCATTGTTGGCGGCGGCATTGGGGGCCTGGCTTTGGCCTTGCATTTGCATGCGCGGGGCGTGCCCTGCCATGTGTTCGAGGCCGTGGCCGAGGTGCGCGAATTGGGCGTGGGCATCACCTTGCTGCCGCACGCCA